>OIXQ01000920.1_pt1 | contig 12065 bp, 9 predicted proteins | sample 1587791 | NCBI WGS metagenome assembly OIXQ01 (sample SAMN03283273) | human gut metagenome | biome: human-associated habitat; material: feces | host: Homo sapiens | place: Peru | collected 2012
GACCTGACCAGCCGCGAGGCCGGCTCCGTCGGTGGCCAGATGGTCAAGAAGATGACGCCCATACGAACTGTGAGTTTCAAGCGGGCTGACCGAACAGCGCCGGGGCATGAAGTTGAAGTACGGTACATGGCAGGGATCACAATATAGGGAAACTCACGAGCCAACTTGCGGCTCGTGAGTTCTTTATTACCTATTATTGAGAAGCTACCAATCAAAAGCAGCTGAATCAGCAAGAGAGCGAACGAGAAATCAATGAAGGTATTTTTAGTGTGACTGTAAATTGAATACGCCTAAGGAATACGCGAATAGCCTTCAAAAAATCTTTCATTCATATGACCATTCCTTTCCGCTGCGCTTCAAGGCACCAAAGAGGATGAAACACATCACCCCTAACGCAGCAAGTCGTAATTTGTTAGAATATACTTGAGGAAGCAGGCACACTACAGATCACGTGAAGGAGAGTAGGCCCAGCCCTTGCTGGACTGAATGTATATGTGTGCCGGACGCTCTTTCAAGCACCAATGAGTAGGGCCTTGTACCCTGTAACCTTATCTTTGGAGAGACGGACTACTTCAATCTTTCAGTGAGCGTCCAGTCCCTGCCTGTTCCCTCAAATACTATTTCGAGGGGATGTGTTATGCTCAAAATCGTTTACCGTGTCTGCTGCGGGATGGATGTCCACAGATCTTTTGTCGTTGCCTGTATCGCTTCCACCAATGAGCAGGGCGTAACAAGCTACAAGAGCAAGCGGTTTTCTACCTTCACTGGGGATCTGCGCCGGTGTGCAGTTTGGCTTTCTGAGAACAACTGCAAAGATGTGTGTATGGAATCCACCGGAAAGTATTGGATCCCTATCTACAACATTCTGGAGCGCACATGCAATATCGTTCTGGCTCACCCCAAATATGTGAAAGCTATTCGGGGCAAGAAAAACGACAAGCGAGACGCCAAATGGATCGCAGACATCTTCAAACACGACCTTGTCGCTGGGAGCTTTATCCCTCCGGCAGATATTCGCCAGCTTCGGGATTTGGTGCGTTATCGATGGAAACTCACTAATTTCACTACCGGCGAGAAAAACCGGGCGCAAAACTGTCTGACTGTTTCCAACTTCAAACTGGACGATGTGTTTTCGGATGTGTTTGGGAAAGCAGCGTCTGCGATTACGGCCAGAATTTTGGAAAACCCGGCAGAGAAAATCACGGATGTTTCCCGCTTCCGGACGAAAGGCATGAAAGCGACCAATGAACAGGTGCTTGCCGCCGTGGACGGAGAGATGTGTGCTGAACAGGCTGAAAAGCTCCGCATCATCCGCTCTCACATGGGCAGCTTGGAACTGTGCAAAGCAAATCTGGAATCGCTGATTCTGTCTACTGCTGAGAAATATCTTCCTCAACTCAACCTTGTTATGACGGTGCCGGGTATCCAATTCCTTGCCGCTATTGGCATCATTTCTGAAATTGGAGTGGATATGTCCGTGTTTCCCACCTCGAAGCATTTATGTTCCTGGGCTGGTCTTACGCCGCAGAACAACGAGAGTGCCGGAAAGAAGAAAACCACCAGAATCAGTAGAGCCGGAGCCTACATCAAACCATTGCTTGTTCAGTGCGCTCTTTGTGCCATCCGCGCCAAGCAGTTCCTTGAAGTCCGAAATCGTTACCTTGCACTCAAAAAGCGTCGTGGACACAAAAAGGCCATCATTGCCATTGCCAGAATGCTGTTGACCGCTATCTACAACATTCTCAAGAAAAAAGAACCCTATAATCCGGAACTTTACCGTAAGGGTGACCGCCCTCCTGCACACCGTGAGGTTTCTTTGGAAGACGCTGTCTATATTCTCCAACGACAGGGCTATCTGGTGACTGCTCCACCTACTGCATAGACTTTAAGCACAACTTCATTTTTCGCCCGCTCTCTGGGGGCTTGGTTTTATGCGCTCTTTTCGGAATGGTACTTAGTTTACAATGTTTCAACCTTCACCTATCACAGTATCGGAAGATCATTATCTCTTGCGCTGCCTACAATGTCGGACTTGATAGGAAGTGCCATTACAATTAGATAGCCAAAGAGTCCGAGCAAAAGGCAGCACCAAAAGTACTTTTTGGCAGTGTACCCTTTCATGTGGGCAATTTCATTAAATTCAAGCGACACAATGACATCAATAACCACTCCAATAATTATGTAGACCCAAACCATACTTTTCTCTCCGTTGAATAATGATAAATCACTTGTAGGCTTTCGCTAGTCCTATATTGATCGTTACCACATATTTTTACAATGCTTACATTTGTATTCCTTGCCGATAGCGCTGGATGCAATGCCCCAAAAAGCTACGGATAACTGCTTGTCCTCCCATTTTGCATATCTTACTTTATAGTGACCGCAATACGGACAGGGGCTTGTTGCATATCTGATCGTCCATGGCTCATCAAACAACTTCTGGCTGTCAAGGGCTTGCTGGTACTCGTGTTTGATGATTTCTTGCTCTTCTGCGGCACTTATCTTGTGTTTTCCAAGGTCAAGGCTGCCAAAAAATTTGTCAATAAAGTTGATTAAATACACGCCTATTCCAATTATTGCTGCACACGCAATGATTCCCACCAAGACCCAAAAGATTGTACGCATACTCTTTCTCCCTTTGCTCTTTGGCACATTTATCAATTCTCTTAGTCTATATATTCTATACGGCTGAGCTTTAAGTTTAATTATACCGTGCGGTGATAGGGGAAATGAAGGCTGTGTAATATTCACCAACGACTATTTTCGACGAATTTCTGTCGATGTCTTGACAAATTCAACAATGCTAAGTAGAATTGTAATTGATATTTAGGATTTTTCTTGCGAAGAAGATTGCGTTGCGAAAACTATTTCAATATTTAAGAAAGGGCCGATAGCTATAATTTGAAGAAACAGGAGATGGATAGCCTATCGATCACCAAGAATCGATTTTCAGTTTGGTGGTGGTGCAAATAGTTCAAACCCTCAGGAAGATAAGAAATTTCTGCTTGTGCTACGTAGTTTTTTACCATATGGTGATTCGCTGTTCTGAAAGAGCACAAGGGGCAATTGTTAAATATATGACAAGGAGAATTGAGAATGACGTATAGATGTAGAATTTGCGGTGTTAATGAAGTGGATCACCAAGGAGAAGTATGTGAGCTATGTGCGATAGCACAAGATCCTTACGCACAAAAACAAACATCTTCTTACGGTTCACAAATTCCGCTGCAGCCTAATGCAGACGGCGATGGTTCGTACGTGTCCAAACGGGGTGGGGGAAGAAAAGTGCTTTTGAATGGAGGAACTTCACTTACCAACCAGGATCCGTATGGAAATGATATGACAGATTCAGATGCTCAACCATCCGTTCAAGTTTATTCAGCGGGACAAGTGCCGCAGACTTCGCAGCAGGATACTCCTGTTATGCATGTCCCGCCTGCTGCGAAAGGATTGGGTGCTCAACCTGCTGCCGCAGGCATTACTAAAAATATATCTGTCGATAAGCAGAAGAGATCCGCATTGGTAAAGTGGTTTAGCGCGTTATTTACAGGGATTCCTTTTGCTTTAGATGATGATGTAACGATGTTTCAGGTATTTCCGGACTTTACGGGGACATCGCTTAATGCTCTTGGAAATGCCTGTGATCAGGTTATCGTTTACGGAAAGCTGAACAATGGTGCTGTAAGTGAGAACAACGATGTCGAAGTTTATGGCCGTAGAGATTCAAATAACAATATTATTGCCAGAACTATAGAAAATAAAGCAAGTGGAACCACAGTTACCCCCAGGAGGACTATTAGTCAAGGTGTTGCTTGGCTTATTACGGTATTGGTTATCGCCTTGTTGGCGGTAATAATTTCAGGACTCGGCGTGGAAGGGATTATCTGGGCTGTAGTTATTATTTTGTGCTTGACGAATTTCCCCAGAGTCCTGAAAATTGTTGGCGTTATCTTTGGGCTGCTGTTTTCAATAATCAAACGCCTTTTTTAATGCGGGGGTGTGCAAGTGGAAAATCTAAACGGATACACATCTGCTGAAAAGAATTATGCTCTCTGCCGAAAAGATCTGGATTTCATCTTAAATGGCAATTTCATTTCTAACGGTTATGAAGAAAGCCAGAATATACAGTTTTTCAAGGTGAACGGACTGGCTCGCTTTTGGGAAACAGAACAGGATTTTTCTGTAAACACATTGGTTGGGGATATTCTTAACAGCACTGTTCGTCATGGCGTCCCTTTTGCGTATGCAATTATTGGCAGCAAGAAAGGAATTGACATCTACATTGGGACGATGAAGCTGCTGCAGGATAGCTTACGGTCTTCCTATGAATCCGTATTTCCGGGTATCGATATAGAGCAAGTTTCCGAAAATCCTTTGCGGACAAGCCCAAGAGCGTATGGCGGAATGTTTACAGGAATTCCAACAGATAAGCGCGGAACGGAAAAAAAGAGCTTCCAAATCGAGAATATATGCAGAGGAATGCAGGGGAAAAACTTTACTTATGTGATTCTCGCATCAGGAATCAGCAATATTGCGGTTACCCTTGGACACGAGAGAATCCTTGAGGAAATGGAAGGCGTTTTTTCACTGATCAATCAAACGGTCTCCGGCGGCGTACAAGGCAATCTTTCTGCGCAGAGACAAGATTTTCAAAGCAAAAATTACTTTGAAAATCTTGAAGTTCTTGAGCGGACGCTTAAAGTTGGTACAGCGCGGGGAATGTGGCGTGTAAATGGCTACTTCGCATCCGACAATGCGATGGATGCAAAAAGCCTTGGGAACATTATAAAAGCCAGCTATTCAGGCGAAGACTCAAAACCAGAGCCATTCCGTGTTATTGAATATAACTCAATAAGAGATGTAATTTCCAATACATATATGATGGCGGATTTGATTGAAAACCCTGAACTTCACCCGTTGGGCAGATGGCAGCGTCCCGGCTTTAACCAAGCGATTACTTTGTTTATTTATAAATATCAGACTATATTGAACAGCAATCAATTGGCGACAATGTGCCAACTTCCCACAAAAGAGTTCCCTGGATACTATATAGATCAGTATGTTGAGTTTGATGTATCTAACAGAACAATAAAATCACTCAACAAGCCGGTTCCCATTGGAGATATTTGCGTTGCAGGACGAAAGGAAAATACGGGCGCCAACAACGTATACTCGCTGGAAAAGGACGATTTTACAAGGCATGCTTTGATTATTGGCATAACTGGCGGCGGCAAGACCAATACCTCAAAATCCATTTTAAATACATTGTGGAATGACACCGACCGCAATGAAAGAGTGCCGTTTATGGTTATCGAGTCGGCGAAGCGAGAGTATTGGGAATTACGAAACGTAAAGGGGTTTGAAGATCTGCTCGTGTTTACACTGGGAGCGGAAGCCACGCAGACTTCGGTTAGATATCGGATCAACCCGTTTGAGACCAATTCTCAGATCTCGCTCCAGACGCATATTGATTACTTGCTTTCGACCTTCAAGGCGGCATTCGACCTATATCCTCCGATGCCCTATATTCTGGAAAAAGCAGTCTATGAAATATACAGTGACCGAGGCTGGGATATAGTTGAGAATATCAATCATTTTGGCTTGACCGAATATCCGACCTTATCAGATCTCTACAACAAGATTGATGTGATTGTAGACAATATGGGGTATCACCAAGAAGTGCAATCGAATGTGAAAGCAGCTCTGCAAGCAAGAGTGTATTCTCTGATGATTGGCGGAAAGGGCGCGATGCTTAATACGCCCAAGTCTGTTCCGATTGAAGAATTGCTTTCCCGCCCGGTGGTTATGGAACTGGAAGACTTGGGAGATGATGAAACAAAATCTTTTGTTATAGGCATTCTGCTTGTCCAGCTCTATGAATACCGAAAATCTCAAATGACGAAAGGCAGCAAGAAGCTTTCACATATTCTCATGGTTGAGGAAGCACATCGCCTTTTGAAAAATGTTTCAGAAGCTGGCGAGGGAGGTAACACAAGAGCGAAATCTGTTGAGTTCTTCTGCAACTTACTTGCTGAAATCCGTACTTTTGGGCAAGGCATTTTGATAGCAGACCAGATACCGACAAAGTTAGCTCCGGATACGATTAAAAATACGAACTTGAAAATCGTCCATCGCACAGTTGCCCTTGAAGACAGGGAGACTATCGGTAAAGCGATGAACATGAGTCCGGAGCAAATCGAATATTTAAGTTCATTAAGACGAGGATACGCTGCCGTTTATGCTGAAGGCGACAACCGCCCTAAATGCATAAAGCTTCCGCTTGTGAAATCGTACTATGAAAAAAATCGCAGTGAAGTAATAAGCGAAGTAAAGAAGAAGGTTTATACCATCGCAAGCGGCTATGATGAGACGATAAGCCATCATGCAGGCTGTTCGTATTGCGAGCATCGCTGTAAGTATTATAAAAAGGTTTCTGAATACATAAACGCCAATATTGCAATCAGCAAGGTTTTGGAAAAGTTGGCAGTAAAGAACTTTGCGCCCAGGTCGTTTGACAACTTCCTGAACTCCGAGCCAATGAAAAAAGCGGATATACAAACTGATTTTGAGCGACTGTGTGTATTGGGATATATCTTAGCCGGAAGAGCGGATCTAAATGATGGCCAACGGCAGAAATACTTGTCCAACTATCTGAGATATAAAAAATTAAACTAATGCGGAGGTAGAGAGAATGGCGGACTATGCAATCAGCTCAGCGAATCTAAGCGCGATTGAAAATGGCTTAAGGGCTATTAATAACAATCTCGGTACGTTGAATAACAATCTTGAGGTAATCGACAACAATGTTGATAATGTGAACAAGAATGTTAAAGTCGTTTATGACGAGATTGGTGCTTTGGCACGGGATTTTCATGATTTTGTGCAAGTACAAGTCAGAGCTAACGCGCTGTCTAAGGCCCAGCAAAGGGTCATACAAATTAGACAGGAGCTGGAGAAACGGTTCGGTCATTATGACATTGTAAGAAGAACGACTACCGGTATTCTTCAGGCGGATGATCTTGGTATTGTTAAAAAAAGTACCATAAGCAACGCCACAGAAGAAATGATGATTTCCACTCCCGGTTACTGGCTTGCTCCTTGCTTGGTAGCGCTTGCGGCTTGGATTAACGACCAGCCGGAACTGGCTGAGCGTGCGCTCAAAGAGGGTATCAAGAGAAATGATGAAAAGACATCCCTGTTCTTTGCTTTGATTTGTCGCCGTGCAGATCGCAAGAGTGCGGCTCTTAAATGGACGCAGCGGTATCTTGCAAATCAGGATGAAGAGAATCTTGACAGGAAAACAGTTATCATTCTGGATGCCTTTGCAAGTGGACTGTTGGGTGCCGACTCTGAAGGTGTTGTCTCCAGGCAGATGACAGAATGGCTCGAACACCTTGCGGACAAGCCCGGCTTTATTGAGCAGCAGACAAAGCAATGGTCAGACGCTATCAATCTTAAGAGAAAGCCCTTTGCGTCCAACGAATATACATATCTTCGCAAATACAGTAAAACCTGGCCTGTTCTGCAAGATATTATGGAAGGCGCAATGCTTCATGCTGAGATTCTCGACTATTTCACTGCCATTTTTGAGCAGGAAGCTTCTACCGATTCGCTGAAAGCTCAGCTTGATGAGATTTTGAATAACCTCGTTACCGAATTTGACGAGGAGGAAATTCCTCTCAGAAAAGAAGAAAAGTACAATCAGTTTGTCATTGATTTTGAGGGTGACGAAGATCGTGCGCGGAAGAACATGGCGATTGAACAGACGGCATTTGAGGAGCACAAAGACTTTACACAGCTGCTCACCGATGCAGCAATGAAGCCTGAAAGCTCCCATGCAAGTGCTTCCACCCAGAAGTTTGCTATTGCGCTCTCTAAGGAGTGGGTGAGCAACGCATATAACGATGTTGTGGCGCAAAATCGCATGAAGATTCCGAACGAAATCGAAATCAACATGGACACGTTCAATGACAAAACCACAGACGGCCAGAATGAGACTGAGCTGATCGGCAAGTATAACGCGTTGGTTGATACAGAGAAAACGAGTGCACTTGCCCAGGTTGTTCTCTCCGGATTCGAGAAGTTCTGCCTTTGGGGCGGCGCTGCGATTGGCGTTATCGGATTGATTATGCTGATTGCGGGAAGTGGCTTCCTTGGACTGATCGCGATTATCGCGGGTGTTGGTATGGTTATTAACCATTTCTCCAAGAAGAAAAAGGTCGAACAGGGCCGTCAGAATATCGAAGCTAAGTTTGAGGAGAAACGCAATGTGGGCTCTCAGATTATAAGGGCTACACTTGCTGAGGTTGTTGACTTTAGAGCTGAGTTTGCTGAAAAGGATGGCGAGAGCCAAAAAGTAGTTGATTTCCTGGATCAAATTGCTCCCGAACAGTATGTAAAGAAACTCTCGGATTCAAATCGCAGAATTAAGGTTCAGTAAAGGAGGAGAAGACAATGGATGCTAAAAGTAGGGCTGATTTTATAAATTCGGTTGCTTCCGGGACGGATGTTTCTTGTCCCAAATGTGGAGCTAAAAATAAAGCGGATAATAAGTTCTGTGTTTCTTGTGGTGCGGAGATGGCTGCTTCTCGGAAAGTACAGGATGCGCCTGCATTTAAGCCGGCAAAGGAGGCTGCTCCGGTTAAGACTGTGAAATATGTGGAACCGAACAATGTGTTTGCGCAAGGCTTGCCTGATTGGAGTGTCGAGCCTCCCCAGGTAGTGGTGAGGAGGCGCTGACTTGATACTGACAACGGCTATTGTGCCCCCAAAGACATATTCCGATTGGGTTGCGATTTTAGACATGTTGAAAACTAAATCCGATGACGAAAATGTCCTGTCTGCGATGCAGAGGGGTACGATCGAATGGCAATCCGGTGTTGCCGAACGGTTTTCAAAGAAACTGATTGATGTAATCAATTATCGGATGAATGCTGCTACGGATAAGTTTCAAAAAGAAATGACCCGCTCTAATGGGCAGGAGAGAGCCATAGTACAGGCGCTCCTTGCCCTCCGCAAAGAACTGTGTTTTTTGTCCAAGGCAATCAATCTTTCTGCAATTCCAGAGAAAGACAGACAGCGTTATTATCAGCTGGTGATTAGTCAGGCAAACAGTGTGCAGAGCTCCCTCGAAGATTCTGCAAAAAAAGATCGTAGCGGTAAACTTGCAAGTATTGTGAGAAACAACAGAGTGAACGCGTTCTGAAAGGGGATTTGATATATGAGTGATGTTGCAAAGAGCAAGGAGCTCTTGAAAAGATACTCTATCGCGCGTATTCCTTTCATAGCCATTAACACAATTGAGAGAGCGAGAACTTTGGACATATTGAAAGAAATTTCCGAGGAGTTGAGCCTGCCTTTCTATGTGCATACACTATCAAAGGGAATTTATGATTTGACCACGGAAAAGACCATCAATGATGACAAATCCGTGTATGGCGCCATTGATTTTATGAGCGAGCAAATGAAGCGCAAACAGTATATGACGCTCATTTTGACTGAGATTCCTGATATTAGCAGCGACAATGGCGACTCACGACAGATTTTGGATTTGGTTACGTTGGCGAACGAATCTGGTGGTGTTGTGATCGTTCTGACCAATAATGCCGTTTGGAATCAACTTCAGCGGCTGGGAATGGTTATTAAAATCGACCTTCCTAATGAAGATGAAATGTATTCTATCATTAAAGAATACATAGACGATTACCGTTCCGAAATTCCTATAGAGTGGGATAACACCGACATCCGTGAAGCGGCTTCCACTTTGGCGGGTGTGACTCGCATTGAAGCGGAAAACGTAATTGCAGCCTTGATAGCGAACAAAAGTATCAAAAAGTCTGATATGGACGAAATCCGATATGCAAAAGACCGATTATTCTCTGATATATCTGGCTTGGAAAAAATTGATGTTGACGAAAGCGTTAAGGATGTCGGTGGACTGGCGGGACTTAGAAGGTGGCTGAACGAGAAGAAGGAGCTTCTCACACCTGAAAAGCGGGATGAATTAAAAGAGAAAGGCTTGCAACCGCCAAGAGGCATTTTGCTGGTTGGCGTTCCTGGCTGCGGGAAATCCCTTTCCGCAAAGTCTATTTCTGCCAACTGGAAACTGCCTTTGTACCGGTTGGATTTTGCTACGGTTCAAGGCAGCTATGTGGGACAGTCTGAACAGCAACTAAAAGATGCGTTAACGACAGCGGAAAATGTATCGCCTTGTATTCTTTGGATAGACGAGATTGAAAAAGGTTTATCCGGAGCAGGTGGTTCTAATGATGGCGGCGTATCTACCCGCATGGTCGGACAATTCTTGTTCTGGCTGCAGGAGTGCAAAAAGCAAGTGTTTGTTGTCGCAACGGCAAACGATGTTTCGATGCTTCCGTCTGAGCTTTTGCGTAGAGGCAGGTTCGATGAGCTATTCTTTGTCGACCTACCTACCTCTGATGAGCGTCGTGATATTCTTGCGCTGTATATGCGTAAATACTTGAAGCTGGATTTTATCGGTCCTTTTGCGGATAAAATCGTAGAACTTACTGATGGCTTTACCGGCGCGGACTTGGAGTCTACCGTAAGAGATCTGGCGTATCGCTCTATTGCCAACAACAATTTTGTGCTCAATGAGGAGAACATGATTACGGCGTTCAATAATGTGGTTCCCCTTTCTCAGACAAGTCCCGAGAAGATCGAGGCTATCCGGAATTGGGGTAAAGAGCGCGCCGTACCCGCTTCTGGCAAGCCGATTGGCGGGGAAGAGCTTTCTCAGAAAAGAAATGGCCCCAAGACACGCAAGGTGTTGGTGTGATAATTCTGCGCAGACACGGATGTGGCTTGGTTTCACAAACCATGCCGTGTCTGCGCTAATTTTTATGGAGGATAACTATGAGCTTCAATTTGGAAAGCCGCAAAGGTAACGAAATCAACAAAACGCCCGAGGTAAAAGTTGATAGTGAACAGTTGCCTGAAACTGAAGAGACTGCCGAAAACTTTGATGATTGCTCTCTGAATGAAGTTCAAGATAGCAAAGGAAACGAGGTAAACGCAGAATCCTTGGAAGATGCCGAGGAAAATTATGATGACTGCGAAGCCAAGTTGGAAGAAATGGAAGAAAAGAATCCGGAGTCGGCGGAAGAGGACGATGATTTCAGCGATTGCGGCAAAGAAACAGATGATCAGTATGCTGCCGAGGCAGCCTATACCACAGATGGCAAAATTAATAAACAGAAAAACGAAGCTTTTGAAGGAACGGAAACGATAGACAACAAGATTCCGGAGGCTGCCGAAAAGACCGAGGGATCTGGCGAGGTTGATGAAAACGCCGTGGATACCGAACCCAATGAGAACAAGAAACTTGGAGCAGATGATTTAGAAAAAATGGATGATGCTTCAAGAGTTGAAACACATGAGATCGACGAAGATACGCTAAGCGAAGATATTTCTGAGAAAGTTGAGGAAGATACGAATACCGAACTTAGCGACGAAACGAAGGAGCGAATTTCGGAGGAAGTTTCTGATGAAATGGCCGCCAAAGCAGAAAACAATAAAATTTCTGTTGCTGACGCTGAGGAAATAGTTGAAGAAAAAAAGGAAAAGATTACTGACTCTGTTGAAGAACAGTCAGAGTCAATGGATGATGAAATTGAGCAAAAAGCTGAACAAATCGCAGAGGACGACAATTTTACAGATACGGAAGCTAAAGAACAAATAGCTGAAGAAATTTCTGAATCTGTTAACGAAGAACTTTCTGATGATGATATAGAAGCAATGGTAGAGGAGAGATCTGCGGCTATTGAAGAAACTGTTGAAGAAAAGGCGGAAGAAAAAGAAGCTTTTGATGCTGTCGAAGAAACTGCGGATGAGCTTGAAAAGGAGAGCGCGGAACAGTTCGCCAAGCAATCACTACAAGAGCGTATTGATCATGCTCTGGAAAAGGAAGATATTACTGTGGCAGAGCTCGGCAGCTTACGCAATGAGCATCTTGCCGAGTTGCGGGAAAAAATAGAAGAAAAGAATAATATCGAGGCTGAATTACAAATAAAGTTCCAAGAGGCACTGGCGAAAGATAGAGACAGCGC
>OIXQ01000922.1_pt1 | contig 12044 bp, 16 predicted proteins | sample 1587791 | NCBI WGS metagenome assembly OIXQ01 (sample SAMN03283273) | human gut metagenome | biome: human-associated habitat; material: feces | host: Homo sapiens | place: Peru | collected 2012
TACTTTGAAGATTACTCACTCTGAGCCAGGTGTTAAGGGTAACACTGCTACCAACGCTACTAAGCCTGCTACTTTGGAGACTGGTGCTGAGGTTCGCGTTCCTTTGTTCGTAAACGAAGGTGAGACTATCCAGATCGATACTCGTGACGGTAGCTACCTCGGTCGTGTAAGCGAGTAATTCCTCGCCTGTTCCTATCAGAGTTCTAATCAACTAAACTTGAATCATATATGAAATATTCCATCATTGTCCCTGTATTCAATCGCCCTGATGAGGTGAGTGAACTACTTGAGAGTTTGACACACCAGACCGTCAAGGACTTCGAGGTCATCATCGTTGAAGACGGCTCTAAGATTCCTTGCAAGGAGGTTTGTGATGCGTACAAAGACAAGATGGATATTCAGTATTTCTTCAAGGAGAACTCTGGTCCAGGACAAAGTCGCAACTATGGTGCCGAGAGAGCATCAGGCGAGTATCTGTTGATACTTGACAGCGACGTAGTCCTCCCTGAAAATTATCTCAAAGCTGTAAATGATGAATTGAGCCGTGAGCCTGCTGATGCATTCGGCGGTCCTGACAAGGCGCATTCATCATTTACAGATACCCAAAAGGCTATATCTTACTCCATGACATCTTTTTTCACCACCGGTGGTATCCGTGGTGGCAAAAAGAAGATGGATAAATTCTATCCCCGTTCATTCAATATGGGCATCCGCAAGGATGTTTATCTCAGATTGAATGGTTTTTCTGCCATGCGTTTCGGAGAGGATATAGATTTTTCTATCCGTATATTCAAAGCAGGTTGCCGTTGCCGCCTCTTCCCTGAAGCATGGGTATGGCACAAGCGTCGTACTGATTTCCGTAAATTCTGGCGTCAGGTCTATAATAGCGGTATTGCCCGCATCAACCTCTACAAGAAATATCCAAAGAGCCTCAAGCTCGTGCATTTACTTCCAATGGTCTTTACCGTTGGCGTCATAGGCACGCTGTTACTCCTGTTCTTTGGTTTCTTACCATACCTGTTGGGCACAGAGCACATTTTCCCTGTACTTGGCAATGCCATGGCTGCATTGGGTTGCATCGGCTTATTCTTGATCCTACTCTATATCATAGCGTTAGTTATCGACAGTACCAAACAGAATCAGAGTTTGAAGATTGGCATACTGAGTATCCGAGCTGCGTTTACCCAACTGATGGGCTATGGTTGCGGATTCCTGTCTGCATGGTGGAAGAGATGCATCTTGGGCAAGAGCGAATTCAGCGCTTACAACAAGACCTTCTACAAATAAAGAATTCCTGCGAAAACTTTTCAAAATCAACAAATATGAGCGAAAAACTATCCATAGCGAAGTGGGCTTCAGAAGACCAGCCTCGCGAAAAACTCGAAAGTTTAGGTCCCAGTGCATTGTCAAATGCAGAACTATGCGCCATCCTTATCGGTTCTGGTTCCAGAGACGAAAGTGCCGTAGAACTGATGAAACGCATCCTCAACAATTGCGACAACAACCTCAATACACTCGGCAAGATGACCCTACAGGAATTACAACAATACAAAGGTATGGGACCTGCCAAAGCCATCACTTTACAAGCAGCTTGCGAACTTGGCAAGCGCCGTGCTCTTGACAAAATTGGAGTACGTCCCGACTTAGGCTCATCATTGGCTATCTACAACTACATGCTCCCCCGTATGCAAGATCTCGATGTGGAAGAAGGTTGGATTCTCCTGATGAACCAGAATTTCAAACTCATTAAGGCAGAACGCATCTCTCATGGCGGTATCACAGAAACAGCCATAGATGTCCGCCTCATCATGAAAGAAGTGTTCCTCAATAATGCCACCATCTTGGCTATCTGTCACAACCATCCCAGCAACAATCCTATTCCAAGCAAAAACGATGATCTGCTGACCAACCAGATCAACAAGGCCTGTCAGATTATGCGCATTTTCTTCATGGACCATGTCATCATCACGGATGGAGCCTTCTACTCTTATCATGACAAAGGGAAACTGTAAATATCAGCATTTCTCAAGAAAATATCAGCACAAAGAGCGAAAATAAATCACCTTTTATTTTGTTTTCTCTGTATTTTATGCTACCTTTGCAAAATATAAGCAATAATCATACAGGTAGCATTTCGTGTGCTCCTTCACAAAAAGAATAAAGCATTTATGACTCAAGAAGAAAAAACAAAAATAGAAGAGAAAATCGTAGATGTACTCAAAACCGTTTACGACCCTGAAATTCCTGTGAATATCTGGGAATTGGGAATGATCTACAAGATAGATGTCAAAGACGATGGCAATGTAGATATTGACATGACATTTACAGCCCCATCATGCCCTGCTGCCGACTTCATTCTGGAAGATGTGCGCACCAAGGTGGACAGCGTAGATGGCGTCAATTCAACAAACGTCAACCTTGTTTTTGAACCTGCCTGGGATCAGAGTATGATGAGCGAGGAAGCTCGCGTAGAACTTGGCTTCGAATAAAGACAAAGCCGTTGAATTCTTCACTCTTCACTTAAAAAGTTTCGCTTATGAAAAATGTATATTTCCTTTCAGATGCGCATCTGGGTTCATTAGCCATACCGCATGCCCGTATGCAGGAGCGCCGTCTGGTACGCTTCCTGGACAGCATCAAGACAAAAGCCTCTGCCATATATCTTTTAGGCGATATGTTTGACTTCTGGAACGAATACAAATATGTGGTACCCAAAGGATACACCCGCTTTTTAGGAAAACTCTCTGAGTTGACCGATATGGGAGTGGAAGTACATTTCTTCACTGGCAATCATGACCTCTGGACATACGGTTACCTGGAACAGGAATGTGGGGTCATCGTGCATTACAAACCTCAGACTGTAGAAATCTACGACAAGGTATTTTTCCTGGCTCATGGTGACGGGCTTGGAGATCCGGACAAGAAGTTCAAGTTATTGAAATCCATGTTCCATAACCCTACCTGCCAGCGCTTGCTGAATGCCATCCATCCACGATGGGGAATGGCATTGGGACTGAACTGGGCAAAACATAGCAGACTAAAACGGGCTGATGGAAAAGAAGAACCATACATGGGCGAAAAGAAGGAATTCCTCGTCCGTTTTGCCAAGCAATACATGCAAGGGCACAAGAACATCGACTACTTCATGTTTGGCCATCGCCACATCGAGCTGGATCTCATGCTCAGCAAGAAAACCCGCTTGATGATTTTAGGAGATTGGATCTGGCAGTTTACTTATGCCGTATTCGATGGAGAGCACATGTTTATGGAAGAATACGTGGAAGGCGAAAGCCAACCATAAAAATCTTATGCACAAGCATTCACTCTACCTACTATCAAGATACTCAATTCGTACAACCCATACATCGGCATCATCACCATAAAACAAGTGAATAAATCAGGCGGTGTTATCACCGCAGCAATGATACCAATGAAGACAAAGGCATGACGGCGATATTGCTTCATAAAATTCGCTTCCAAGATGTCCATCTTCGCCAAGAAGAAAGATACGACAGGTAATTGAAACACCAAACCCATCAATAAGGTCAGTGTTACAAAGGTTGAGATATAAGAATCCAAGTTGATTTGGTTCACCACACTCGCCGCCACCTGATAAGTACCCAGGAATCGCAATGCAAAAGGAAACAACACATAATAACTCATTGCCACTCCCAACATAAATAACAAATAGATGGCTACCGCCACAGACACAGAGTATCGCCGTTCATTCTCATACAAAACCGGGGCTATATAGCGGTAGAGTTCTATCACAATATATGGGGACACGAACAATAACGCCAAATAGAAAGAAGTAGAGACATGCGTCATAAACTGACTTGCCAATTCTGTGTTTATCAGTTGTATCGAATAGGGTTCAAAACGAAAGTTCCATCCAATACAACCTGCTAACCACTCTATCAAATGATAAGTCACGAAATGATTGTTTCCTGGAGCCAGCAACAGTTGAAAGGTCGTTTCTTTTGCACAAAAGATAGCAACCGTCAAGCATAGCGTGATGCCGATGATGCGAAAGAGCATCTTGCGGAATACCTCAAGATGCTCTCCGAATGTCATCAGATTATCATTCTGATTATTTTCCATTATTCTCTACGTGTTCGTTGGAAGTATCTTTCTTTTCAGAAGATGATTTTGAAGCATCAGAAGTAGGAACGCCTTCATCCAAATCCGTTACCTCCTTCATCCCATCCTTGAAACTGCGGACACCTTGTCCCAAGCCCTTCATCATCTCAGGTAGTTTCTTACCACCAAAAAGCAAAAGTACCAAAGCCGCAATAAGCAGTAACTCCGAAGTACCTATCATCAAAACTAAATTCATCATATGCCTAATCTTTTAGAATTATTATACGACATAAGCCTTATGCGACCAAATAGATTTCACAAGTATCAAAGTTGATTTCCCAGTTGCCACCTTCAACGCTCTCCCATTGATATTTGGCACCCATTCTATTCCACCAAGCCTGGAACTTCGTACCTGTCTCACCAAGGTCTTTCACCAACTTCTCATACAACTCCGCATTGTCTGCCGTCAAAATCTTAGCCAACTCGTTCAAACCATTACGACGCTCAAACAACTGTTGAATCTCATTTTTCTCTTCAGGTGTAACCTGTCCAATTACTTTTCTTGTTGCCATACTATTTATATTTCGTTAGTCTGTTATTAATCCCATTCTTTTCTCACATCAAAAGGGTCAAGGTAAGTTATCTCCTTGATTTCCTCTTGCTCTGGCAAGAACGTACCATGCTTGCGAATCGCATTCAGCAATTCACGACTAGTGTTGCGCTCCAAGTGAGCCATTACACATTGCTCATGGCTTGGTGTATTCACCTCGTATGTCATCTTTCTATTCAACCAAATGCAACGCTTGCATTGATAAGCATCGCAATGACGGCAAAGAGGCGCATGGTCGAGTTTATATAGCTGTGGATTTTTTATATCCAAGCCATGCTGCAAATCGCCGATAGCCATATGCAACGAACCTATCCCATCTTCTTCATCCGTAAGATAGAAAGCTGGACAAACATAGAACTTGCCATCAGGAGCTAATGTTACACTCGTATCACCTGCTCCACAGTTATTCATCTTGTCGAGCATCATACGGTCGGTCAAGAGATTCAACTGCACAGCCTTACTTGCAACATACAGTTTCTCCACTTCTTCGGATAACGTTCGCAGCACATTCGAATAGCATTCGAAATCCACATCCGTAAAGTTATCAATATCCGTGACTACCACATTCAGGCGATCCACCTTATTTAATAGTGTGCAAACACCAGCTACATTATCGAATAGTTCTTGCTTGGACAGTCTCAACACAAAAGATGTTCCTTGCTCAAGATCTATGTCCTTGATGCTATTCATCACTACAACATCAGCCTCATCACCAAGACTCACAGGCTTGATGTCCGTATGGTCAATACTATCTATCACCTCCAAATATTCCTTTGGCAAAGGATAGTTAGGATAAACAAACTGGATGTTCAGATTCTCCTTCATCGCATAGACGATACCAGCCTTCAAGGTCTCAATAGGCATCAGTTTACGTTCTTTCTTGTCATTTTGATAATGACAGAAAGAAACAGATGTATCATCCAGTAATATCACAAGATATTGTATCATTCTGCACCCCCTTCCTTTTCGAGTTTACGATAAAGTTTGTTCCAATAATAGTTGTTGGCACGCACACGTGACTTGTGCATCTTGCAGATGGCGGTGGCTCGCTGATAGATGGTAGGCGTTTCGGCGGCATCATAGTTTTCACCTTGACACCAAGCACAACCCTCAGCCACCTCACAGTCGATGCACTCTTGGGTGGATTGCGTACATCTATCCAAGGTCAAGAAAGAACGAAGCTTATTCTTATCTATTCCATCATGGATGTTTCCGATAATCCAAGCCTTCTTGCTACGAAGTGAATATTGGGCAAATCGAGTACAAGGATAGAAGTTGCCTTCTGCATCCACAGCAAGCATCATGCCCGCACCACACCAGTTTTGGTTTTGTAGTTGACAATCCATCGGTTTTCCCATGTGCTCCGAGAAGAACGAGCAAGCATAATCTTGATAATATCCACCATTAATGATGGCATCTGCAAGCCTGGTTAGTTGTTCCTCAAAGAGTGCATCATCTCCCTCTTTCCAAACATCCTCAAACACGCAGTTGATATTCACCTCATGTATTCCAAGAGAATAGAGATGCAACACACTCTCCTTGATATAAGGGATGTCGGCACTACTAATCGTTACCTTCGTACCAGCACCAGGGAATTGCTTCAACCACAAAGGAATGTTTTTCACCACATCCTCGTACGAGCCTTTCTCTTCCTCTGGCTTTGGTTGGATTCCTTGCTCCACCTCCTTGGTTTTCCAAATACGGTTGAGGTCATGCTTGCGTTTGGTTCCATCAATGGTAATACCGATGCTCAGATGTTCCCGATTCTTCTTGATAAAGTTCTGCACCTTTTCCGAGCCATAGTTGATGCCATTGGTAGAGAAAGAAAAGCGATAGGAATTGAACCAATGATGGTTTCTGCGGTACATCTCCACCTTGAGATAATCGCATATCTTATCTATCAAGTCTATCTCCAAGAAAGGTTCTCCACCAATGAAATCCCAAATCACGCTTTCTTCTTTCATATCCTCTTCATGATCGAGGATATAGTCAATCGCAGTCTTTGCTACCTCCCAAGACATTCGCTCTTTCGAATTTTTGCCTACGAGATAGCAATATTTGCAAGCGAGTTGGCAGTCCTTCGTGACAATGAAGGTAATGGATTTAGCTATACCTGATAGCCACCCATTGTCAATTTCTTTTATTTTCATAAATTAGCCAGAATAACCAGTACAAGCATAAGAACAACCTGAAGAACAAGCACTTTTACAGTTACCAGTACAACCACTCATACAGCCAGTGCCACAACTAGTTGAGCAATGCCCTGAACAGGTACCACGACAATAGCCAGAACAGCCTGAGCTACAACTGGATGAACAAGTTGCTGAGCAGCCAGAACAGCCAGAACCTCCAGTTGTACCTTGGTTCCAATTGCCACTCGATCTAACAGAACTATTTCGGCAAGTTCCAGAGCATGATTTAGAACATGACTTTCCACATGACCCAGAGCAAGAACTTGCGCAACCACTAGCACAACCATTATGACAAGAGGAGCAAGACAATTTACAAGTCTTCAAGCAACCAGAATAACAGCCCGTTTTACAACCACCAGAACATGTATCCTTACAAAGATTATTGCAATCATTATAGCAATTCGTACTACAATTTGCCACACAAGAATTACTACACCATGCTACACAAGAATTGCCACAAGTATACGAACAGGTTCCATAACAATTTGCCATACAAGAATCCATACAATTCCAGCAATACTGTGGTGGTTGCGTTTCTTTTCCAAGAGTTGGAATTACTCCTAGCGATAAACTAGCTACTATTGGAAGCAATCCCTTTACTGCCTTCCTAAAGAATTCTCTTCTGTGTATAATTTCTTCTTTTTTGTCCTTTTCCATATTTATCATTTTGAACCATTTACACAAGATGATTGGCAATTAGAGCTGCACGCATAAGAGCAAGCCTGGTAGCAACGGTTACTACAAGTCCTTGCACAACCAGAGCATGAGGTTCCCTTACTTGCAGCCTTACACCCACCGCCACAAGTATCATTGCAAGAACCATAACAATGTGCCTTACAAGTCGCAGCGCAATTGTAATCACAACTTGTCTTGCAACCAGAAGAACATGACGAAGCACAATTAGAACAACCACTATTAGTTGAATTGCTAGCACAACTGGCAGAACAATTACCATTACAAGAATTTGAGCTACCTGTTCCTTTTGTCACAGGACGAACACTTGTTTTTATCGTATAAGCATCAAAGTCATGTTGTATCTTGACTGACAGTTTTTCACCATTCAGATAAAGACCATAAAAAGAAAATTGCTCTTGATATTTGGAGATTCTATAAACTGACGAAGTCCAGTAATTGCCACTTTCCCCAACACTATATTTTTTCCAACCAGTCACATACATATTATAACCAGACAATGGTAAGAATATGCTATGTCCATTGATATTACTGGTAAATTTTACACCTTTTACTTTATTGTATGTTATAAACTCGCTTTTACAATTAGAAACTAATTCTTCAAAATCATTTTTTGTTGGAAGATACCAAGGGCTTCCACATGAAGAGGTCACGGGGTCATAAGACGAACCTGCGATGGAAAAATCGGAAGTTTCATTTTGATAGATTTTATATATTTCCCAGGCTATATCATGCGCTTTACTTCCTGTAATTCCACTTACGATTTCCTTATAACTTCCATATCCCTCAGACTTAGCTACATCAAGATTGCATGTTGCCCATTTCACACTCAATCCTAAATCGACATAGCCATATCCATTTATTGTACCATCCGCACTAGAAATAGACACATTACCAACGTTACCAGAATCGTTCCCCGAGCCATTATTCCCAGAATCCCCACCAGAGTTTCCATTTCCAGAATCATCGTTACCATTATCCTCATCTCCCCAAAAATCATCGGAAGACTTACCACAACTCATCAGGAAAGAAGGCATAGCCATTGCTGCCATAACAGGCAAAACTGTTTTGGTTGCTTTTTTAAAGAACTCTCTACGAGTCTGTAGTTCTTTTTTGTTATTAGCCATAACGAAAAAGTTTTACGTGCCTTACAGAACTTCCCAAAATAGGCTGTTAATAAAGAAAACTAAGGTATAGATACTAAAAAAGACGTGGGAGTCTCTACTTCTCACTTATCCCAGTCTCAGGCTCTCGCATTGCCCATCATCGAGGATAAGCAACACAGATAGCCCACGCCATGACGCATTATAATATACCACGTACGTCCATACTATTGCCATAAAACAACAATATGTTCAGATACGACAGGATATAATACACCCTTCGTGGACGTTCTCGTTGCCATATCTCTTCCGATGATTGTCAAATTTGCGAGATTTGAGATCTGAAGATTTACGTTCCGTAAACGTCCTTTACCAGTAAATAACCCACTCACCCATACAAACGGGCTAACTGAGTCGGTGGCAAAATTAAGAAATAATATCGAAACTTCCAAACTTTTACCGAAAAAAGTGAAGAGAATGAGTGTATTTTCCAAAGAAAGCATTATCTTTGCAGCATGTTTCATATAAAACGAGGAAGTTATGAATACAAAAGAAACGCAACAAGCATTGGCTTTTGCAGCCATGTGCGTGGATTTAACCGCACAGGCTGAGGGATGCAGCAGGCTAGAAATGTATAACCGAATGAAAAAGGTTGGGCTGATACATAGTCTGACCACAAAACTTGATGCCCTACATACACAAAGCAAAAAGTATGTGGTTGAAGAATTACAACAAGCCCTTCACCGTTTGGAAGCTATCAATTAACTAAATATTAGGATTATGCGTAAAGTATTTCATGGCACCACCCACATAGTGGAATCCCCATTATGTCATATCGGACGAGACAATCTCGATTTCGGCAAAGGATTCTATGTTACAGACATTCGCAAACAAGCCGTCAGTTGGGCGACAAGAGTTGTAAACTTAGGTTTACCTCAATGGCTTAACAGTTATGAGCTAGATGAAGTTTATATCAAACGACATGCTCGTTGCAAGATATTTACCGCTTACGATGAAGAATGGCTATACTTCATCGTAAAAAGCAGAGAAGGCAAGAAACCCTGGAAAGAATTTGATTACATAGAAGGCGGCATTGCAGACGATCGAGTCATCACTACGATAGAAGATTACTTGAACGGAGATATATCTATGGAATATGCATTAAAACGTTTGTCTGAGCATCAGCCCAACAACCAGATTTGCATTATCTCTCAAGAAATAATAGACAGGAGTTTAAAGTTCATTAAAGCAGAACCATTAAACGATTTAGCAAGAAAGGAAAATTCATCATGTTAAGAGACTCACAACTTTGGATTAAGATTGGCAGAATATGCAGCCAGTTAGCAAAACGATTGGACATTTCACCAGAAAGAGCATTTGATATTTTTCAGAAAAGCAAAACGAACGAACTGCTACATGATGAACGCTCATTGCTTTACCTGATGAGCGACTTATACATCGTGGATGATATCGTTATGGAATTACAAAAGGGTGTGTCATAAGTCCATGACGCACCCTTTTTACTGTACAAAATATATGTACAATACTATAGTATAGAACTTTTATCTCTGTATTCTCCCTCCCGAAGAAGTCATATTCGAGATGATTTCTTCTTCTGACACTAGGTTTTGGTCGCCCGGTATAGTATTCTTGATGGCACTTGCAGAGAGTGCAAAATCAAGACAATGCTGATTCTCGTCGCCCCATTTCTGATGAGCATGTATATAGGCTGCCACAAAAGCATCTCCTACACCCATCGGATCAATGATAGGCTGAATATCGTAGATTCTGGTAGTATAGAGCTTGTCTTCCTGAGAATCGTAAAGCAAACCACTCAGGGTATGATGACTGCTGGCAATCTGATTGCGTACTGCCATCACCATTTTCTTACACTTAGGGAAGAGCTTGTGCATCTTTCGGAAATACTCCAGATAAGCCTCCTTATCTATCTCATAGTTTTCATCCAGAGCCTCAAAAGGAATATGAGGTACACCGCTGGCAACCTCCCACTCATTCTGGTCGCCAAAGATGATGTCGCTGTATTGCATCATCTGGAAGAGTACATCATGAGGTTCCAATCCGTATCCCCAAAGATTCTTACGGTAGTTGATATCGCAGACAATAGTCAAGCCATCCGACACCGCCAATTTGATGGCATCCATAGTAGATTCCATCGCATCACGGCTGATGGCACAAGTGATACCAGAACAGTGGAATACAGCCGCATCAGCCAAGACCTTATCCCATTTCACCATATTTCTTTTCAATGAATAAAAAGAAGAATTCTTGCGGTCATAAATCACACGGGAATTACGCATCGCCACGGCTTCCTCAAAATAATAAGTACCCAGACGTTCTCCGCCACGTACTACATGCGAAACATTCAGACCATACTCTCTGAGATGCATCAGCGCAGCCTCACCCATTTCACCATAAGGCACACGGGTAACATATTCTACGTTGTTTCCCAAATAAGCCAGAGAGATAGCGGCATTCGCCTCACTGCCTCCATAATTGCCTTCCATGCGACGGCCCTGGAATAAACGTTGATAACCAGGCTTAGAAATTCTAAGCAAAATTTCTCCGAAAGTTACAATCTTTGTTTTCATCTTTTTATCATTGAGATTAATACCTAGTAATAATATAGCTGATGAGTATGGCTTGTTTCACAAAGACAAAGCCTAAGTGTTATAGTAAAAGAATTAAGGTGAAGCTTTTCTATCGTTGCAGAAAAGCTTCACCTTATTATATATAGGATGATTACTTATTAGCAACCAAATCCATTGTATCGCGAGCAATAACGATTTCCTCGTCTGTAGGAACTACTACTACCTTCACCTTACTGTCGTCAGTAGAGATGATAGCTTCCTCACCACGAACCTTGTCATTTACTTCCTTGTTGATCTTAATGCCAAGATACTCCAGGTTCTTGCAAGAATCCTCACGGAGGTCGGTCTGGTTCTCACCAACACCAGCTGTGAACACGATGATGTCGCAACCGTCCATAGCTGCTGCGTATGCACCGATATACTTGCGGATGCGGTAGAAATACATGTCGAAAGCGAGTTTCGCACGCTCGTTGCCTTCCTCGAAAGCCTTCTCGATCTCACGCATGTCAGAAGAGACGCCTGTGATGCCGAGCATACCGCTCTTCTTGTTCAGCAGGTCTGACAGGCCGTCAGCATCCAGTCCGAGCTTCTTCTCGATGAATGTCAGCGCACCGCCGTCAACGTCGCCGCTTCGTGTACCCATGATAAGTCCCTCCAGAGGAGTGAGACCCATTGAGGTGTCAACACACTTGCCGTCCTTTACGGCAGCGATGCTCGCACCGTTTCCGATATGGCATGTGATGATCTTCTTGCCCTC
>OIXQ01000923.1_pt1 | contig 12037 bp, 7 predicted proteins | sample 1587791 | NCBI WGS metagenome assembly OIXQ01 (sample SAMN03283273) | human gut metagenome | biome: human-associated habitat; material: feces | host: Homo sapiens | place: Peru | collected 2012
ACTTCTCAGGATGAGCATCGCAGAGTTCCTTGGTGTTAGAGATATATCCGATAGGTGCGTCGAACCATACGTAGAGCACCTTGCCTTCAGCTCCCTCTACAGGAACAGGAATACCCCAGTCGAGGTCGCGTGTCATCGCACGTGGCTGAAGGTCCATGTCGAGCCAGCTCTTGCACTGTCCGTAAACATTGGAGCGCCATTCTTTGTGTCCTTCCAAAATCCATTTCTTCAGCCAGTCCTGATATTTTCCTAAAGGCAGATACCAGTTCTTGGTAGGCTTCTTTACCAGACCATGGCCTGGGTTGTTCTTGTTGGTAGGGTTGATAAGCTCCTCTGGTGAGAGGGTTGCGCCACACTTCTCGCACTGGTCGCCATAAGCTCCCTCTGCACCGCATCGAGGACATGTGCCCACGATATTACGGTCGGTAAGGAATTCGCCGGTTACCTCGTCGCAGAACTGTTCCTCTACCTTTTCCTCTAAGACACCCTTGTCATAGAGTGTGCGGAAGAAATCGGAAGCAAACTTATTGTGAGTAGGTGAAGTGGTACGGCTGTATACATCAAAAGAGATTCCGAAATCCTCGAAGCTCTTCTTGATAAGGTTGTGGTAACGGTCAACCACCTCCTGTACGGTGATGCCTTCTTTCTTAGCTCGGATGGTTACGGGAACTCCGTGCTCATCACTTCCACCGATGAAGACCACGTCTTGCTTCTTGAGTCTGAGATAGCGTACATAGATGTCGGCAGGTACGTAAACTCCAGCCAAGTGTCCAATATGTACACCACCATTAGCATAAGGCAAGGCTGCCGTCACGGTGGTACGTTTAAAATTCTTTTGTTCCATATTAGCTAATATATTTTTGTTATTTGGCTGCAAAATTACAAAAAAATACTGTAATTAGTAGGATATATTTGCTTTTTTCTTTAGCTAATTGGTCGTTGATACATGAAAAAGTAACACCCCGGACCCCTATAGCCATGAGTAATTACTTTAATACTATACAAATTGTTTTTGGTTCGATATGAAATTGTTCTGAATCTTGTGAAAAATCTATGTTCTAAAGTTTAGAACATAAGTTCGATACTTTAGAACACAAGTTCCAAACTTTAGAACATAAGTTCGATAGTTTAGAACATAGATTTTTGTAGGCTTGAGAAAGTTTAGTTACATAAAAAAACTTCATTCCATGTACGGAACGAAGTTTTCTGTTATTATCGTGGAACTTATTCTGTGGTTTACTTGACAAAGATTTTAGTTTTCTTGTCTTTTGATGTTAGGATGTAGAGTCCACTCGTCGGAGCTTCAATGACGTCGCTCGTGCTTTGTGACACCAGTGTGCCGCTGAGTGAGTAGAGGGCAAGTCCTTGCGCACCTGCTACATGTATGTTACGGCCCGTGACAATGATGCTTCCTCTTGCGTCGTCGATGCCACTCTCAATGCCGTTTACTACGTCTATTTTCCCATATTGATAGATGTATTTAGAGGTCTTGCCATAGATGTCTGTTATTTGCTCCGATATCAGGTTGCCCTCGTCGTCGTATGTATAGAGTGTAGCCGCATGTTCGCTATGTGATGCATCGGTTTTGGTTTCGGTGTATGTTCTGTCTACCGATGTCAGGCGCATTTGGGCATCGCGCTTGTAGATGGTTTGTCTGGTTTCGATGTACCTTCCGCCATCTTCTATGTTCTTGATGGTTTCTGTCAGGGTGTTGCCCACCATCTGGTATGTAGTTTCCCTGCTGCTCTCTATTTTCCAATCGCCAGTAGCCTCGTCCCATTGATACCAAGTATGATCATTTTCTTTTGCTTCTGCTAATGCCTCGCCAGCATCGATGGTGTTGGTCTTATTGTAGTAGTCTTGCAGAGGGTCAGCTGGTGTGGTGGCAAAGTCGGTGTGGTAGTTGACAATGCGCGACTCTTGCTTGGATTTTCCAACCCATTTGCCGTCTTGTTTGACATACTCTTCATACTTGCTATAGTCGTCGGTATGTACTTCTATCCGTTTTTCTGTTTCTACGATTTTTCCGTCTTGCCACTCTCGGCTGATGTAGATGGTCTCATTGCCATTGGTACTGGTCAGAGAAGATACCCCACTATTTCTCAGCGTCCATCCGCTTCCGTCCCAAGAGTAAGTCTCCCACACCCCATTGGTATACTCTTTGTCCATCCTTCCATAGATGATGTTATGGTTTGGGTCGTATTCGAAGTGGATGTATTGGTAGGTGCCGTTTCCGTCGATGGAGTGAGTGAGCTTGTCGCTTTCATACAAGGCGGAGAGGTCTTCGTTCCACTCATATTCGGTCTCCGTATAGCCGTTGTCTTGGTAGGTGGTTATGACGCGGTACCAGATATTGCCCTTGTCGTCACATCTGTCGCTTTCGATGATTCGGCCTTTCTTATCGACGATGTAAGTCCTTTCGCCCAGCTTGAATGTGCCCTCGAAGTTGTGCCATGCTGTGCCGTCCCACTCCTGAAACAGGGTAGGCTCTGTTGTGATCAGATTGTTTTCTTTGCCGATGTAAGCCTTCCTGTATTTCTTCAGCATGTTGTGCTGCTTGTCGTAGAGTGTGTACTCGGTGACGTCACGGCCGTTGATTTGATAGTCCATGTCGATTTCCGACATGTAGCTGCCATCGTCGAACATATAGGCACTGCCCAGCTCCTTGCCATTGTTATCGTAGTATAAGTAGCCTGACTCGTCCTTATAGTTGTTGTCATTATAGAGAACCTTCAATACATGTTTGTTGACCCACTCCATGACCTCGTCTGTAGACAAAATCCAGTTGCCGTTGTCGTAAGAGTAAATCTTGCAGCTTTTGCTCTCGCCATATACCATTTGCTCTTTGTCGTAATTGTCTGAGACAACCTTCTTCTGATTTGGCACCCATTGGTAGTCGGCGAGGTTAGGCTGTGAGTCGGTGCTGCTGTCTTCGTCATTGCCATTGGTGAAGGTGTAAGAGATGATGGTGTGGTAGCCAGCGGTGGGAGTGTTGTACGCTGTCTCTGTCTTTTTACCTTCAGCCTCCATCAACCGACCATCCCTGGTATAGCTTTTCCTCAGGTAGTAGCATTGCTCGCCCTTGTTGTCGTATCTTATGTCTTCCGTCTTCTGGGTTGTCCATGTACCTTTGTCTTCATCGAGTTCTTGATGAATGGTAGAGTAGGTGCCGTCCTTGAGGGTGGTTATGGTTCGTTCATGTGCATTGTATCGGTTCTCGATATAGCTCTTTGTAGGTTCGCACCATACATACTTGGTACCCATTCCCTCGGGATTGAACTCATTGTATGTCATATCCTCGATGAGGCTGATGCGCTCGGCATTGTCGACTACCGAATAGGCATAGGCGTAGCTGTGAACCAGGGACAGGTGTTCGCCGTCAGTATTCTCATACACCTTTTCGGTCACGATGCGTCCTTCGGCATCTTGGGTGCGCACATTCTTGTATTGGTGAATGAGGGTAGAGCCTTCTGACTTCGTGATGGTCATCTCTATCCATTGACCGTTGGTGCCGTCTGTGTAGGAAATCAGTTCCTTGTACGTGCCGTGGTCGATGGTCTGGAATCGCCCCTTGTCGTCATATTGAACACTTACGTTCTCGGTTTCCCCTGAACTGTTTGTGTATGTCCAACCTGTGAGTTTGGTGACTTGTGTAAAGGCTTGAGCAGGTGCTTTGACGGTAGGAATGTCCTTGACGTCTACTCTCTTTACGATACTGTTTTGTGCCAGTCCCATTTGTGCGGATGCTAACAGGAGCGATGCGATGAAGTAAAACTTTTTGTTCATAATCTTTCTTTTTAGTGATAATCAAGAACTCAAAGTTAAGAAAAAAAGAATGTTATGAAAAAAGAATAGCCGAAAACATGATGTTTCGGCTATGCAAAAAGTCTGGATGACAAGTATTTCCTATGGTAATCCGTAGTTGTGAGCTTCACTTTATGAAGTTGAGCCCCTGCTGTATCGCTTTCTTCACGAGCTGTGCCATGTTGTTGGCAGAGAGTTTCTTCATCAGGTTGTGACGATGGAACTCCACCGTGTTGTTGCTGATGTTGAGCTGCTGGGCGATGTCGTTGGTGGATAAACCATTGGAGATGTGTTCCAACACCTCAGCCTCTCTGTTGGACAAGGAGATTTCTGAAGAGTCCTGGCTGTTGATGAGCCTCATGAACTGTTGGCTGAAATATCCCTTGCCTTGTTCTATCTTGCGAAGGGCAATGAGTACTTCTTGCGGATTGTCGCCTTTCATGACGATGGCATCAGCATCTTCCTTCATCAGTTGGCGAATCGTCCAGAGTTCTTCGTGCATCGTGTAGACCAGTATCTTGGTGTTGATGTGAGACTGGTGGATGTACTTGATCAGTTCCATGCCATTGGCATCCTGCAATTCCAGGTCGATGATGGCGATGTGGATGTCTTTTTGCCTGAGCAGGAGGCGGCTTGATGTGATGTTGTTGGTGACATATATTTTGCCGTATTCTCCTGTGTGTTCAATGAGGGCTTGTAGCCCTGTTGAAACGATGGGATGGTCATCTACGATGAGAATGTTCTTTTTCATGTCTGTTTCGTTGCTGTCTGTGATGGGTTGAGAAGGCTTGGATTATAGTGGAAAACGCACCTCTACTTTGTATTCTTCGTCTTGTTCGCTGATGGTGAGAACGGCTTTCAGGGCTTCTGTTCTCATCTTCAGCGTATCTTTTCCTATGCCCATTTTCCCCTGTGTGATAGGGTGTTCTGGGGATATGTCATTGGCGATGCAGAGGGAGGCGTGGTTGTTGCTTGCATCTATAGTCACGGTAATCATCTTGCTGTAGCCATACTTGATGGCATTCGACACACTCTCTTGAACGATGCGATATACTTCTAAAGCCGTTCGGCTTGGGAGATTCAGCTTCTCAAAGGAACGGCTGACGAACGGTTTGACGATAGTGCCATTCTCGGCGCTCATCGACTGGCAATAGGTGCATACCAGCTCAGAGAGAGAGGCATTGTCGAAACGAGGTGGTATCAACTCGTGTGAGAGGCGACGCACATCGTTTCCTACATTTTTGAGCAGGCGTTCTGCAGCTTCCTTGTCGGTCTGCATCATGATGTTGACGGCGAGGATGTCGTTGCATACGCCATCGTGCAGTTCCTTGGCAAGTCGCTTGCGCTCTGTTTCCACTCCATTGATATAGGAGGTTTTCTCGGTCAACTCGGCACGTTGCTTCTCCAGTTTCCTGCGGTAGAGGATGATGAGAATGGCGATGAGCAGGATGATGATGGCTATGGTGAGACAGAGAATACGGATGTAGAGCAGGCTCTGCTCGTGGTTCATCTTTTCTATTTGCACCTCTTTCTCCAAGGTCTTGTATTTGACGTTGAATTCGCTCAGTTGCTTGTCGATGTCGCTTTGTTTCAGGGAGTCAGCTTTCTGATAGGCAGCTTTCATGGTGCTGTAAGCTTCGTGTGTCTTGCCCAGGTTGTAGAGGCACTCGGCCTGGGTGGCAAAGAGTTTGTCTTGTGGCATCGCCATGTTGACATTGTTGAATCTGCTGATGCTGTCAAGCAGGATGCTCTGCTCGGCGTATCTCTTCTGTTTGCCTAACATTTGCGCCTTGATTTCCAGGATGCCAAGTATGCCGTTGCTGGTTGGACCCAAGTTGCGGCAAGCCTCGTCAGCATAAGCCATATAGTGCATCACGGAATCTGTCTTTCCCAAAGCTAAGTATGACTTGAGCAAAGGTGACAGATATTTGAGGGTCAGCACATTGTAGTTGGCTTCTTTTACCATGCCCCAGAGAGGGGTGAGGAAGTCGATGCTCTTTCGGTATAAGCCCTGTCGCATGAATATAGCACCCTTGTTGGCGTGGGCAGACAGTCTTTCGATGGTGTCATTGGTGGCTGTCGCCTTGTTTTCGGCCTTGTCGGAGTATTCGATGGCTTCACGGTATCTTTTTTGCTCGTTGAAGAGCACGGAGATACAGTTGTTCAAGTATATCTCGTATTCTGTGTTCTGACTCTCTATGGCTGTTTCCAGTCCCTTCTTGTAATAGATGAGCGAGGAGTCGAGATCGCCCAGTCTTCGGTAGCAGATGCCCAGCGCCCCGCACATCCCCATCATACCTTCTTCGTCCTTGATTTTCTCAGCGAACTGTATGCCGTTCTTGCCTACGGCAGTTGCTTCTTTCAGCATTCCGAGGTCGACAAGTGCCGTGGTCTTCTCGCTGGTAAGCCAACTGCGAGTGGTGTCGGCGGCATTCATCTGCAGAGCGCTGTCGATAAGGGTAATCGCAAGTTTTTTGTCGCCGGCGGCATTGTGGTTTATTGCCTCAAGGAACAGGGCATACGCCTTCTGCTCGTCTCCTGCTTTGTGGTTGGAACAGGCGGAGAAGAATGCCAATATCGGCAGCATGACGAATAGCCATGCCAATAGGGAGGATGGATGCTTGGATGTCATTATAGTCAGTTTACGTTGCATTTACCTTGCAAAGATATAAAAAAAAGAACAGAAAGTGTATTTTTCTGCGATTGAAAAGTTAATGGAAAGTATCCTTTTTCTGTAATTTGGGGTTCCAACTACGGAAAACCATGGGGGTGAGGCTATGGAATAACGTAGAATTTTAAGGAAAAGATGACTTTTATGTCATGTGGAAAGACTTTCATCTTATTTTGTCTTACCTTTACGTCTCAAATCTTTAAACTAACATGATATTTTAATATGGAAAATGAAGAAAAAGAACAGTTGGCTATCCGCAGAGAAGCTTTGAAGGGATATGATAATTTTTTGTTGTCAATAGGATTCTTCTTTACATTTGTGGTGTTGGAGAGAGGACTGTTTGTGATAGATGTTATCCTCATTGCCCTTGGCGCTTATTTTGCCGTGAAGCGTTCTGCTGGTATTCGCAACGAAGTGATTGCATCATGGGTGAAGAGTAGTGGAATGTTGCTGGCTGCTTATGGCGTGGCAGGTATTGTAGTTACCTTGTCCTTTGGTGTTGTTTGGGGAGGGGGATTGGCTGGCCTTATTGTGTTGATAGCGGGTTGTAAGCATCTTGGTGCTCTGCAGCAAGTTGGCAATTCTCTATGTTCAAGAGGTATGTTGCAGTATTTGCGCTATTGGCAACAAACCTATATTCTGTGGTCTGTCATCGCTTTTTTGGTGAAGGATACGTCTTCGGTTGTATATATCAGTTTGGTTCTTGCCATCTTGCTTGCTAAAAATCATGCAGGAATGCTCAATGATGTGAAGTTGATATTCTTTAGGTCTGTTGGTGCGGAATGGAGTGCTCCTGACGATATGGAGGACAGTCATTATTGTGACGAGAAGAAGGTTCTGTGTGTAGGAGGTGTGGTGCTTGGTATTCTTTCGGTGCTGATAGCCGACTCCCAACTGTCGATTTCTGTGTCTGGATTATGGGACGTCTTTAACAAGAACTTAGGCGGACCGGCTTTGGTAAGTCCCATATTCTTTGTCGTCATGTTCCTTCTTTATGAGCGTATTGATCGTTTCGTATTGAAAGTGGATAAGGGGGATAAGTCGTATGTGCGTAGTGGCAATATGCGACTTTTAGGGTCTGTCGCCTTGGGTCTTTGGTCTTTCTTATGCTTGCTTTTTGGCGAGGACGCCAATGTGTATCTTATAGCTTCATTCTGTGTGATCTTGTGTGTCGTTTTCGCTTATGAGGATACTCCCAAGGAGGTGCGTTGGCGTAAGATCGTTTTCCAAGCTGTGGCTGCAGGTATTTCTTATATGGCAGGATTCTCCATTGTCGGAGTGCTGATCCTGTTGGGCTCATTGATGTTTCTCTTCAAGTTGATGAAGTTTGAGTTGCATGATATGTTCAGCTTTGGTAATTCTGTACAGGGATGGACCAATAAGGGCAATTTCCATATCATCAATACTGTCACGGGATTGGATGAGGATGGAAACCGTTGGATTGTGAAATAAGTTTTTTTAAAATAATGATTTAATACTTGAATTTATGAAGAAAGTCTTTAGTTTCTGGGTATTGTGCCTGATGGCATTTGCTACCTCGGCATTGGTAAGTTGTAGCTCCGATGATAATGGAGACGAGTGGGGCGGATTTAAGTTTGAGAATGTTCGTGACGGCAAACTGTCTGTTGCTGCGAATCAAACCTCATCCGAAATCATCATGAAGGCATCCAAGGCTTATCGTGCTTATGTTTCAGCTACGTCTGATGGTTCTTCTACAGAAGAAATCAGTTGGCTGCGTTATGAAGGCTCTCGCCTTGATGACGGAACCTGTCACATCAATATCCAGCTTGATAAGAACGATACTGGGAAAAGCCGTTCTGCATACATTATTATAGTATGTGACGACAAGACGGTGCCCATATTGATTACTCAGACTGCTGAGGATAGCTCAAATGTTGGAGGAGATTCCGATGTTGATAATGGTGGCATTACGGCTCTCTTTACTATTACCAAAGAATGTTCTGTCATTACTGGTACTCATGTAGAAGATGACGGGACGGAGACTTATGAGCTACAGTATCAGAATGGCAATTTGACGAGGTTCAAGCATGTGTTTCGTGATGAATTTGATAATGCTGACGACGACTATTGTATTGAGACTACTACCGGAACAATCTTTCACTCGGGAACAAGCATTAAGACGGATTGGAATAGAAAATTTATCAATTATCCTTCTCAGAAGACAGAAGAGGAAGTGGTAGACTTTAATGCCAAATTGGAGAATGGTAGGGTAGTCAGTGGTACTATCTTCCAGTCATGGATGAATGGCACAAGACCATTTGAGATATCTTATAATACTGATGGTACGCTGAAGCAGACTCGTTATAATGACATCAGTGAGGCTGATGGCTCTGACGACTGGGACAACCATACTTTTGTTTGGGAAAATGGTTATCTCACAAAGGTGAAGTGTGAAAGCATGGATGCAGTCTCTACATTCGCTTACGACAAGACAACAGCCATTCCTGCACCTTTTGATAAGGCTCTCGACCTGAATATGTTGCTGCTTTTGGAGGAGGCAGAGTTCTTTGATGGCACCAATGGTGAGATTTTGAATGTTTTGGCTATAGGTGGCAAGTTGGGCACTCGCTCCAAGGGATTGATCAAGGAGTATCACTGCGATTGGACAGAAGACACGCCTTTCACTCTCAAGATGACCTACAAGAAGTTGACCAGTGATGAGGTCATTGTGGAAGTAAACCATTATGAAAATAATCAATTACGTTTTGGTTATAAGTGGACTATCAAGCGTTCTTAATCAATTAGCAAGAAATGAAATATGAAAAAGCGGACATCGGAGTCAAGCCCAATGCCCGCTTTTTGGTTAAAGCCAATAATAGTATCCGTTTCTATACTTAGCACCGTTTTCGGTGTAGCCTGACGGTACTTACCGATAAGACGAAAGTTCTATATTCCTCTTTCTGCCCAGTCGCCACGGTCGAGGGTGCGATAACCGATGGCCTCTGCCAAGTGGTGCGACTCTACATGTTCGCAGCCTTCCAGGTCGGCAATGGTGCGTGCTACCTTCAGGATGCGGTTGTAGGCGCGGGCCGAGAGAGACAGACGTTCCATCGCCATTCTCAACATGCTGATGCCAGCCTCGTCGGGTTCGGCATACTGATGTATCATGCGCTCGCTCATTTGTGCATTGCAGTGGATTCCTTTTTGTCCGCTGAAGCGTGCCGCCTGGATTTCCCTTGCCCTTATCACACGTTTGCGTATCTCGGCACTTGGCTCACCTTGTGCCGCCTTCGAGATGTCCTTGAAGGGAACGGGAGTTATCTCGCACTGGATGTCGATGCGGTCGAGCAGGGGACCAGAGATTTTGTTCATGTAACGCTGTATCTGTCCTGGGGTGCAGACACAGTTGTGGGTTGGATCGCCATAATAGCCGCAGGGACAAGGGTTCATACTTGCCACAAACATGAAAGAACAAGGATAGTCGATGGTGTATTTGGCGCGGCTGATGTTGATGTGCCGGTCTTCCAAAGGCTGGCGCAGCACCTCGAGGGTCGTCTTGTTGAACTCGGGCAGCTCGTCGCAGAAGAGCACGCCATTGTGTGCCAACGAGATTTCGCCAGGCTGAGGAGTTGCTCCTCCACCTACTAAAGCCACTTGAGATATGGTGTGATGGGGAGAGCGGAATGGACGTTGCGAGATGAGCGATACGTTCTTGCCCAACTTGCCAGCTATGGAATGTATCTGTGTGGTTTCCAAACTCTCAGAGAGCGTGAGAGGAGGAAGAATGGAAGGCAGACGCTTAGCCATCATCGACTTACCCGAACCAGGAGGTCCTACCATGATGAGGTTGTGTCCGCCTGCAGCAGCTACTTCCAAGGCACGTTTCACATTCTCCTGACCTCGTACGTCAGCATAGTCGAGGTCGAAATGACTCTGATTTTCGTAAAATTCCTTGCGGGTATCGACGATGGTGGGAGAAGGATTGCTCTGGTCGTTCATGAACTGGATGACCTCGAGCAGGTTTTTCATGCCGTACACCTCTAAGTTGTTGACCACGGCAGCCTCGCGCACATTCTGTTCGGGTACGATGAGTCCCTTGAAATGTTCGGCTCTTGCCCTTATGGCAATAGGCAGGGCGCCCCTGATGGGCTGCAAGGTTCCGTCGAGACTCAGCTCGCCCACCATCATATATTCCTTGAGATGATCTTCTATGATGTTGCTGTTGGCTCCCAATATGCCGATAGCTAAGGGCAGGTCGAAACTGCTTCCTTCCTTGCGAAGGTCGGCTGGAGCCATGTTGATGGTAATGTCAGCCACGGGAAACTTGAAGCCACTATACTGCAGGGCAGCTGCTATTCGGTCGCGGCTTTCTCTTACAGCCTCGTCGCCAAGACCCGTGAGATGATACTGTACGCCTCGGTTGAGGCTTACTTCTATGGTTACGGTGGTTACTTCCAGACCGTTTACGGCTGCGCAATAGGTTTTTACTAACATGTCTTCAGGTTTTAGATGGTGACGAAGATTGTTGTCGTTTCGGGGGTGTTGATATGCTTTATTTCAGCAGTTGGTCCAACTTGCTGTTCAGCTCATTCTTCTTCAGGCTCCGCGCCACGATTTTGCCATTCTTCAGCACGATGTTGTCGGGGATTCCTATCAGTCCGAGTTTCAGGAGAGTCTTGTCGGCAAGCAAGTCTCCGTTGCATACGTTGGGCCATGAGATGGAGTCGCGCTCCAGGTTTCTTTTACAGTCGGCCTTATTGCCGTCTATACAGATACTCATCAGTTTGAGTTTTCCCTGCGAGCTGCGCTGGCGCTTCTTGAGTTCGCGCAAGAGGTCCATGCTGTCGAAGACGGAGGTCGACCAGGTGGTGATGACGGCTACGGGTGCCGAGGCAAGAGATGTGCTTGATATGAGTTTCCCGTTGGTGTCGTAGGCTGTGAATACAGGCAGTTGTGAGCCGATGCCTGCGCTCTTGAGCCATTTGATCTGCTGTGTCAGTCTTGCGAGATTGCCGTTGCCGGGCTGTTCCTTGCTCAGAATGCTGAGCAGTTGTGAAGCCTTGGCGTAATCGGGCGAAAGAGCAGCCACGAAGTATTTTCTGACGAGGAATACGCTTACTACCGAGGCAGGGTTGTCTTTGATAAACTGCTCGGCTATTCGGGTTTCTTCGGGAGGTGAGACGTTGAGAATCTGTTCGCGGAACGAGTTCATGAGCTCATTGTCCTTGCTTCCCTTTACAGTAAGTTCCTTGAGGTGAGAGGCGTCAGCCTTGATGTCTACCGACTTTCCCGGCTCAGCGAATACAGGCTGCTCGGAGAAGTTGGGGAACACAATCATCAGGGTAAATTTGTCTTTGCAGGGAGCCTCGTAGGTGAAACGTCCGTCTATCACCTTGATGGTGTCGACACCTTCGATGCCGCCATCAGGACTGTAAACATAAAATTCACCTTGGTCCATGTGAAGAAATCTGCCTTCGAGCTGAAATCTGTTGCCGCTTACCCCACAGGCGGTAAGTGTAAGACTTGCTATTAGAATAAAAAAATAAGCAAATTTTTTCATATGTAGGAGGAAAGTGCCGCGAGCGGGACTCGAACCCGCAC
>OIXQ01000926.1_pt1 | contig 12030 bp, 10 predicted proteins | sample 1587791 | NCBI WGS metagenome assembly OIXQ01 (sample SAMN03283273) | human gut metagenome | biome: human-associated habitat; material: feces | host: Homo sapiens | place: Peru | collected 2012
CATGCCCTTCAGGCAATTAAAATCTTTTTTAAAGATTTTAATTGGAGTTCAGTATTAACTCTGAAAGGCAGGTGATTTTCGGAATGCGCGCGGTTGTGTTTTTTACTGCCGGATTTGCCTCCGGCCTTGGCCTGACGCTCTATTCGGAGAGCCGGGCATTTCGGATCATCGGCCTGGCGGTTCTTCTGGGTCTGTGCTTTGCCTTGCGAAGCAGGGGAACGAGAATGCAGGGAATTTTGATCCCGCTGGCAGGTTTTGTCGTAGGGGTACTCTGGCTGGCAGGGTACCAGGCGCATTATCTTTCCACGGTTGCGCCGTTGGACGGAACGGTCACCCATTGTGTCATCCGGGCGGAGGACTACAGCCGGGAAACGGCCTATGGACTGGCTCAGGACGGTACTTTGAAATTAAACGGGAAATCCTACCGTGTGGCCGCGTATCTGGATGGAACGGACGGGTTTTCTCCCGGAGATACCATCGAGGGGGATTTCCGCCTGAGTCTGACCACAGACGAGGGAGAGAACCCGTCCTCCTACTATCCGGGCAAGGGCATTTTCCTGCGAGCCTATCAGAAGGGGGAAATCACCCGGCGGGCAGGGGAGCGCAGTTTGTCGAATCTTCCTGCCCGGCTCCGGCATGGAATCGGCCGGATGTTGGACAGGTTCCTATCCGGAGACTGCGCCGTCTTTGCCAGAGCGCTGCTTCTGGGCGACACCTCCAAGCTTAGCTATGCCTTGGATACCCGGCTGAAGGTCACGGGCATCCGTCATGTGGCTGCGGTCTCCGGACTGCATATTTCCATTTTCTTTGCCATTGTCTGCACCGTGACCTTCCGGAAGCGGTACCTGACCGCCGCCCTGGGCTTGCCCCTGCTGGTGCTCTTTGCGGCAGTGGCCGGATTTACGCCGTCAGTGAACCGAGCCTGCATCATGTGCGGCCTGATGGTGCTGGCCCAGCTGTTTTCCCGGGAGTACGACGGGCCGACGGCGCTGGCCTTTTCCGCGCTGGTGCTGCTGGTTCAGAATCCCTATGTAATCAGCTCGGTGAGTTTTCAGCTGTCGGTGGCCAGTGTGGCCGGAATTTTCGCTGCCGCGCCCGGCATTCAGGGCTATTTTGCCCGGTTTCTTCCCAAGGGAAAGAGCCGGAAAAGCCGTTTTCTCCAGGCAGTTGCCTCCGGGGTTTCCGTGTCTTTAAGCTCTCAGGTGTTCACGCTGCCCCTGTGCGCTTACTACTTTGGAGCGGTGAGTTTGGTTGGAATCCTCACGAATCTTCTGGTTTTGTGGGTAATCGGGCCGATTTTCTGGGGGCTGATTGTTCTTTGCTTGTGCGGCAGCTTCTCTTCATGGCTGGCGGGCATTGTCGGGTTCGTTGTGTCTGTTCCCATCCGGTATGTGCTGCTGGTGGTACGGCTTCTGGCCGCCTGCCCGTTGGCGGCGGTGTACACGAAAAGTCCCTATATCGTGGCCTGGTTGGTGCTGGTATATGTGCTGCTGGGACTGTTCCTGCTTGCGGGGAAACGCCGCCCGGGGCTGTATGCCTGCTGCTGCACACTGGGGCTTTGCGCCGCCCTGATTGCTGCCTGGTGGGAGCCGGTGACCTCGGACATGTCCTTTACCATGCTGGATGTGGGTCAAGGCCAGTGCCTGCTCCTGCGTTCCGGCAGCCAGGTGTATGTGGTAGACTGCGGCGGAGATTCGGACACGAAAACCGCGGATATTGCCGCGGAAACCCTTCTTTCCCGGGGCTTTTCCCATGTAGACGCTCTGATTCTGACCCACCCGGACCGGGATCACGCCGGGGCGGCGGAGAATTTCCTCTCCCGGATTCGGACGGAGGTTGTGATTCTGCCGAATACCGCTGTGAATCTGGACATTCCGGCCCGCACTCGGACGGTTTATGCGTCTTCGGAACTGTGTTTTGCGGGCGAAAAGGGGACTGTGCGGATTTTTCCGCCGGTTTATGCCGCCGACCACAACGAAATGAGCTTATGCGTCTTGTTTGACACGGAAAAATGTGATATACTCATCACCGGTGACCGGAACGGCTTCGGGGAGCGTTCTCTGCTGAGAAACGCGGAGATTCCGGAGGCAGACATTTTGGTAGCCGGGCATCACGGTGCCAGAAGCTCCACCTGTCAGGAGCTTCTGGAGGCGGTGAAGCCGGAAATCGTCTGCATCAGCGCAGGGGAGGGGAATCCCTATGGTCATCCTGCCCCGGAGCTTTTGAAGCGGCTGACGGATTTCGGATGTACCGTCTACCGCACCGATCAAAACGGAACCATTACCATCAGGAGGTAACCACCATGGCAAAAGCACAGCCCTCGGACAGCGGCTTGCAGGAACTGAAAACGGAGCTGAAGCAGAAAAAGCTGGGGCGGCTGTACTTTTTCCACGGTGAGGAAACCTTCCTGCTGAATCATTACCTGACCCAGATGCGCAAGCTGGCGCTGGATCCGCTGACGGAATCCTTTAACTATCACCGGCTGAACCAGGAGACCTTCGACATGCAAAGCTTTGCCGACAGTGTGGAAAATCTGCCCATGATGGCCGAGCACACCCTGGTGCAGGTGGACGATGTGGATCCTTTCAAGCTGCCGGAAAGCGACCGGAACAAACTGGCGGAGATTTTCAGCGACGTTCCCGAGTACTGCACGGTGGTATTTACCTACCTCACCATTTCCTGGAAGCCGGATAAGCGGCTGAAAAAGCTTTGGGATGCCCTCAGCAAGCATGGCAGCATCGTGGAGTTCCGGAAGCAGGATCAGCGGGATCTGGTGGCCTGGGTCACCCGGCACTTTGCCGCCGAGGGCAAGCGGATTTCCTCCGATTTGTGTGGATATCTCATCGATATTACCGGCGGTACCATGACCGCTCTCAGCGGAGAAATCGAGAAAATATGCGCCTATTCCGGTGCCCAGGAAATCAAGAAAACCGACATTGACGCAGTCACCGAGCCGGTGCTGGATGCGGTGGTGTTTCAGATGACTGACCTGCTCAGCAGCGGCCGGTACGACCAGGCCTTCCAGAAGCTTCAGGAGCTGCTGAAAATGCAGCAGGAGCCGGTTGCCATTTTGGGCGCGGTGGGAGGACACTTCCGCCGGCTCAGCGCGGCGAGAACCCTGCTGGATAACGGGAAAACCGCCTATGACCTGCAAAAGCTCTGCGGCATTCCGGATTATCCCGCCCGGAAGACCATGGAGGCAGCCAGACGGGTTTCCCCGCATTTTTGCCGGGAAGCGGCAAATCTGGTGCTGGAGACGGATTACCGGATGAAAACCTCCTTTGATGAATTGGAACGGCTGCTGGAAATGCTGATTTTGCAGCTTGCTCAGGAGGCACGGAATGCTTAAAATTCGAGAGGCCATTGTGGTGGAGGGGCGCTACGACAAAAATACCCTTGCCCAGATCGTGGACGCGCCCATTCTGGAAACCAACGGCTTTGGCCTGTTCAAAGACCCAAAGCAGCTGGAATTACTGCGCAGTGTGGCGAAAAAGCGGGGGCTGATTGTTCTGACGGACTCCGACGGGGCGGGCTTTGTGATCCGCAATCATATCAAAAGCGCCATCCCGGCAAAGTATCTGAAGCACGCCTATATTCCCGATGTCGCCGGAAAGGAAAAGCGCAAAGCCGCTCCGGGCAAGGAGGGCAAGCTGGGCGTGGAGGGCATGAGCCCGGAGGTGCTGCTGGCCGCCCTGAAAAATGCCGGGGCCACTATCGAAGGGGAAAGCATGGCTCAGGAAAATGACCAAATCACCAAGCAGGATTTTGTGGAATTTGGCCTTTCCGGCGGGCTCAATGCCAGCGAAAGGCGGAAAAGACTGCAAAACAGGCTGCATCTGCCGGAGCATATGAGCGCCAACGCTCTGCTGCAAGCCTTAAATCTGCTGCTGAGTCGGGAAGAACTGGCGGAAATTGTCCGGGAATGGGACAACGAAAACGGAGAGACACATGGTTGATATTCAGGTAACAAATCTTACGAAATTCTTCGTCATTGGCGAGAATTTGCTGGAAAACCTCAGCTTTGAGATTCAGGAGGGGGAGTGCGTGGCCATCCTGGGTCGAAACGGCTGCGGAAAAACCACCCTGTTCAATATCCTCACCGGCCAGATGGACTACGATTCCGGGGAGGTTTATGTAAACCCGAACAAGAAGCTGGGCCTCATTTCCCAGATTCCTAAATTTCCGGAGGGATTTACCGTGGAGGATGTGCTCCGCTCGGCCTTTACGGAGCTTCTGCGCTTGCGTCGCCGGATGGAGGCTTTGGAAGAGGAGATGGCGGTCGGTGCTACCGACGCTCAGCTCCGGGAATACGATACCCTGGCCAACCGGTTCCAGACCGGCGGCGGCTACGACATGGATGTGGAGGTGGACAAGATCTGCAACGGTCTTGGCATTTCTTCCGAACAAAGAGGCCAGGAATTTGCCAGCCTCTCCGGCGGGGAAAAGACCCGGGTGAACCTTGCCCGGCTGCTGCTGGAAAAGACGGACATTCTGCTGCTGGATGAGCCCACTAACCACCTGGATTTGCGGAGCGTGGAATGGCTGGAGCAGTACATCAACGCCTTCAAAGGAACGGTGCTGACCATTTCCCACGACCGGTACTTTATCGATCAGGTGGCAGACCGGGTCATTGAGATTGCCGACGGCCATGCGGAGTTCTATTCCGGCAACTATTCGTTCTACATGGACGAAAAGCAGGCTCGGTTTGATTTGCAGATGAAGCAGTACGAGCAGGAGCAGGCCAAGCTGAAGCAGCTGGGCTATACCTTGGAGAGGATGAAGGGCTGGGGCATCAACAACCGGACCCTTTACCGCCGTGCCATGTCCATCCAGCACCGGATGGAGCGAATTCACCGGACGGAAAAACCCAAAAAGGAGCGAACCATGAAGGCCTCCTTCGGAGAAAAGGATTTTTCCGGAGACATTGTTTTCAAAATGAAGGGCGTTTCCAAGTCCTTCGGCGACCGGGTTTTGTTTTCGGACATTAACCTGAGCGTAGAGGGTGGGGAGCGAATCGCCCTCCTTGGCGACAACGGCACGGGAAAAACCACCTTTATCAAGTGCCTTCTGGGCGAGGAGGACTGTCAGGGCAAGATTCAGTTCGGCCCTACGGTGAAGTTTGGGTATCTTCCCCAGATCGTCCATTTTGACCATCCGGAGCGAAGCCTTTACGACACCATGCTCTACGAAAAGAACTGCACGCCTCAGACCGCCAGAGATCGGCTGGGTGCGTTCCTGTTCCAGGGGGAGGATGTGTTCAAGCAGGTGGGAAACCTGTCCGGCGGTGAGCAGTCCCGGCTGCGGCTGTGTATGCTGATGGACGAGAAAATCAACCTGCTGATTCTGGACGAGCCTACCAACCACCTGGACATTGCTTCTAGGGAATGGGTGGAGGCGGCCATTGAGGAATTCGAGGGGGTGCTGCTGTTCGTATCCCACGACCGGTACTTCATTGAGAAATTCGCCGAGCGGATCTGGCTGCTGGAGGATGGCACTATCCGGGATTTCCCCTGCGGCTATCAGAAATACCGTTCCATTTTGGAGCACGAGGCGGCGGCCAAGCCCGCCCCGGTAGTGGAAGCCAAACCCAAAAAGGAAAAGCCCAAGGGCGGCACCAAGGAGTCGGAAAAGCTGGCGCGCCGCTTGGAGCGGGAGATTGAAAAGCAGGAGGCGTCCATAGCTGAGCTGGATGCCAGAATCGAGGCAGCTGCCGCGGACTACCAGGAGCTGACCCGACTTTTGGGGGAGAAGGAAACCGCGGAAAATGACCTGATGGCGCTGATGGAGCAGTGGGAAGCTGCCCAGACGGATTGAGCCCGCGCATTTCCAAATGAGTGGTTGACTTCCAGTTTATTGGGGAATATAATCATATTATACACAATGAGGGCAGAATTGCCCTGAAATAAAGGAGCGTATTATTCATGAGTTCTTGTAGCGGAGATTGTTCCAGCTGCGGCAGCACCTCCTGCGGTGAGCGCACCGCGGAGAGTCTGCTGGCTCAGTTGAATCCCAAAGCCAGCGTGAAAAAGGTTATTGCCGTGGTTTCCGGCAAGGGCGGCGTGGGCAAATCCACCGTCACCGCCATGCTGGCAGTTGCCATGGCCCGGCAGGGAAAGCGGACGGCTGTTCTGGACGCGGATATCACCGGCCCTTCTGCACCTACGGCCTTCGGAGTTACCGAGTGCCAGGGTGCCAACGAGGACGGCCTGTATCCTGCCCTGACCCGGGGCGGCATCCAGGTTATGTCTATCAACCTGCTGCTGGACAATCCGGCAGACCCGGTGGTCTGGCGAGGCCCGGTGATCGCCGGTGCCGTCAAGCAGTTCTGGACGGATGTAATCTGGGAGGACGTGGACTATATGTTCGTGGACATGCCTCCCGGAACCGGCGACGTGCCTCTGACCGTGTTCCAGAGCCTGCCCATTGACGGCGTGGTCATCGTGACTACACCTCAGGATCTGGTGTCCATGATCGTGGCCAAGGCTGTGAAGATGGCGAACATGATGCACGTTCCCGTGCTGGGCTTCGTGGAGAACTATTCCTATCTTCAGTGCCCGGACTGCGGCAAGAAAATCAGCGTTTTCGGCAAGTCTCACCTGGATGAAATTGCGTCCCAGTTCCAGCTTCCGGTGCTTGCCCGGCTGCCCATTGACCCGGCTGTTGCCGAGGCCTACGACAACGGTCAGATGGAAACCGTGAACACCGACGGTGTCAACGAGGTTATTCAGACTATCCTCAAAGCTTAAAACAGGAAAAGCTCAGCAAATGCTGAGCTTTTTCTAATAATCGCAATTATTTTACATAGATTTTACAATTGCAGGAATGCCAAGTTTACAGGGGAATGGTAGAATAGTACAAATAGAAACGGGAGGGGTTTTCCTATGATATACTGTGTGGAAGACGACAACGCGATTCGGGATTTGATGCTCTACACTTTAGGAGCTTCCGGATTTCAGGCCAAGGGCTTTCCGGACAGCACCGGCTTTTGGCAGGCTATGACCGAAGAAAAGCCGGAGCTGATTCTGCTGGACATTATGCTCCCCGGAGAGGATGGCATTACGGTGCTCAAGCGGCTCCGGGCTGCCTCAGCTACGGCCAACATTCCTGTGATTATGGCAACCGCCAAGGGCAGCGAATTTGACAAGGTCATCGGCCTGGACACCGGTGCCGACGACTATCTTGTCAAACCTTTCGGCATGATGGAGATGGTCGCCCGGATTAAGGCGGTCATGCGCCGCACGGCCCCCAAAACCGACCAGGTGCTGACCTGCGGGGATATTGTGTTGGACGAGGTTCGGCACATCGTCACCGTTGACGGCAAACAGGTGGTGCTGACCCTGAAGGAATATGAGCTTCTGAAACTTCTCATGGAGAACGCCGGTCAGGTCTTTACCCGGGATATTCTGCTGTCGCGGATCTGGGGACAGGACTATCTGGGGGAGACCCGGACCGTGGACGTGCACATTGGCACTCTGCGCACGAAGCTTGCCAAGGGCGGGGAGAAAATCGGAACCGTCCGGGGCGTGGGCTATAAGATGGTGGAGTAAATGAATAAGAAGATTTTTCACGTCATTCTGGTAGTGGCGATTCTTGTTTTTCTTGCCAGCCTGATGTTCATCATGGGCATTACCTACGACTATTTCACCCAGATCCAGCGAAATCAGCTCCGGGCGGAGACCCAGCTGGCGGCAAAGGGCGTCAGCATGTCCGGACAGGATTATTTTGAGGACATGCAGGTCAGCGGCTATCGGGTGACTTGGATTGCGCCGGATGGGACTGTGCGCTATGACAGTCAGGCGGACTCCAGCCAGATGGAGAATCACCTGACCCGGGAAGAGGTGAGGGAGGCTTTCGCCAGCGGCTATGGGGAAAGCAGCCGCTATTCCAGCACCCTGGCGGACAAGCAGCTCTACGCCGCCCAGCGACTGGCGGACGGCACGGTTCTGCGGCTTTCCATTGTGCAGATGTCCATGTGGATGCTGATTTTGAGCTTTGCCAGACCCATCTGCATTGTGATCTGCATCGCTTTGGTGCTGTCCATGGCACTGGCTTCCAGCCTGGCTCGGCGGATTGTGGAGCCGATTAACGAAATTGACCTGGATAAGCCGAAACAGTACTACGGCCAGCCGGACTATGCGGAGGTGGAGCCCCTGCTTCGCAGGATTGCCAGCCAGCAGGAGCAGCTGAAGCGGGACAATGCCCAGATTGAAAAGGCGTCTCTGATTCGCCAGGAGTTTACAGCAAATGTATCCCATGAGCTGAAAACGCCCCTGCACGCCATTTCCGGCTATGCAGAGCTTCTGGAAAACGGCATGGTGCGGCCGGAGGACGTGAAGCCCTTCGCCGGGAAAATTCGGGCGGAGTCTGCCCGGATGACCAGCCTAGTGGAGGACATCATCAACCTGACCAAGCTGGACAACGGCGGCGCGGAGATGACCTGGGAGGACTGCGACCTGTACCGCATTGCGGAAAATGCGGTGGACAGCCTGATGACTACCGCCGAGGCGGAGAAGGTAACGCTGAGTCTGTCCGGCAGCCACGCAATGGTTTACGGCGTGCCCCAGCAGCTGTACAGCATTGTCTATAATCTCTGTGACAATGCCATTAAGTATCACACCGCCGAGGGGAAGGTCTGGGTTCGGGTAAACCAGGACGCCTCCGGAGTCACCTTGCAGGTTCAGGACAACGGCATCGGCATTCCGGAGGACTGCCAGGATCGGATTTTTGAGCGGTTCTACCGAGTGGACAAGAGCCGCTCCAAGGCCGCCGGTGGTACGGGGCTGGGCCTTTCCATCGTCAAGCACGCAATTCTGATTCACAAGGCCTATATCCAGGTGCGCAGTAAGCCGGGCATTGGGTCAGAATTTACGGTTTTCTTTCCCAATCGAAAAGAAAAATAACGGAAAACAGTAGATTTCTCCGAAGAAATATGCTATAATGCCCCCCAGTGACTGAAATTGCAAAAGGGGAGAGCATTGTTGGATAGTAAGGAAGAAGCTCAGAAGGACATCGGGCTTCAAACAAAGGATTATTGGTACGACCTGCCGGAAGAGCTGATCGCGCAGACCCCTCTGCAAAAGCGCGACACCTCCCGGCTTATGGTTTTGGATCGGCAAACCGGGGAAATTGCCCACCGGCATTTTTATGATGTGCTGGATTATCTGAACCCCGGGGACTGCCTGGTGATGAACGATTCCCGGGTGCTGCCCGCCCGGCTTCTGGGACACCGTCCCACCGGCGGGGCAGTGGAAGTTCTGCTTCTGCGGGATCTGGGGAACGGATGCTGGGAGTGCCTGTGTAAGCCCGGCAAGAAAATGCAGCCCGGCAGCACCGTCAGCTTCGGAAATGGGGAACTGACTGCCACCGTAAAGGAAGTCCGCGATGACGGCAATCGGGTGGTGGAGTTCCACTATGAGGGCATTTTTCTGGAAGTTTTGGAGCGACTGGGGAAAATGCCCCTGCCGCCCTACATCAAGGCAGAGCTTGCCGATCAGGAGCGGTATCAGACCGTGTATTCCCGGGAGGTTGGTTCCGCCGCGGCGCCAACGGCTGGGCTTCACTTCACGAAAGAGCTGCTGGAAAAAATCCGGGAAAAAGGAGTCAATGAGGCTTTTGTGACGCTGCATGTGGGGCTGGGCACCTTCCGGCCTGTCAAAGCGGACAACATTCTGGAGCATCACATGCACTCGGAGCTGTGCATGATGAACGAGGAAACTGCCGCTCTTTTGAATGAAACCCGGAAAAAGGGCGGGCGGATTATTTGCGTGGGCACCACTTCCTGCCGTACCCTGGAATCTCTGGTGCAGCCGGACGGTTCCTTCCGGGCGTGCTCCAAATGGACGGATATTTTCATCTATCCGGGGTACAAATTCAAGGCCATGGACGGGCTGATCACCAATTTCCATCTGCCGGAAAGTACCCTGGTTATGCTGGTTTCCGCTTTTGCCGGACGGGAGCATGTGCTGAACGCCTACAAAATCGCGGTTCAGGAAAAGTACCGCTTTTTCAGCTTCGGCGATGCCATGTTCCTTGCGGACGGCACCGGAAGCCATGACCGAACCAACCAGGAACCGTGAGGAATGCTATGTTTGAATTGTTAAAAACCGAGGGAAAAGCCCGGCGGGGTGTGTTTACCTGTGCCCATGGCACGGTGCAGACGCCGGTTTTCATGAATGTGGGCACCCAGGGCGCCATTAAAGGTGCGCTCAGCGCGGAAGACTTAAAAAATATCGGCTGCCAGGTGGAGCTGAGCAACACCTACCACCTGCATCTGCGGCCTACGGACAAGGTCGTCCGGGAAATGGGAGGCCTGCATAAATTTATGACCTGGGATGGGCCAATCCTTACGGATTCCGGCGGATTTCAGGTGTTCAGCCTGTCCTCCCTGCGGAAGATCAAGGAGGAGGGCGTGTATTTCGCCTCCCACATCGATGGCCACAAGATTTTCATGGGGCCGGAGGAGAGTATGCAGATTCAGTCCAATCTGGGCAGCGATATCTGCATGGCCTTTGACGAGTGTATTGAAAATCCTTCCCCACGGGATTATGTGCAGCAGAGCGTGGACAGAACCTATCGGTGGCTGGTGCGCTGCAAGGCGGAAAACGCCCGGCTGAATGCCCTGCTGGACACGGTGAACCGGCAGCAGATGCTTTGGGGCATCAACCAGGGCGGCACCTACGCCGATATCCGCATTGACCATATGAAGCGCATTGCCGAGCTGGAGCTTCCGGGCTACGCCATCGGCGGCCTGGCAGTGGGGGAAACCGCCCAGGAGATGTACGACATCATCGAGGCGGTGGAGCCCTATATGCCGGCGGACAGAACCCGGTATCTCATGGGCGTGGGAACCCCCACGAACATCATTGAAGCCGTTGCCCGGGGTGTGGACTTCTTCGATTGCGTTATGCCCGCTCGGAATGCCCGTCATGCCCGGCTCAACACCTGGGAAGGGGCCATCAACCTGAAAAACGCCAAGTATATCACCGACAGCAACCCCATTGACCCCCAGTGCGACTGCCCGGTGTGCCGCCGGTTCAGCCGGGCTTACATCCGGCACCTGTTCATTGCCGACGAGATGCTTGCCATGCGGCTGGCCGTCATGCACAATCTGTATTTCTACAATAAGCTGATGGAGCGAATCCGGGATGCCCTGGACGAAGGGCGGTTCGCCGCCTTCCGGGCAGAGTATTCGGAAAAATTAGCCAGAAGAATCTAAAGTAGTCCTTGCTTTTTGCGTTATCGATGATATAATAGTCTAGCTAATACTTACGAAGGAGTTTTTCAAATGAACATTCTGAGTGCCACCGCAACCGGCGCCGGCATGGGCAGCACCCTGCTCATGATGGTGCTGATGATTGCCATTTTCTACTTCATGCTGATTCGTCCGGAAAACAAGCGGAAGAAGGAAGCTGAGCAGATGCGTTCCACCGTCCGCAAGGGCGACAAGATCACCACCATCGGCGGTATCTGCGGTACCGTTGTGGACGTGAAGGAGTCCAGAATCGTGCTGGAAACCGGTGCCGACCAGGTTCGCATTGAGCTGGAGAAGTGGGCCATTTCCACCAACGAGACCGCTGCCGAGAACGCCAAGGAAGAGGCCAAGAAGGCTCAGGAAGCCAAGGCGAAGGCCAAGGCCGCCAAGAAGGCAGAGAAGAATCAGTAATCGGAAAACGCAGGCTTTGGAAATTTCCAAGGCCTGCGTTCTTTGTAGGAAATAAGTACCCGAGAACAATCAGAAAACGCACTGGTGCGGGAGCACCTGCGGCTCCCTTGTGTAAAGGGAGTGGTGCTCCGCGCAGCGAATCTAGAATCATAATGACTGCCGGTGGCAGTCATACCACTATGTAAGGCTCGCGCGTCCCCCGCAAGCGCGAGACTGAGGGATTGTCATAGTAGGTAGTTCCGGCAGTTCCAAAATTCACAGAATATTTCGGCTCTGGTTCCTCCGGAGGCAATGTTCTTGTCCCGGCAAGAACATTGAGAAGAAGCCGGCTTAAGGGGCGCTGCCGAAAAGCCGCCCCCTTAAGAATC
>OIXQ01000929.1_pt1 | contig 12010 bp, 9 predicted proteins | sample 1587791 | NCBI WGS metagenome assembly OIXQ01 (sample SAMN03283273) | human gut metagenome | biome: human-associated habitat; material: feces | host: Homo sapiens | place: Peru | collected 2012
AATAAGGCTAAATTTTGTGGCCGCGCGGAATGTACCTGTGCCTTTAGCTTACGGATAAGCCAGAGGTTTTGATTTTAAGGCTTGCCGCCGTTATGCAGCCTTCGTATTTTGACTATTACCATTTAACGGCTGGTAAAAAAAGGCTGTGGGCCACCCAGATGGGCTCCGCTTTCTGGATCAGCTCCGTGGTCGGAGGCCACCATAATCTCATGCTCAGACGCCAACAGCCGGGAGAGCACCCTATCATCGACCCGGCGCAGGAAAGTCTCCTTTTCCGCCGAATCGTGGCGATGAGCCGCTTCATCCGCCCCGTTGATATGCAGCAGCACAAAGGGGCAGCGTTCCGCCGCTCGCAGGGCTGCCTCTGTCTTGGCGTCCAGATCCGTATCCACATCGCCAGTAGCCCCCTTTACCGGGAAAAGCTCCATGTGCAGCAGCCGGGCAATCCCCTTTACCAACTCCTTGCCGCAGATCACGGCGCTCTTCTGGGGAAATGGCGGCAGTGCTACCGGAACAGACTGCCCCCACAGAAGCATACATCGTTCTTTCGTCAGCAGTCTTTCAAAGGCATGGCGCAGTACCAAGCTTCCCTGCGGGCACAGTGCCCGCTGCCCGCCGGAAGGAATCTGCGTTACAATGTTATTCACAGTATGCGCCATGTGGGGAAATACCAGCAGTGCCTGATAGCCGCCCAGCCGGTAATAGGTAAATGCAGGATCCTCTACCTTTGCCGGGGCACAGCAAGGCATGGTACAGCAGCCCTCTCCATCCAGCGTGTAGCAGCTGCCCCGCAGTAGCAGGTCATCGGGCCGGACGGGGATTCCGGCCCCCAGCGCCTCTACATAGCCTCGGAGATGTACCGGCAGATCCGTTACCCCCAACAGGCGCAGTACGCAGTGCAGTGTTTCCGGTGGGAAGCCGCCGCAGGTATCCACATACCGCATCGAACCCATGGACGCCAGATGGCCATATCGCTCCACCTGAAAGTGGGGATCCGTCATGCCGTCAATCACGCATAATATCCTGCTCAAGTCTCTCCCCCTTTTTCCATCGGAACTTGTTTCGTTATACTTCCCGGCGCAGCACCCGGTAGACAAAGGACATATCCAGTCCGCCGCGTACCACGTCCGCCAGCAGGTCGTACTGCCGTTCCTTGTAGCCGCAGGCGTCAAAGGTTGCCAGCGCGTCAAAAGACACGCCCTTTCTGGCGCACAGTGCTTTCAGGATCGTATCCGTGATGCCCGGCGCGTCAAAAATGCCGTGGACATAGCTGCCGTATACGTTTCTGCTGCCGGTGAGGGCGGGCATCTGCTGCTGACTGCGGCCCATGTGGATCTCGTACCCCTCGTAGGCGAGCCCGTTCAGGCCGGAGAGCATTCCCTCCACACCGTGAAAGACGCCTTGCGTCTGGGTCTGCACCTTTTCACCCCGGAATTCGGTGTCCATCTCCAGCAGGCCCAAACCGTTGATCTCCGTGACACCGGCGGCCTCCACCTGCTCCGGGTCGGACACGGTGCGCCCCAGCATCTGATAGCCGCCGCAGACGCCGAAAACCAGCGTGCCGGCGTCAGCCGCCTTCAAAATGGCCGCCTCCAGACCGGACTGCCGCAGCCAGCGCAGGTCGGCAATGGTGCTCTTGGTACCCGGCAGCAGGATCATGTCCGGCTGGTGCAGGTCGCTCACCTGATCCACATAGCGCAGCGACACGTTTTCGTAATGTTCGAAGGGGCTGAAATCCGTGAAATTGGAGATGCGCGGCACACGGATTACCGCGATATCCAAGAGCTTTCGCTCTTTGGAGCGGTCAAACCGCTCGGTCAGGCTGTCTTCATCGTCGATGTCTATATGGGCGTAGGGGATGACCCCCGCCACCGGGATGCCGCACAGCTGCTCCAGCGTCTTCAGTCCCGGCTCCAGAATGGCCCGGTCGCCCCGGAATTTGTTGACCACCACGCCCTTGATGCGGCGGCGCTCGTCCTCCTCCAGCAGCGCCACTGTGCCGTAGAGCTGGGCGAACACGCCGCCTCGGTCGATGTCGCCTACCAGCAGCACCGGCGCGTCCACCAGCTTGGCAAGGCCCATATTGACGATATCATCCTGCTTGAGGTTGATCTCCGCGGGGCTGCCTGCCCCCTCAATGACGATCACGTCATACTCTGAGTTCAGACTGTTGTAGGCCTCCAGCACAGCGGGGATGTAGTCCCGCTTGCGGCGGAAGTACTCCATGGCCTGCATATTGCCCCGCACCTGTCCGTTGATGATGACCTGACTGCCCACGTCGGTGGTGGGCTTGAGCAGGATGGGATTCATGCGGGTATCCGGCTCGATCCCGGCGGCCTCTGCCTGCACCACCTGCGCCCGGCCCATCTCGCCGCCGTCCTTGGTAATGAAGGAGTTCAGCGCCATGTTCTGGCTCTTGAACGGCGCCACGCGGTAGCCGTCCTGCTTCAAAACGCGGCAGAGTCCCGCCGCCAGCAGGCTCTTTCCCGCATTGGACATGGTCCCCTGTATCATAATATTCATTGCCATAGTGCTTTCTCCTTGCAGAATTGCCGGATGGCCGTTATCAATGCTTCATTTTCCCCGTGAGGCCGCACCGCAATGCGATACCACCCGTCGCCCAGCCCGTTGTAATTCCCACAGCCACGGATGGCGATACCCTGCTGCAGCAGGCCCTCCCGCAGCCCCAGCGGCCCGCGGAACAGCAGGTAATTGGCGTGGGACGGGCATACCCAGAAGCCCAGCGCCGTCAGGTTATCCGTGAGCCATCGCCGCTCCGTGCGGACGAGGGACAGCGTCCTTTGCAGGAAGTCCCGCTCCGCCAGCGCCGCCACACCGGCACTCTGGGCCAGAGTGGATACGTTCCACGGCGGGGACGCGGCCGCCATGCGGCGCAGTAACGCATTGTCGGCGCACAGGCAGTACCCCAGCCGGATGCCCGCCATGCCGTAGCTCTTGGTGAATGCCTTCAGGATCAGCAGCTCCGGGTGCGCTGCCAGAAGGGACTTGGCGCTGACGCCGTCCTCCGTGAGATCGAGAAAGCACTCATCCAGAAACAGCCGCGCCCCTTGTGCCGCGCAGTATTGCAGGATCTGCTCCAGCAGAGGGAGCGGGATCAGCCGCCCGGTGGGGTTGTTGGGGTTACAGAGGAATACCACCTCCGGTTTTTTCTCCTCTAAGAAGGACAGAAACCTCTCGTCCAAATCGAAATTCTGCGCCTGATGCAGGAAATACCGCTCTACGCGGCAACCCACCTGCGCCAGTCCCGCCCCATATTCCACAAAGGTGGGGGCCAGCTCTACCGCCGTCCGGGGCCGCAGGGCGGCGCAGTATGTGTAGATCAGGTCTGCCGCGCCGTTTCCGCAGAGAATATAGGACGCCGGCACCTGCTCATGGCCCGCGATAGCCTGCACCAGCCGGCGGCAGTAGGGGTCGGGGTAGCGGTGCAGCCGGGGCAGAGCCCGGCACACCGCCTCCAGTACGCCGGGAGGCGTACCCAGGGGGTTGGTGTTGGCGGAAAAATCCAGCGTGATACCGCCGCCGTATACATCGCCGCCGTGTTGATTTTCTGTTTGATACAGCATCTATTTCTCCTTTACAGTGCAAAGGGCAGCTTGGCCGCACAGCTCAAAAGCAGGGCGAGGATCGCTGTGACGGTCATCAGGCGGCACACACGGGGGATGTCCTCGTGGGTGATCTCCCGCGATGCATCGCCGATATACTCCTTTTTGTGCAGTACACCGTGGTACCACGCATCCCCGGCCAGACGCAGGCCCAGAAGCCCGGCGCAGACAGATTCCGTCTGCGCCGAGTTGGGACTGGCGTGCTTCCGGTGGTCGCGGCGGAAGATCCGCCAGCCCGCTGAAATATCCAGTCCCATCAGGCCGCCCGCCGTCAGCATCAGCAGGGCGGACAGCCGCGCCGGGATATAATTCACCACATCGTCCGCCTTGGCGGGTACAAGACCGATGTTCTTATAGGGCGGCTCCACATACCCCAGCATGGAGTCCATGGTGTTCACCGCCTTGTAGAAAAAGCCCAGCGGCGCGCCGCCGATGGCCAGGAACAGCAGCGGCGCCACCACGCCGTCGGAGGTGTTCTCCGCCACCGTTTCCACGGCGGCACGGGTCACGGCGGCATCGTCCAGCCGGTCGGTATCCCGCCCCACGATCATGGAAACAGCATGGCGGGAGGCGGCCAGATCGCCGCTCTCCAGCGCGTCATAGACCTTCATGCTCTCGTCCCGCAGGGACTTGACGGCCAAGATCTGCCAGCACATCACGCTTTCCAGCGCCAGACGCAGCCACGGGCTGACCAGACCGCTCAGCCACAGCAGCAGAGCCGGGACGGCGGTGGATACGATGACCACCGCGCCCCACAGGATGGCGCCCGCCGCCCGCTCGCCGGAGGGCGTTTTGGGGCATATGCACCGCAGCCCCCGCTCCAACACACTGATACATTTTCCAATCAGAACTACCGGATGGGGAAAGCCGTGGGGGTCGCCCACCAGAAGGTCTATGCAAAAGCCGATAACAAGTGCCGCAAGCGACCACATCATGCCGTTTCTCCTCCGCCCTGCATCGTAAAAATATAAATGGGATTCTGTCCGCTCATCAGGTGGTAGCTTCCGGCTTTTCTGTCCCGCGCCGCTTGCAGGGATACCACCTCCGTCTCCGCAAAGGGGAACGCCGTCAGGCAGTCCGTCAGCTCAGCCACGGACTCCAGCGAAACGGCCGTGGCCACGATGCGGACATGGGGATTTTTTGCCAGCAGCAGCGCCACGATCTCGTGCATATTGCCGGCACTGCCGCCGATGAATGCGTGAGTGGGGGCTGGCAGACCGACGCAGGCCTCCGGCGCGCTGCCGCAGACCACCTGTAAGTTTTCCAATGCAAACCGATTACGGTTTTGCCCCAGCAGCGCTGCGGCATCCTCTCGCCGCTCTACGGCGCAGACAAGCCCTTGCTTTGCCTGTAAGGCCATTTCCACCGACACTGAGCCGGTACCGGCGCCGATGTCCCAGCAGACGCTCCGCTCCGTCAGCCGCAGCTTGGAAAGGCACACCGCCCGCACCTCACTTTTGGTCATGGGAACCACGGGCATTCCCTCCGCACTGCGGAGAAAGGCGTCATCCGGCAGACCCGGTGTGACCACCGCGTCGGGATGGGGGTTTTCGATAAGCGCCACGCTCAGAGGGGCATAGACACCATCCGTCAGCTCCGCCGCCGTGCCGCGCACGATGCGCTCATCCGGGTAGCCCAGCCGCTGGCCCACATACACAGAGACGTGGCCCAGATCACCCTCTGTCAGCGTACGGCACAGGTCGTTGATGCCGCGCTCGCCGCCTACCAGCGCAAAGAGGCGGCTGGTTGCCCGCACCTCCGGCAGAATGTTGTGCTGCCGCCCGTGGAGACTCACCACCCGGACATCCTCATAGGAGGTCCGGAGCCGGGCGCACAGATAGGACAACGAGCTCAAACCCGGCAGCACCGCCGTGTCGCAGCCCTCCAGCAGGGGCAGCAGCTTTTTCGTGCCGCTGAAGAAGCCGGTATCGCCGGACATGACCACCGCGAAGCGGCGGTACTCCCAGTGGGTGCGGATAAAGTCCGCAATATCCTGCGGCGCAATGGCGTCGCAGGTGTGCTGTCCCGGCCGCGCCACAGCCTCCAGCATCCGTTTTGCGCCGATGAGACAGTCCGCCGCCTCAATGGTTTCACTGACCTCACGGGTCATAGCCTCCCGGCTGCCGGGGCCGATGCCGACGATCCGCACCTGCGGCCGGACGGTGCAGCCGAACCGCTTACACAGCACATCCAGCACCGCCGCAAAGGGAAGCCCCTCCCGCTGGGGCGGGCGGCCAATGACCACCAGACCTGCGCCCGCCTTCCGGGCGGCGGATGCCTTAGCGGGAAAGCCGCCGGCTTCGCCGCCGTCCTTGGTCACCATCCATGCGGCGTCGGCAAACCGCAGTGTAGCCAGATCCATCTCCTCGGAGAAAGGCCCCTGCATGGCGATGATATGGGCGGCCTTCAGCCCCGCTGCGCGGCAGGCCTCCAGCGAGGCATCCATGGGCAGCACCCGGGCGTATACCCGCTGGGTAAAATCGGGGATGCCGCTATACGCCGCCAGTTCCTTACTGCCGGTGGTCAGCAGGATATTGCCCCGCGTACTCTCCAGAAATGCGGCGGCCGCCGCCGCATTCTCCACGCAGACCACATCCTCCGTCTGTTCGGAGGATTGCCGCAGCAGGCGCAGATACTCCGTCTCCGTTTCCCGACAGGCTGTGCAGATGCTCTCGGTGATGGAGGTGGCATAGGGGTGGGTAGCGTCGATGACCAGATCGAACCGCATCCTTTGCAGCATCCGGATGATGTCCTCTACCGGGATGCGTCCCGCCAGAATCGTAATGTTTTCCGCCTCCGGCAGCAGCGTTTCACCGTACTCCGTGGCCACGCATACCGTAGCCTGCACCGGCTGTCCGGCCAGGAATTCCACCAGCTCCCGGCCCTCCGTGGTGCCGGCAAACACGCAGATATTACACATTGCGGTATCCTCTGGGTGTGACCAGTTGACCGGCCACCGTTTTGACGGCGGCGCTGCCGATCAGCACGGTGCAGAACATATCCACCTCCGCCTCCCGCAGCTCTGCCAGCGTCAGGATGCGGCTGCTCTGCCCCTCACGGCCAATATTGCGCACGATGCCGCACAGCCGCTCTCCCGGCAGACGGCGCAGCAGGATATCGCAGGCCCGCTTCAGGTGGTCGGGTCTGCCGTGGCTGGCGGGGTTGTACAGGGCGATGGTCAGATCCGCCGCCGCCGCGCAGTCCAGCCGCTTTTCGATGGTTTCCCACGGCGTCAGCCGATCGCTGAGGCTGATGACCGCAAAGTCGTGGGTCAGCGGCGCACCCAGCACCGCTGCGGCGCTGCAAGCCGCCGTCAGACCAGGCACCACCTGAATTTCAGGCTCCTGCGCCTCGCCCCGCAGCTCATAGACCAGCGCCGCCATGCCGTAGATGCCGCTGTCACCGGAGCAGACCATGGCGACGGTCTTACCGCTGCGCGCCAGCTCCAGCGCCAGCTGGCAGCGCTCGGCCTCCCGTGTCATGGGGGTGGAGTGAAGCTCCTTGCCGGGGTAGCGATCCCGCACCAGATCCACATACACCGGGTAGCCTACGATGGCGTCACACGCCCGCAGGGCGGTATCCGCCCGAATGGTCATATCCTCATAGCTGCCCGGCCCGATACCTACTACAATTACCTTACCCAAAGCGCACCTCCCAATGCTCCGCCGCGACGGCGACGGTCACGCCGTCCCGCGCTGTTTTTTGTACGATCAGTTTTTCGGCATCCAGCAGCGCCGCCCGCTCACAGACATTGTCCACGCCGGTAACGGAGCGGACGAAGTCGGAGGGAGTGAAGTCACCCGCCACATCCCGCAGCTGCTGCGCCGTGTAAAAATGCACCGGCCAGTTGTTTTTCTCACAGGCGGCCAGCAGGCCTGCCTCGTCCTGCTTCAGGTCGATGGAATAGACGCCGCGAATGGCCGCCGTGTCCAGCCCATTTTCCGCGAACACTGTCTGCACCGCACGCACCACCGCCTCGGCGGAGATGCCCCGCCGGCAGCCTACACCTACCCGCAGTACGCGAGGGATAAGCCGCAGGGTGCGGGCGAAGTGTGCCTTTGTACGCCAGCCAATGAAGACGCCCAGCGGGCCGCTCTCCCCGGCAAACGTACCCTCCGGCAGGGGGGCGGGCAGAGAAAACTGGCTGCAAAGGGGGATATCCTCCTCTAAGATCGCCGCCGAAACCGCCTTGGCAAGCCCCATGTCAGAGATGACGCAGCCGTGCCGGGCAGCCCATGCGTCCACGGAAAATTTGCCGCGGACATCGGTGGCGGTGGTGACCACCGCCGTGGCCCCCAGCTTTTCCGCCAGCTCCACCGCCAGCGCGTTGGCGCCGCCGATATGGCCGGAGAGCAGGGGGATCACAAACCGCCCCGCCTCGTCGATGCAAACCACCGCCGGGTCGGTTTTTTTGCTTTTGACATAGGGGGCGATCTCCCGCACGGCGATGCCGCAGGCCCCCACAAAGATCAGTGCGTCCATGGAGGAAAAGCTCGCGCCATATACCGCCTTGTCCAGCGGCAGAAAGCCCGGCTCTTCAAAACGCGGCATGGTATAGCACATCCATGCCTCCTCCGGCAGCGCCGCCAGTATCCGCCGCGCCGTGGCGCAGCCACCGCGGCTGAAGGCAAACAGGGCGGCTCTCATTGCGCCCCCTTGCGGAACTCCGTTGTAAAGTTGGGGTGATACAGCAGCGAGCGCAGATAGGTGTCACCCAGACAGTTGCCCACCACGATCAGCGAGGTCTTGGTCAGACCGTTGCCTGTCACCGTCTCGTGGAGCGTCCCCACCGTGCAGCGGAAGATATGCTCCTCCGGCCAAGTGGCCTTGTAGACCACCGCCGCCGGGGTGTCAGCGGTATAGCCTCCCGCCAGCAGCTCGGCTTGCAGCAGTTCGGTCAGTGAGGTGCTGAGAAACAGCACCATGGTGGCCTGATGGGCCGCCAGCGAGCGGATGGACTCCCGCTCCGGCACCGGGGTGCGGCCCGGGGCGCGGGTGATGATGACGGTCTGGCTCACATCGGGCAGGGTGTACTCCGCCCGCAGCGCGGACGCTGCGCCGCAGAAGGCGCTTACGCCGGGGCAGACATCGTAGACAATGTCCCGCTTTTCCAGCTCGTCGAACTGCTCCCGCACCGCACCATAGATGCTGGAATCCCCCGTGTGCAGACGCACCGTGGTCTTTCCCTCCGCCTCCGCTTTCTCGATGAGGGCGATGACCTCCTCCAGCGTCAGCTTGGCGCTGTCGTGGATCTCGCAGCCCTCCCTGGTGTAGTCCAGCAGCGCCGGATTCACCAGTGAGCCGGCGTAGATCACCACGTCGGCCTCGCCCAGCAGCTTGGCGCCTCGGACGGTGATGAGGTCGGCAGCGCCGCTGCCCGCTCCCACAAAATGTACCATTGTCAGTCCTCCTTTATCCGGCGCAGCAGCTTGGATGCGCCCTTCGTCTCACAAAGATAGCCATATTCCTTGGAAAAGAGGATGGCTCCCGTCTCTATATCACTGCATTTATAGTGCATCATGTCGTCAATGCGCCCGGCCAGCCGGTGCAGCACTGCGTCATAAAGTCCCTGCTCCTTCAACAGCCGCAGGGCGTCGTCACAGGTGGCGCAGCAGAGCATCTCCGCCGCCGCACCGCCGTGCAGCCCCTCTGCGGCGGCACAGGCCGTCAGGATGTCCATGCGGCAGTCGCCGTAGCGGGAGTGGGTGTTCCACATACCGCCCGCCAGCTTTACCAGCTTGCCGATATGACCGATGAGCAGCACCCCTCGGAAGCCCAGCTCCCGGCACATCTCCAGCGCGTCGCCGATGAAGTTGGAGGTCATCACCGCCGTGGCGGGGTCGATGCCCATGGCGTCCTTGATATAGTCCGCGCCGTAGTTGCCGGGGGCCAGCAGCACATAGTCCGCGCCGCTCTCCCGCCGCTGCCGCAGCTCCACGTGGATGGTGTCCACCAGCGCCTGCTCGCTCATAGGCTCCACGATCCCCGTGGTGCCTAAGATGGAGATGCCGCCCTCAATGCCCAGCCGGGGATTGAAGGTCTTTTTCGCCAGCGTCTCGCCATCGGGAGCGGAGATCACCACATACAGGCCGCCGGTGTATCCGAACAGGCCGCAGACCTCCTCCACGTTCTCCTGGATCATCCGGCGGGGTACAGAGTTGATGGCCGCCGCACCCACCGGCTGGTCAAGACCCGGCTTGGTTACCCGACCGATGCCCTGTCCGCCGTCGATGACAATGCCAACAGTCTCTGTTTTCCGCACCTCGGCATAGATCAGGGTGTCACGGGTGATATCCGGGTCATCACCGCTGTCCTTCCGGATGGCGCAGCGCACACAGTCCGGGGACAGATAGATGTCCTCCACCGCCAATGCCAGCTCCATGCCCTTGGGTGTCAGCAGGCGGATGGACTCCTTTTTGCTGCCGCTCAGCAGCATCCATGCGGCGGCCTTGGCTGCCGCCGCGGCACAGGAGCCGGTGGTGTAGCCCAGACGGAGCTTTTTTCCGTCCCGCATGATAAATTCCTTCATAACCTACCGCCTGATCTGGTAGAGCATGGCGTTGCAGATGGCCGCCGCCACGTTGCTGCCGCCCTTGCGGCCCCGGGACACGATGTAGGGCGCGGCAGCGGCCTTGATGATGCGCTCCTTGCTCTCCACCACATTCACAAAGCCCACCGGTACCCCGATGATGAGGGCGGGACGGAGCTTGTCTGCCTCCATCAGTTCCTCCAGCGAAAAAAGTGCCGTAGGGGCGTTGCCGATGGCGAAGATGCAGGGCTTGGGCAGGGCTGCTGCCCGCTCCATGGATACAAAGGCGCGGGTCACGCCCCGCTCCTTGGCCTCCGCCGCCACATCCGCGTCCGACATGAAGCAGTGTACCTCCCCGCCCAGCGAGGCGAGGATGGACTTGTTGATCCCGGCCTTGGCCATCTGGGTATCGGTCACGATGTCACAGCCCGCCCGCAGGGCGGCGATGCCCTTTTTCACCGCGTGGTCGGAAAAGGCCAGATTGTCCACATAGTCAAAATCCGCCGTGGTGTGGATGACCCGTTTGATGACCAGCTCATTTTCCGGGTCCAGCCGCCGGTCGCCCAGCAGCTCTGTGATGATGGCGAAGCTGCGCTTCTCAATGTCCATAGGCTTCATTTGCTCCATCATAGCGTCTCCTTTCTGCAAGCCGCCAAAAAGCGCTGTGCCATGACAGGCTTGGCGTAAAAATGGAAGTGGGGGAAACCCGCGTATAGCGTGTCCGTGGTATACGCACAGGTCCACTGCTTTCCGGAGGGCTTTTCCGCCAGAAAGGCGCCGCCGGGCCGGGGGGTATCCCAGTGGTGGAATTCATGCATAGGTACCTGCTCTCCGGCGCGGCAGAGGAGACTGTCCTCCTGCGCCGTGGCGGTGATGTAGCCGAACCGGGTCAGCTTTCCTGTGTCAAAGCAGTCACCGGGCAGCGCGCCTGCCATGGCGTGGCCCGCGATGGACTGCGTCAGGTACATAAAGCCGCCGCACTCGGCGATGCAGGGCATCCCCGCGTGTACAGCGCCTCTGATCTGCCTGCGCAGGGTGTGGTTTGCCTCCAACTGCGCAGCGTAAAGCTCCGGGTAGCCGCCGCCCAGGTACAGACCCTGCACACCGTCGGGGAGCTTTTCGTCCGCCAGCGGGCTAAAGGGTACCAGCTCCGCTCCCAGCTGCCGCAGCAGGTCGAGACTGTCCTCGTAGTAAAAGCAGAACGCCCGGTCACGGGCTACGCCGATGCGCACCGGCGCGCCTGCCTCCGGCAGCACCGGCGGCGTAAAGTCCAGCGGCGGCGCGTTGCGGGCGATCTCCAGCAGGGCGGCGAAGTCCAGCGTTTTTTCCGCCTCGGCTGCCAGCCTGCGCAGCTTCTCTTCAACAGGCCAGTAGGCATACTTGCTGTGGGAAACGCCCTGCAGGGCGCAGGCGATGGCGTCATACAGCGCCGCGCGGTACGGCTCGATCACAGGAATATCGATGCCCTGCTTTTTCAGTCCCTCGGTCACGGCGTCCTGCACGGTACACATGCAGGTGCAGCCGAAGATCACCGCGTGAGCGCCGTCCTCCCTGACGGCCTTGACCGCCGCCTCGATGGTCTTTTCCGCCAGCATCGCCTCGTCGTCGTGCAGCGCCACCACCGGCATATTCACCACCGGGATCGACGCCAGTTGCGGCTCCATGCCGTACTTGCGCACATTCTCGCGGATACAGCGGTCGGCGTTTTCCAGAATACCGATGACGGAGAAGCGGCCAGCCATCCGCGCCGCCAGAGAACAGGCGGACTGACAGGCACCTGTCACCGGGATCCGCACCAGCTCGCGGCACTCGGAGAGCGCCGGATCCAGGAAGCAGTCCATCACGATGGCATCAAAGC
>OIXQ01000931.1_pt1 | contig 12002 bp, 9 predicted proteins | sample 1587791 | NCBI WGS metagenome assembly OIXQ01 (sample SAMN03283273) | human gut metagenome | biome: human-associated habitat; material: feces | host: Homo sapiens | place: Peru | collected 2012
GAGAAGTATTTTCTTCGCCGCACATGTCGCCGAAGAAAATGATTGGACTTTCTTTGCGCCTGCGGGCGCAAACTCTACGAGGTTCATTGACGAGCCGGAAAGCCCCGCCGGAAACCGGCGGGGCTTTTGCTGCTTAGGGTGCGCTGGGCGCGATCAGTATTTCTGCAGCGGGGCGTATTTCTCGTGCAGCGCTTCCTCGCGCTCGAGGTCGGACTCGATGCGTCTGTGACGTGCGCTGTTTTGGTGCGACTCGCGTAGGAGAAAGATGATCGCATCCATAGAGTGGTTTTGTGTGTTTACATTTCAATTCATGCATGTCGACCGATCTTTGCATTTGCTCTGTCTATTCTAAAGAATGTGATAAGCCGTTCCCGATAAAAGTGGGCACCGGAAGGGAATCCTGTGCGCCGAAACTGACTCTTGGGATGAAATTGTCTTGCATGCACAGTCACGGCGGCAGTTCTTGTTACATTTGCTAAAGAAATAACGATGCGCGTGTGTTATGATGATGCCACAGTAAGAAAGATGATTTTTCAAAAGATCATCCTGAATAAACGGAGGTAACTACAATGAAAGAATTTGCTGGAAAAGTAGCCGGTATCACCGGCGCCGCCAACGGCATCGGCGAAGCCTTCGCACTGGAGGCCGCACGCCGCGGCATGAACCTTGCACTGATCGACATCGAAGGCGACCGGCTGCAGGAGGTCAAGAAGGAATGCGAAGCGCTGGGCGCGCCCAAAGTCGTCGCGATCACCGTGGACGTGTCCGAGTACGAGCAGGTCCGCCTGAGCGTCAAGCGCATCATGGCGGAATTTGAGCGCATCGATGTGTTCTTCAGCAACGCCGGTGTTGCCGGCGCCGGCACGCTGGGCAACATTCCGGCCCAGGACTGGGATTGGATCACCAGCGTCAACTTCCTCGGCATGGCCTACTATGTCACGGAAGTGCTGCCCATCATGAAAAAGCAGGGCACCGACGCTTACTTCCTGTTCACCATCTCCATCGGCGGTCTGCAGCCCGGCATGCGCATCCAGTCGGCCTACACCGCGTCCAAGCATGCGGCGATGAGCCTTGCCGAGAGCGTAAAGGACTATGCCGTCAACTACGCGCCGTACATCGGTGTGACCGCGTTCTGCCCGGAATACGTCAACACCACGATCTGGGACAGCGAGAAGCGCCGCCCCGAGAAGTTCCAGAAGCCGTATGATCCCTTCTATGCGACGGATGATTACCAGGCTTACAGGACCAATTTTGAAGGCCGCATCAAGAACCAGGGCTACAACGCCCGCTTTGTCGGCCCGCGTCTGTTCCGTGCCATGGAGGACGAGCAGCTCTACGTGCACCCGCACGTGCATACCCACCAGATGCTGCGCGACCGCTTCGCGCGCATTGAGGCCGACCTGCGCAAGGACGAAGAGCTCGACGCCGAGTTCAAGGCGCTCGAGGGCTACGACGACTGAACAGAGCCGCATCTGGACAAATAACAGGAGCACCTCCCGGCCGGGAGGTGCTCTTTTCTGTATTTCGGAAGAAGAAAACGGGCGCGGGCACGGCAGTTTTGCCGCGCCTGCGCCGTCGGAGTCATTCGCCTGCCGGTTTTTCGGGCAGGACCGCGAGATCGGAATAGCGGTTTTTCAAGAACGCGTCGATGCAAAAGGAATACTGCAGCTTGAACAGCAGTGACGGGTCCGAAAAGTCTACGGAGAACAGATTCTCGATCTGCTGGATGCGGTAATTGACCGTGTTGCGGTGCATGAACATGAGCTCTGCCGTGCGGTTTTTGCTGAAGCCGGTTTTGGTATAGATCTTCAGCGTTTCGTACAGCTCGGTGTTCTTGTCCGCGTCGTAGGCTTCCAGACTGGCGAGCACCGGAAGGCGGCACTGCTCGAGCAGCGGCGTATCCTCCATGCGGTCGAGCATGATGTAAAACGCATAGTCTGAGAAGAAGAACACGCCGCCGGTGTTCGACAGCCGCCGCGAAAAGGACATGGCCTGCAGCGCCTGCTGATAGTAAACGTAGAGCTTCGACGGTTTGTGGAACAGATTGCTCACGCCGACGAGGATCTGCCCGTCGGCCGCGAGGGTCTCAATGGCCGTGCGCGTCTCCTCCGGGAGCGCACCCGCATTGTCCACACCGACAAATGTAACGATCGCGTTTTTCTTATACACGCGCGGCGAGGCCGGCAGGATCTCCGCGACGCGCGGCGTGAGCACGTCGTAGAGGTATTCGTTGCCCCGGAAGTAGCTCGGCTTGAGTACGACCGCGCGCATATTCGGCGGAAAGGTCAGCTTGGCGGCGTTGATGCGCTGAATCGTTTCGTCCTCGCTGGCGCCCTCGATGATGTCGCTGAGCACGCTCTGGTGCATGTTGAAGCGGTAGGTGCTGTAGCTGCGGCTGCCGAGCAGGGTGGAGTGCAGATTTTTGGCCAGCAGCTGCATCAGCTTGTCGCTGAACCACGGGAACTCCCCGGTGTAATTGCCCATGAACACATAGCCGATGATCTCATTGTCCGCAATGACGCGGATGACCTTGATGTACATCTGCAGCCGGTTGCAAAAGAGCACAAACGTGTTGGGCGACATATCCATCTTGTGCTTGACCCGGTACGAGAGAATGTACTCGATCAGGTAGTTGTCCAGATAGCCGACCTCGATGCTGTGGATCCAGTGCGGGTGATTGACCCTGAACGGCTTGGAATAGGCCAGCACCTTGCCGGAAATGTCGATGGCCAGCATCTGCGAGCCGGTGCCCTTGGAAAATTCGCAGAACACCGACGTCAGATCCGCGTCGTTGAGCAGCATATAGATCAGGTTGGAGTACAGCTTCTGCTGTTTGAAGGAGTCACCGAAGAGCGACATGATGTAATACACCACATCCACGGCCGAGACCTGCGGGATGATGATGTAGTTGCTGTCACTGTAGGCGATCTTGTCGTGCGCCGTCTGATCGGGCGTGCCCGCGCACACAAAGCAGAGCGGCAGCGTCATGTCTTCGCTGATCTGCCGGGCGGTGTAAATGCCGAGCGTGTCGACCGGCGGGATCGCTCCGTTCGGGTCATACAGCTCCACGTTGCTCAGTTCGCAGTCCATAGGAAAGGCTGTTTTGACCTCCGGATATTTTTCTGCCACCCGCTTGGCAAGTTCTGAAAACAGCATACGGCGCCTCCTTTTCACAGCAAATGCCAACAAATTAACAAGAACATTATACATGGAACACCCCCCATTCGGCAAGTGCATTGTGAACAAAATTCGTGGCGTTCTTGTCACTTTTGACAGCGGCATTTTCCGGGCGCGGAACTCGGCGGGTCTGCGCGTGCGCACATTGTGCATCGTGCATGGTTTTGCTTGCCATTTTTTTCACGCATGACATAGGCACAGTCGCACGGCGCAGATACAATGAGGGCAGCAAAGTTGATATGAGCCAAATGCGTTTTTTCTATCTCTCTTGCCGCACGGGTGAGCACCGGACGGCAGAAACGCAGAAAATTGAAAGTTGAGGTTTGCTGCTTATGCATTACGAAAAATTATTTGAAAAGGGAACCATCGGCCGGCTCGAGCTGCGCAACCGCGTTGTCATGACGGCTATGGGCACGATGCTCGGCGACTGGAACGGCTGCTCCACGCCGGAGCAGGTTCGGTTTTACGAGGAGCGCGCCAAGGGCGGCTGCGGTCTCATCATTCCGGAGTTTACATCGGTCGATCCGGACAGCGGTCACTGCAACCGCATCCAGCTCGGCATCTGGGATGAGCGCCAGATCGCGAGTTTTGAGCGCATCTGTGATGCCGTGCACCGTCACGGCGCCAAGATCTTCGTCCAGCTGCACCACGGCGGACGTGAAGCCCCCCCGGCGATCAACGGCGGCCGTCAGGCCATGGCGCCGAGCGTAGAGCTCAACAGTGTGGTCGGCCGCGCCACGATCCTGCCGCGCGAGATGACCATTGAGGACATCGACCGGCTGGTCGGCCTCTTCATTCAGGCCGCGCTCAATGCGCAGGCCGCCGGCGCCGACGGCGTGGAGATCCACGGCGCGCACGGCTACCTGCTGCAGCAGTTTTTGAGCCCCTACACGAACAAGCGCACCGACGAATACGGCGGCTCCATGGAAAACCGCTGCCGCTTTATCGTGCGCATCCTGAAGGGCATCCGCGAGGTGGTCGAGCCCGGCTTCGTTGTCGGCGCGCGCATCAACGGCAATGACTTCGTCGAGGGCGGCAACGACCAGGATGCCTGCGTCGAGATCGCCAAGTATCTGGAGCCGTATGTCGATTATTTCAACGTCAGCTGCGGCGTGTACGCGAGCGCGGCGACCATGATCGAGCCCTGCTACAGCCCCGAGGGCTGGAGAAGCGGCTTTGTCAAGGCCATCAAGAGCCATGTCAGCGTTCCGGTCATCGCGGTCAACACCGTCAAGCATCCGCAGTTCGCCGAGCAGCTCCTGCAGGAGGGCGTGAGCGACTTCGTCGGCATGTCCCGCATGCACATCGCCGACCCCTATCTCGTGCAGAAGGCCATGGCCGGGCGCGAGGATCTCATCCGCAAGTGCCTCGGCTGCATGAACTGCAACAAGTCCGTCGTCGCGGGCCGCACGCTGCACTGTGCGCTCAACCCCATCGCCGGCCACGAGGTCACGTTCGGCGATGACAAGCTCGTCAAAAACGGCAACGGCCGCAAGGTCGCCATCGTCGGCGGCGGCCCGGCCGGCATGCAGGCGGCCCTGCTGATGAAAAAGCGCGGCTTCGAGCCCGTGATCTTTGAAGCGAGCGGCACGCTCGGCGGCAGCGCCATCCTCGCCTCCAAGGCGCCGTGCAAGCACATGGCGCAGGAATTCGTGGACACGCAGATCGCCGAGATGCAGGAATACGGCATCGAGGTGCACCTCAACACGCCGGGCACGGTCGCGCGTATTCAGACGCTCGAGCCGTACTGCGTCGTGGTCGCCTGCGGCGGCAACCAGATCGTTCCCCCGGTCCCCGGCGCTGATCGCGACAACGTTTATTATATTGAAGATGTCCTGCTCGGCAAGGTGCGGTTTGCCGGTAAGAAGATCGCCGTCATCGGCGGCGGACACGTCGGCCTCGAGGTCGCGCACTATCTGTGCGCCGACAACCAGGTCACGGTCGTCGAGATGCAGAAGGAAGTCGGCACGTCCATCTACCGCACGGCAAAGTACAAGCTCCTGTCGCTGCTGCAGGAAAGCGGCGTCGAGATCCTGACGCAGCACGCGCTCGCGGGCGTCGGCGAGGGAACCGTCGAGCTCAAGCAGCTCCCCGGCGGCGAGACCGTCAGCGTGGATGCCGACATCGTCGTCATGGCGCTCGGCAACCGGCCGGACAAGGCCTATGAGGACAAGCTGGCCGCAGCGTTTGATAAGGTCGTTGTTGTCGGCGACGCGACCAAGGCCGGCACCATGGCCGATGCGACGAAGGCCGCCTACGAAAAGTGCTTTTACATCTGATCCCAGTCCCATGCGCGAGGCGCTCTGCGTCTCGCGCAGCGTTCCGACGGGCATGTTACTTTTTTGTCAGCCGTGAACAAATTTCGCCTTCTTTTTAAGCGTCCGTGACATTGTGATACTTTTATCTTTCGGGTATCATGCGAATCAAGGTAGAAAAAAGCCGCATTTGCTCAGCGGTACTTTGAAAGATTCCATGACGACAAGGACGGAACCATGAACTACGAAAACCTGTTTACACCCGGTTACATCGGCGGCCTGCGGATCAAGAACCGCGTCGTGATGACGGCCATGGGCAACGGTCTCGCCGCAGAAAACGGCGAGGCGTCCGACGAGATCATCGCCTGCTACAAGGCCCGGGCGGCCGGCGGCTGCGGGTTGCTGATCACCGAGTTTTGCGCGGTCGACGGGGAAAACGGCATCGCCGAGACCCACCAGCTGCAGATCCACGCGCCGCGGTTCATCAAGCGCCTCGCGCTGCTGACCGACACATTGCACCGCTACGACTGCAAAGTGTTCTTCCAGCTCTTCCACCCGGGGCGCGAGGGCAAGCCGCAGTTCAATGGCGGCCGTCAGGTCATCTCCGCGAGCGGGATCGTCAACCCGGCCACAGGCCGCGTGTCGCACGAAATGACGCGCGAGGAGATTCACGGCATGGTCGATAAATTTGTCACCGGCGCCGTGTATGCCCAGCAGGCCAACGCCGACGGCGTGGAGCTCCACTGCGCGCACGGTTATCTGCTGCACCAGTTTCTCAGCCCGCACAGCAATGTGCGCACCGATGAATACGGCGGCAGCCTCGAAAACCGGATGCGCATCGTCCGCGAGATCATCGAGGGCATCCACCGCGCCTGCGGCAGAGACTTCCCGATCAGCGTGCGCATCAACGGCTGCGATTACATCCCCGAGGGCCTGCAGAAAGCGGACGCGGTGGAGATCGCAAAACTGCTCGAGCGCTACGGTGTGTCGTGCATCAACGTCAGCAGCGGCGGCTACGAAAACCCGGCCGCCTTCATCGAGCCCTGCTACTTCCCTGAGGGCTGGAAGAAGGAAAATGCGCTGGCCGTCAAAGCGGCGGTGCAGATCCCGGTCATCGCGGTCAACGTCATCAAGCATCCCGCGACCGCCGAGGCGCTGCTGCGCGAGGGCGTGTGCGATTTCGCCGGTGTGTCCCGGGCACAGCTCGCAGATCCGGACTGGGTCAACAAGGCGTGCAGCGGTCGGGAAGCGCTCCTGCGCAAGTGCATCGGCTGCATGAGCTGCAACAAGGAGGTCGTCAACCATCGCGGCATCCGCTGCGCCATCAACCCACGGCTCGGCCGTGAGCGGGACTACAACGCTGCAGCGCTGCGGCGCGACGGCGCGGGCCGGTGCGTACCGGTGATCGGCGGCGGGCCTGCCGGTATGCAGGCGGCCATCGTCCTGGCCGAGCGCGGCTTCCGCCCGATCCTGTTTGAGCGGCGCGCCTATCTCGGCGGCAGCGCCGTGCTCGCCTCGAAAGCGCCGTGCAAAGGGCTCGTGGCCGAGTACATCGAGACGCAGAAAAACCAGCTCGCCGCGCTCGGCGTGCAGGTGGAGCTGAATCACGCGCCGACCATGGCGGAGCTCCGGCGGCTCGACCCCTACGGTATCTTCGTCACCATGGGCGGGCAGCAGATCGTGCCGGACATCCCCGGCATCAACCGCGAAAACGTGTTCGGCATCGAGGATGTTCTGCTCGGCCGCCGCGTGATCGAGGGCAGGGAGGTCGCCGTCATCGGCGGCGGGCACGTCGGGCTCGAAACAGCCCACTTCCTGTGCGCGAACAACAAGGTCACGATCGTGGAAATGGCCGATGAGATCGGCGCGTCCGTGTACTACATCACAAAGTTCAAGCTCCTGCCGATGCTGCGGGAGGCCGGCGTAACGTTCCGCACCGGCCAGACCATCGCTGCGGTGGACGACGGCAGCATCCGTCTGCGGGACACGCACACCGGCCAGTACACTGAGCTGAAGGCCGAGGCCGTCGTTCTGGCGATGGGCAGCCGGTCGGATCTGGCCGCGCGCGCGGAATTCGACCGGAATTTTGACCGCGTCGTCTATGCCGGCGACGCCGTCCGCGGCGGCACCATGCTCGAGGCCAACCGCGATGCTTTCGCCCTCGCATGGGAATTCTGACACATAGATACGAAAAAACGATTCTGAAACATTCCGAAAAAGGAGACGATATCGTGAAAAACAACATTTTTGATCTGACCGGGCAGGTCGCTCTGGTTGCCGGCGGCAGTTCCGGCCTCGGCCTGCAGTTCGCAAAGGCAATGGCCAACGCCGGTGCCAACGTCGCCCTCGTGGCGCGCCGCACCGACCGCCTGGAGAAAAATGCGAAGGAGATCGCCGCGGAGTACGGCGTGGAGGTTTACCCCCACTACCTCGACCTGTGCGACTCCAAGTCCGTTACCAAGTGTGTGGAGGATGTGATCGCGCACTTTGGCAAGATCGATATCCTGGTCAACTCCGGCGGTACCGGCGGCTCCGGTGACCCGGCGACCATGACCGATGAGCAGTGGGCCCATGTGGTCGATACCGACCTGACCGGCCTGTTCTATCTCTGCCGCGACGTCGCGCGCCTGTCTATGATCCCTAATAACTACGGCCGCATCGTCAACGTTTCCTCCATCCACGGCTTCGTCTCCAGAAAGAATGTCTGGACCGCGCCGTACTGCGCCTCCAAGGGCGGCGTGCACATGATGACCAAGGCCTTGGCCAACGACTGGGGCAAGTACAACATCACCGTCAACTGCATCGCGCCGGGCTACTTCCCGACCGAGCTGACCGAGAAGTTTATCGACTCCGACGCATTTGTGCAGCTGCACAAGGACCGCTGTCCGAAAGAGCGCCACGGCATCCTCGGCGAGATGGATGGCCTGTGTGTTTACTTCGCCGCGCCCTGCTGCACGTACACGACCGGCCAGATCGTCGCGGTCGACGGCGGCTGGACCTGCAACTGACGCATCCGCTTAGGTAATTCTGGAGATATAAGGAGAAAGATATGGATATGTCTATCAAAACACCGAATCGCACAGGTATTCTGGTGCGTGCCCTGATCGTGCTCGCCATGTGCGGCATCGTCAACTCCGCGGCCGTTTTCGTCTCCCCGATGGCAAAGCACTTCGGCTGGACGACGGAAGCCATTGCCGGCGTCGCCACCTACATGGCCTTCATGCAGACGCCCGGCCACATCATCAGCGGCTGGCTGCTCGGCAAGATCGGCGCCAAGAAAACGCTCTTCCTCGGCTGCATCCTGCTGGGCCTCGCGTTCCTGCTGTCCGGCATGGTCCCCTCCGGCTCCCCCTGGATGCTGTACATCACCTTCAGTGTCCTGCAGGGTCTCGGCGTCGGCTTCACGTACACCGGCAGCACCTACTGCGCGACCGGCTGGTACCCCGACAAGCGCGGCCTTGCCTCCGGCCTGTGCATGGCCTTTAACGGCGGCTCCGCTACCTTCCTCGCGCCCCTGATCGTCAAGCTCATCAGCAGCATCGGCGTCATCGTCACGCTCTATATCGTCGGCGGCGCGATCATCGTCATCGGCATCTGCGCGGCGATCGGCCTCAAGACCGCCCCGGTGGGCTATGCCCCGGCCGGCTGGAAAGCCAAAGCGGACGATCCCAAGCTCGCGGCCACGCAGCTTGAGAGCCTGACGCCCGGCCAGGCATTCCGGACCCGCGGCTACTGGCACCTGTTCCTCGGCTACGGTCTGTTCCCGACCATGTACATCATCTGCTACCCCCGCTTCTCCGTCCTCATTTCGGACGCGGGCTACTCGCTCAGCGCAGCCACCATCGGCGTGTCGATCTACTCGATCTGCAATGTTATCGGCCGTCTCGGCATGGGCGCGCTCATCGACAAGCTCGGCTACCGCAAGGTCTATACGATCTGCGGCATCTGCTCCGTCGCCTCTTCGCTCTGCCTGATGTTTGCCCACAGCCTGGCCATGTTCTACATCGCCTATGTCCTGCTGGCAGTCGGCTTCGGCGCGACGAACTGCTGCCACCCGGTTGCCGTTCAGGAGACCTACGGCTCCAAGTATGCCGGCGGCATCTTCGGTATCTGCATGCTCGGCTACATGATCATCTGCACCTTCATCAGCCCGAAGATCAGCTCGGCGCTCGTCAAGGCCACCGGCAGCTACACTGCCTCCATGATCTATGCCATCATCGCCTGCATCCTCGCCGTCGTCTTCTACACCACCATCCCCCAGCCCAAGAGACGCACGCTGGCCGAGGTCGCCGCAGAAGAAAAAGCCGCGCAGGAGAAGGCCGCGCAGGCCTGATCCGCACAGCATCATCCGCACACCATCCTCCCCTCTTTTTTTGCGGCATGACCGGTTTTCTCTTTCTCCGGTCATGCCGCATAGTAAGCGGAGAGACCGATATCAATACGAAAGGTAGCATTCTATGGGCGTAGTTGGTTGTATTCTCGGCTTCCTTGTCGTGATCTATCTTTGCTACAAGGACTGGTCCGTATATATTGCTTCGATCGTGGGCGCGGCGGTTGTGATCGCGTTCAACGTGCTTCCGTTTATGGACACGCTGCTCGGCTCCTATATCAACGGTATGTTCGTCCCGATCAAAAGCTTCTTCTTCCTGCTGCTGTTCGGCAGCATTCAGTCAAAGATCTATTCGGAGAGCGGCGCGGCCTTCTCCATCGCCGACACGATCATGAGCAAGCTCCTGCGGCCCGGTGCCAGCAACACGAAGAAAAATGTGATCGCGGTCGCGGTCATCGTTGCCATCGGCATCATTCTCTGCATGGGCGGCATCAATGCCAGCGTGTTTATCGTGCTCATGTACCCGGTCGCGCTCACGATCTTTGAGTACTGCGATATTCCCAAGCGCTTTATTCTCGGCGTACTTGCCGCGGCTTCCTATACCTTCACGCTGACCATGCCCGGCAGCCCGCAGGTGACCAATGTCGCCGCCATGACCGCCCTCGGCACGGCGGCGGATGTGGCGCTTGTTCCCGGCCTCGTCGGTGCGGCGGTCGAGGTCGTCGTCATCATCGCCCTGATGAATCTTTACATCAACAAGGCGCGCGCCAAGGGGGAGCATTTTGAGCTCCACCCCCTCGATCCGCACTATGACAAGAATACACCGCGCCCGAATTTCTGGATCGCGCTCATTCCGCTGGTCGTACTGTTTGTTGCCTTCAACATCCTGAAGATCAACATCAACATCTGCGTGATCGGCAGCACCGTTTTGTCCATCCTGCTGTTCTGGAAGCAGCTCAAGGCGAAGAACCTGCGCGAGCTCATCAGCACCGGCGCGGCGGACTCCATCCACATGTCGCTGACGGTCGCGGCCATCTGCGGCTTTGCCGGCGTTGTGACCAACACGGAAGCGTTCACGACCATGCTCAATGCCATCACCGGCATCAACATGTCCCCGATGCTGATCTGCGCCGTGGTCGTCGCCGTCATGTGCATGCTCACCGGCGGCTCTTCCACCGGCCAGCTGATCTCTCTGCCGCTCATCGCACCGAAGCTGCTCGACCTTGGGCTCAATGTCAACGCGATCCACCGCATTGCCTGCTTTGCTGCGACGACGCTTGACTCCATGCCGTATTCCGGCGCCATCCTGATGCTGCTGCCGATGTGCCGCATGAAGCTCAGGGAGATCTATCCGCCCATGTTCATCACAACGGTCATCGCCACGACCTGCGGCACGATTGCCGTCATCGTGATGTGCGCGCTGTTCCCCGGCCTTTGCTGATGTGCATGTGCGTGCGTGCACTCCCCCAAATAGAAAACACCGCCCCGAAGGCCGCCGGCCTTCGGGGCGATTGTTGTTTGTGCCGCAAAATGCCCTCCGGTCGGGAAACCGTCCGGAGGGCGTTTTTGCCTTTGCCCATGTGCGGGGAATCAGCCGGGCCCGCCGCCTTGCGCTGCGCGGCGATTTGTGCTATCCTGCGCGTGAGGTGATACGATGAAAATTCTCATGATCAACGGCAGCCCGCATCCTCGCGGCTGCACATACACCGCCCTGCACGAAATGGAGCGGGTGCTGCGCGCAGCCGGTGCCGAGGTGCAGATCCTGACCGTCGGTGCCGGGCAGATGGGCGGCTGCGTGGCCTGCGGCGGCTGCCGTGCGACCGGGCGCTGCGTGCGCGGCGGGCTGGTGAACGACGCCATCGACGCGATGGAGACGGCCGATGCGCTCGTGCTCGCGTCCCCGGTGCACTATGCCGGGATCTCCGGCGCGATGTCGGCCTTTTGCGACCGGCTGTTTTATGCCTCCGACGGCTGGGCAAACAAGCCCTGCGCGTGCGTTGTCTCGGCGCGCCGCGCGGGCACGACGGCGGCGCTCGATCAGCTGGTCAAGTACCCGATGATCTCGAACATGCTGGTCGTGTCCTCGCAGTACTGGAACAGCGTCCACGGCAATCGGCCCGAGGAAACACGCCAGGACCTGGAGGGCCTGCAGGTCATGCGCGTGCTGGGGCGGCAGATGGCGTACCTGCTGCGCTCAATGCGCGAGGCCGGCCTGCCCAAACCCGAGCGCGAGCCGCGCG
>OIXQ01000936.1_pt1 | contig 11983 bp, 10 predicted proteins | sample 1587791 | NCBI WGS metagenome assembly OIXQ01 (sample SAMN03283273) | human gut metagenome | biome: human-associated habitat; material: feces | host: Homo sapiens | place: Peru | collected 2012
ACAGGAAGGATGTGCTTGATATGATGTCTATGCTGAAGAAAATTGTTCTTTTCCCGATTTCTCTCTTTGTGGCGTTTCTGGCTCTGATGGCAAAGTGGCTGCTCACTTTGTCCAGTTATGTGGTCGCTCCGCTGATGCTCTACATCTTCGGCTGCGGCATCTACACTGCTTACCGTCAGACTTGGGATCAGTTTCTTATCCTTCTGGTGTCCGAGTTCATCTGCTTCATTCTCTTTTTCGGTGCAACTGCCATCACCGAGGGTATCGGGCGTTTTAGTGAATGGCTTGCAGAACTGTAAGAAATAGTTTTAATCCTTTGCCGCCTTCGGGCGGCATTTTCCTTTTATGGGGGGTGATTCGTGATGGCTGCGACACGATTGATCGCATTGCACAAGAATAAGGGAAAGACCGTTGCGGCCTGTTTGAAAAGCCGCACAGACTATGTGCAGAATCCCGATAAGACCGAGCAAGGTGAATTGGTGAGTTGCCACGAGTGCAGTCCTCTGACAGTCGATGAAGAATTTATGCTTACCAAGCGGCAGTATGATCTCGTAAACGGACGCAGGCAGAAGAGTGATGTAATCGCTTATCAGATACGGCAGTCCTTCCGTCCGGGGGAAATCACCGCAGAGGAGGCTAACAAAGTAGGCTACGAACTGGCCATGCGCTTTACCAAGGGCAAGCACGCCTTTGTGGTGGCAACGCACACGGACCGGCAGCACATCCACAACCATGTGATCTTCAACTCCACAGCATTGGATGGCACCAGAAAGTTCCGGGACTTTTTCTTTTCGGCGTTGGCAGTGCAGCGGTTGAGCGACTTGATCTGTCTGGAGCATCAGCTCTCTGTCATTGAAATAAAGCCCTACCGAAAACGGCAGAAACGTACCCTCTATCCACCCAAAGAAAGCAATCGTGATAGGCTGTGTGGCATCATCGACAGCATCCTTGCAGAAAAGCCCAAGGATTACGAAGATTTTCTGCAAAAACTGGAACAGCAAGGTTATGAGGTCAAGCGTGGAAAATACACCTCCGTCAAGGGCGCACGGCAAAAACGGTTCATACGCTTCAAAACACTGGGGGCTGGGTACAGCGAGGATGAACTGCAAGCGGTGATTGCGGGAAAAACTGAACACCATCCACGTCAGATACAGCCGCTCCAAGAGCCGCCGTTCCAATTTCTGGTTGACATTCAGGCAAAGCTGGCCGAGGGAAAAAGCGAAGGCTATGCACGATGGGCGAAAAAATACAATTTGAAAGAAATGTCCAAGACGCTGATTTTCTTGCAGGAGCACAAAATTGGCAGCGCAGATGAACTGAATGAACGCACAGCGGCGGCAACAGAAAAATATCACCAGCTGGGAGATTCCATCAAAGCCGCCGAAACACGGATGGCGGAAATTGCTGTGCTGAAAACGCACATCGTCAATTACGCCAAGACCCACCCAGTCTACGATGCCTACCGGAAAGCGGGATATAGCAAAAAGTTTCTGGATACTCACCGGGAAGAAATCACACTGCACAAAGTAGCCAAGGCCGCTTTCGATGAAACTGGCTTAAAAAAGCTGCCGAAGGTCAAAGCACTGAATGCAGAGTATTCCGATCTTCTGACCCAAAAGAAAGCAGCCTACCCGGACTATCGCAAGGCACGAGAAGAAATGCAGGAGTTGGTAAAGGCACAGAAAAATATTGAATTGTTCTTCGCAGAAGAAAAAGACACACAGGAAAAGCAGCAGACCCGATAAACGAAAGTCGCCGAGGATTCTAACCCTTTCATGGGGCGGAATCCTCGGCGACTTTTTTAGTTTATGTAGCAGCGATCCTGCGTTACGAGCCAATCTTCACACAGTCGCTGGGCTTCATCTTTCGTTCAGCAGGTGCAGTTGAACAGCTTGCCGTGCAGAGAGCAGTAGGTGTAACGAACTTTTGGCACACCGTTCTCATCCTGAAATTTTGTGCAGCGTTCGTCACCGGGCATCAGATATACCTGCTCCATTTCTGCATCGTCCTTTCCGTTTTCATGCGTCAGGCACACAACGCACCTATTCTATCATGAACTTAGGAATTATGCCATTGGCGCTTGCACTAAAAAGCGCCCCGGATTTTCGGAGAGAGTGTGCATTGACACATTCAAAAGCGTTCGGAAAGAACGCGCAGCCTGCACCGGAACGGTGCAGATCAGAAAGGGTTTGGGATTTCCCAACAAGCATTTTGCAACGCAAAATTTGCATTTGTGCGCACGAATGCACTGCTTGCGGGTACAACTTTCCGAGGCAATACAGAATACTCAGATATTTATTATGATTTCCCTATTGCTTTTCTGAGTACTGGATAGCTTTGAAAAGCAGTAGCTACAAAAGACTAATGCTTATGTGTATGGGCTGATATTGATTTCTTTTTTTATAAGAAGTACCTACTAATTTGTCAGAACTTGCGATGCAATAAAAAAACTGGAAGAATCGCTTTCGTTTCAGGAGCTGTAAGTCCTCACAGCTCCTTAGAATTTACAGATAGAACGCAGCAAACAGATCACCGATGCCGTAGAAGAAATCGCCGAGGCTGGTAAAGCCCCAGTTGCTGCCGCCAGACATCGTGTGAGTATAACCGTCAGAGTAGGTGTAGACACCGTTTTTCTTGGAAACAACAGCACCATGGGACTGTTCGAGGGTCTTAGACTCACTCTCCCAGCTATCATAGTAGGTGCCGCGGAACATCCGGCCAAAAGCATAACAGATCTGCGAAATAATACCGCCGCCCTCAATACTAGACATTTCGTTTTCATTCAGAACCACATAATTTGCAGGCATCTGAAGCTTGTTGTTTGTCATAAAGCAACACTCCTTTGATTTGCGTCTTCTTCCAGCTTTTTTATTGCACCCCTTTCTTTTATATTTTCCGACTTTAGCCTTTGTACTTTGTCAACAGCACCGATGTATTATCGTGTGCTCCGGGAAATGTCAGAGCCGTTTCCACCAGCAGCTTGGAGGCCTGCTTCAAATCCTTTGTGGCATTCAAAATCTGGCAGATTGCATCATCTGATAAGCAGCGATACAACCCGTCTGTACATTGAAGCAGTACATCATCCTTTTGCAGAGGGAATGGCATCCGATTTCCACTAATCAACGTCAGTTCCTGAATGCCAAGATAACTCGTCAGTGCTGCACGCTGCGGATGACGCAGTGCCTCCTCAGTGGTAATGCTTCCCTCCTGCGCCATTTGATCCAAATGCACACCAAAATTGTGATCAATATTCAACTGCCGCAATTCACCTGCACGATACAGATAAATATGGCTGTCACCGATTCCGCACCAGAATAGTTCCCCATTCCGAATAAATACAGCGGTCAATGTTGTTCCGGCTTCCATTTTGCGGTTTTCGCTATCGCGGAGATCTTTGACTTTTTCATTCAGTCTCAGTGCCGCACGACCCATCTCTGTCGAAATATCCGTTGCCTGTGCATTTTCGAGCAGATGCTGTGTCATCCCCTGCGCCGCCAGGGAGCTGGCACGCTCACCGCCGGATAAGCCGCCCATGCCGTCACAAACCACACATGCTGTGCTGAACTCGTTATGGTCGAAACAAACTGAATCCTGCTGATTTTTTCGCGTTCCGATCGACATATAACTGGAAATTTCCGTTGTGTCGGTTTCACAGCTGTCAAAGCACAGCGTCTTTTCCGAATCGTTTTCACATGGGCACAAAAGTGTTTGCGTCACATCGTCCATGGCCTGCGTTTCGACGGAATCCTTGCTCTTTGACTTTTTTCGCTTAAAAAAAGACATCACGCTTCAATCACCACCTTGAACGTATACTCCGGCGACAGGACATAAAAACTGTCTCCATCCCTCAATGTATACCGTTTTCCTTTTTCCATCGGCTCTCCACCTGAAAGGAGCGTGCCAAACTTTGAAAGATCTCGTATTGTAAAATCTCTTCTTTTTTCATTATAGAAGATCTCACAATGGTTTCGACTGATTCGATTATTAGCGGGCATCATCACATCACTAGTTGCCGACCGACCAATTTTTATTGTACGGTTCGGTTCAAGCAGCCATCTGCGCTTGGAGAAGCATCCCGCTGTCTCTCTGTAATCGATCGTCAATTCCAGATAGGCCATCTTACGTTTCTTTGGGTGAAAGAATGCAGCAAGGCCTCTGGGTTCTTGCACATCCTGTTCTTCAACAGAGCACACCTTTTCAGAATCGTCATGCACAGCAGCCGTTTTCGGACGAACAACTGCCGTTCCGGAAGCTTTCGACTTTGGCATCAGTGCTCCCAGATCAATATCATAGTCTTCCGGCTGAACGACCTGCTCCAGAGCACTCAGAAAGTCCATCATGCTGCGATAGCGGTCATGGTAATCAAATGCCAATGCGTGATCCATTACATCTGATAATGGTTTTGAAACAGCTGGAGCTAACTTCCATAGCGGAAGATATGCTCCTCCCTTTGCCCGACTCAAAGCGTCCAGCATTTTCTGGCCGGACACAATAAAGTAAAAAGTTGATGCCAGTGCATAGATATCAGTCCACGGCCCCTGACAGGGTTTTAAGGTGTATTGTTCGTATGGTGCATAATTTGGCTTCAGATAGATCTTTCTGCCCTGCTTTGCGCTGCTCTGACGGAAGGAACGCGCCGCACCAAAGTCGATCAGTTTGATTTCTCCATTCTGTGTAATCAGGATATTTTCCGGGCTAATATCCCCATGGATCATGCCAAAGCGGTGCACTTCGGCTAAAGCGCTGCCAATCAAAAGCAGCATCTGAAGCGCCATCTTGAAAGTCTGCTCTTCGTTGTGTTCTTTCTTAAAGGCACGCAGATTGCAGCCTTCGATTAGTTCCATCACGAAATATGCTGTGCCATTTTCTTCAAAAAAATCTTGAATATCAACAACAGCGACATTCCCGCGAAGTTCCTGCAGTGTTCGTGCTTCTTCAATAAAGCGTTGCTTTCCATCCTCAAACTCACAGCGATTTTCTTCGCCTGTCAGGGCAACTGTGCCATCGGACATTCTGCTCTGGATCAAATTGGACGGAAAGTACTCCTTGATGCAGCAACGCGCTCCATTCGACATATTCTTCGCCAGGTAGGTGATGCCAAAGCCGCCCTGTCCGAGACTTTTTCCCAGCAGATATTTTGTGCTCAAAATTGAAAATGGCTTCAGGTGGTTTTCCCCCACAGATGCTTTATCCAAAACATATCCACAGTTCTGGCATTTTCCGCCTTCCATCGCTTCCTGAAAGCAGACTGGACAAAGCTTTTCTTCCAATGTGGCCATCGTTTTATTTTACCTCATTCCAGCCTCTGCTGAAGTCAAACCTTGAACTGGAAGATTTCATTTCCCAGCGTGATGTACATACCATCCGTCAGAACCACGATTTTGTTTCCAGAAATCTTCTGGTCTCCAACGAACGTGCCATTTTTAGAGCCAAGATCCTGAATCGTGCAGGTACCGTTATGGCAGCTGATCTTTGCATGGGCACGGCTGATGATTGGGTTGGCGACGATCACATCTGCCTGAGAACCCTTACCAATGACCAACTCCGTATTGTTCATAATTGCAAAGCTCTTGCTCGTGTTCATCTGGATCAGAGTAGCAACTGCAGCCGAGGCAGACGGGATGCTGCCGGTCACAGGGGCAGTATCATTATCATCCATCAGACCAGTCGGCGCATTCCGGTTTTCGTCATCGTCATCCCAGTAGGCATCACCCTCTGCATCCTCCTCGGAATGAACTGCATAGCTGACGATTACAGAGGCAACGGACAGGATAGCGGCAATCACCAAAAGTGCGATCAAAACTGCAGTCATTGCAGGAACAACTCGGCTCCTGGTCAAAAGGTTCGCACCGTTTTCATTAAATCTATTTTTAAACACGAGGAAGAACACCGCCAGCAGTTCAAGCACACCAACAAGGTTTGCTGCCAGCGTTACCCAGCGCATGGTATACACTCCGGTAATTGCAGCCGCAATGATCAAGACGAAAAATACGATCAGGAAGATCCACCCCGGCAAAGATTTTCCAGATTCTGCGCCAATAATATCTTCAACTGTCAGCAGCTTTGCATTCAGCAAGCTCGAATCCGAAAGATAGGAAAACACACTCGTCTTTCCATTTTCCAAAAAGCTATTCAGTTTTCCGGAGATTTTGCTGGTTCCCAGCTGAACATTAAGCTTCCATGCCTCTTTCGCCTGATTCAGTTCGTAGGTCTCCGTTGCCGGAATATCCTGATACTTACCGTTCTGATCCTGTGTCTGAAACTTCGCCTGAAATCCCGGCACAAAAAGTGCAACGAGCAAGATTGCTGTGGCGATCCACGAAAGGACTGCACCGATTTTTTTACCTTTCGGTGCATCGGCAAAGAAGGTCGCAAATTTTCGATTGTTTTCCATACTAGTGTCTCCTTTGATTTATAATGTTTGATCTGCCAGATCATAATGTTTCAGTAAAACATCTTTTACGAATTCTTCTGATGTTCCCTGCGTATCCTTTTTCCAGAACGGAACCAGCCATTTTGGTTTATCGAAGGTGCTTATGAGGATTCCTGTAATATTATCTGTTTCTTTTCGTTTCTTGCATAATCGGGTCACTCCTTCCAGTGCATCATGCAGCTTCTTTTCCTTGGTAGAATATTTGCAGATTTCCTTGATTTCGCTTCCCGTTACTCTGCGGCGAAAACCGTCACAGCAGAGCAGGAATACCTGATGCGGCTTGATATCGCCATAGAGATAATCCGGTTTTACCGCCTTGCCAGCCCCCACGCATTGCAGTAAAAGGCTCTGGCGTGGGTCTTTTGCCGCCTGCTGGAGTGTAAGCTTTCCTTCCGTTATCTCCCGCTGCACAACGGTGTGGTCCGTTGTCAGCTGGTCGATCGTGTCCGAAAGGACGTATGTTCTGCAGTCTCCAACATGGCAGATGTAGTACTGATTCTTCATAAGAAGCACAGCTTCCACCGTTGTCCCGCTGCGAAAGCCGGCATTTTCCGAGTGTTCCTTCAGCAATCCATGAAGTTCCTGAATGAGCTTGTCCCAATCATTAAAAAGTGCAGTCATCGGAATTTCCTGTTGGTACAGCCCTTCGATCTGGTTGTTGAACCAATCACGAAACGCTGTCACGACTTCTGCGCTGGCTTGCTCGCCCATTTTCAACCCGCCTACACCATCACAGATTACCGCAAATACAATTTCGTCCCCTTGAGGCTGTCTGCGCTGCATCAGAAGGAGGGAGTCCTGATTCGTTTCTTTTTTTCCGACATCCGAATAATATGCGGAACAAAATTTCATGGCTTTTTCCTGCTTTCTCAGCGGTATTCATGTTCGATTTCAAGAAGAACCGCCTTTTTCCTTTTGTGTAGAAGAATGCTTCCAAATACGCCAAGCAGAGCAGCAGCCACAACCAGACAGCTTCCACATATCACCATGATTTGTCCTACGGTCATCTTGTTCACCTCTTTTACTGCCAGTTATTTGCTGCAATTCGGTTCAACTCGTCCATCTGGGGGTCATACATACCGGATGCCTGTACAGTATGGTAGAGTTCAACCGCCGTTGTATAGTATCCAAGTGTTTTGGTATAGGACGTACCATTTTTTAGGTCGATTTCCCCTTGAACGAATGCAAGCCATTTATATACGCGATAGTCCTTGGGATAATCGGTCTTTAATGCTTGAAGCGTCTCCATGGCATCTGTGAAATCCCGTAACTGATACTGCAGCATTGCAATGTTTAATCGTACTTCCAAGGTGGTATTCCCATTGTCTTCCATCTTTTGGTATGTTTGCAGTGCCTTTTCCTGATACGAGGAATTTCCAGTCACCTCGGCCTGACGGATATAGGAAGTCGCCAGCTGTCCTGCCAACGCATTGTAATATCCACCGGGTAATCTTTCGATTCCATGCTCCAGCAGCTCAATCTCCTCGGAAATTTTATTTTCTCCGATCTCTTCGCAGATCGACGCGGCAAGACGGTATGCTCGTGCCAGCAGATCGTTGTCATCAGATGCTTCTATCGCCTTATATGCAGCCTGCAGTGCACCTGACAAATCGCCCTGCTTTCTCAGCAGTTCTCCTTGAACGATCTGATAGTCCCCGCTCTGCTCCGCCTGAGGAATTGCAACCTTCATCTGTTCAAGCACATCATTTGCGCCTGAAAAGTTTCCCAGCTGGATCATTGCAGTGGCAGCCCCCTGATAATAGCTTGGCACCTCCGGTGCATACTCCAAAGCTTTTTGGTACATCTTGATTGCCGCCTCATAGTCTTCCAGCGCATAGTCTGCTTCTGCCGCAATATTGTAGAGATTTGCAACGCTTTGCTTGCTGTAATATTTCAATGCGCGGGACTGTGTTGTTTCAACAGCATCAATGCACTCCTGATACTTACCCTGCCGATAGAGAAGCACAGCCTTTTCAACATACGCTTCCAGCTGATCATCATAGATTGCAATTGCCTGATTCAAATCCTGCTCAGCTTCGTCAAAGTGCATCTCTTCTGCCGCCGTGCGGCCTTTGCGCACAAGAGCATCATAAGCTACATATCTTTCCACACCGATTCGCTGTGTTCCAAGCAGAATGGTTGCTGTTCCTGCGATTGCAAGCACGATTGAAGCCGCTGCTACAATTTTCTGAGAGCGAACGACCTTTTTATAGCGGCCATCGATTGCATAGATATCCTGCAGAGCACGGAGCATTTCCTGAGCATCGCAAAAACGTTCTTCCTGCCGTTTCTTCATTGCTCTGGAGATGATAAGCAAAAAGCTTCGGCTGAATTTTAGCTTGTAGCTTGTGATTGGCCGGACACTTTTCAACGAATGACCGGGCTGCTGACCGGTAATAGCATAATACAATGTTGCACCGATGCCGTAGACATCCGTTCGCTTGCTGATCGTACCATATCCACCAGCATTCGTTGCCTGCGCCGCTGTCACAGAAGCATTTACATTGCTTCCAGAGGGTGCCGTGTTCCGATAGGCAACTGCCTCTCCGTACCCACGCAATGGCATTGTTTCAACCAGTGGAACCGTTTCAGCAGAATCCGGCGTCAGATGCGTTCCTTCCGGGCGTGTGTATTGCTCCGGTGCCGCATAACCCGGTGTCGCACCAATCGCCAGCACTCCCTTGGAAAAAACCAGTGAAGTATTAAAATCGATCACACAGATATCCCCGGAAGGCGTAATCATAATATTGCTGGGCTTAATATCACAATGCAGGATCGGCGGGATCTGCGAATGAAGATAAGCGGTCACTTCGCAAAGCTGACAAGCCCACCGATAGGCAAGCTTTTGATCGACCGGGCCATGTGTTTCTACATATTTCTGCATATTTACGCCCGGTATCATATCCATGATCGTATAGACATAGCCGCTTTGGCTTTCTATCACGTCATAAATACGCGGCAGATACTTATGTTTGAGCGTTTTCAGAATGTTTGCCTCGGCGCGTTCATCCATCCGTCCCTTGAACTGTTGCTTCACACGCTTGATAACAACGTCCACATCCAGACTATCTTTGTGCGCACAGTAAAGTGTACCCATTCCACCTTCGCCCAGCGGATAGATCCGGCTGTATCCACTCCCCAGGTCAGCGGCCCACTGGCTGGCATCGTTATAATTCATACCCACACCTCCGTATAAATCTTAGGATGCCAGGTCATCACTGAACGCCGGAAATTCCGATTCGATCTCAGACCAGTCAAATTCCTCGTCTGTATCATCGTCCTGTTCAGGGTCGTATGCGGGAGCTGCAATGCTGCTTGACGAGCTTGCTGTCTGCGCACTTTCCGTGCTCCCCAAACTCTTCCGGAGCGCCTCCTGTGCCATCGAATTTGCGATGTCAGCCGCCTCACCAGTAAGGCCGCTGTCCTTCACCGCTTTGCTTGCGGCACTATCGGCTACCTTTTCAGCCACCTTCTGGGTCACAGTTTTCGCATTCTCTTTTGAATCCAGCTGAACTTTTACAGAGGAGTTTTTCCCATCTTCTTCCTGCATAAAATCATCGATCTGTACCGTCAGTGTGCAGGTTCCATCCGAATTGACTTCGACCTTCTGATTGATTGCGTTAAAGTCCACACCATTCTCTTCTGCTTTTTTCAGCAGCTCTACAATGCCGTTTTCATCATCCTGCGCAGAATAATATGCTCCCAACAGGGCATACGGTTCTGCATTATCAGGTTCCGCCTCAAGCCATGCATCGCTCACGTCCTTCGCAAAGATAGAGTTGGTATCATCCCAATACTGATCGGAAAGGAATTGGAACGGGCTGTTTCCACCGCCATTTTCATAAACTAGGTTTGCATCCTTCAAAAATTCCGGCAAGAAGTCTGCGTCATCCTCAAAAACTTCCTGTGCTTTGTTGAAGATCTCATTTGCCGCGTCCGTTTTTCCCTGTGCGGCATAGGCTGCATACAGTCCTGCGTATGCTTCCTTGTTTTTTGGATCATGCTGAATGATATCGATATACTGTAAAATCGCATTTTCATAATCCAGCGAGACGAGATAATTCGTACCCAGATCCAAAACCTTCGTCAGGGAAAACACTTCCGCTGTTTCTGAATCGGATTCCGTAGACAGCGTAGACATTGCATTTCTCGGGCTGCAGCCCATCAGAACTGCGGCACTCAGTACGACTGCCACTGCTGCTATAATTTTTGCGTTTTTCATTTTTTACTCCCATTGACTTTACGTCAATTGAAATTTATTTGCACCATCTGCCAAAGAAAGAACGCTCCCCGATGGCACATAAGTCGGCACATTATAGAGAATGCGCTTTCCATCAACAAGCACGCCATTTCGGGAAAGATCTGTAACGGTATACCCCAGCTGTTTTCCATTATATTGGACAGCACAATGTACCCGGCTGATCTTCTCACCATTCACGATCACAGAGGCTTCCGAAGCGTTTCTTCCAATCTTGAGCAGTTGTCCCGGCTTCAATTCAATCGTCTGCCCGGCCAGACTTCCAACTAACCCAATAAGCGTTCCCCGCCCGGAAGACAGGGAACGCTGTGTAATAGGGCTAGTACATTTTACAAAATGCCGTCTTTTTTCATATTCAGCAGCCAATTGATTAACATCCGAAACGAGTCGGTGCATTGCAATAAAATATCCAATGAATGGAACCAAAATCATCCAGATAAAGAAGCTTTCGCTGTCCTGCCGAATCTCCACATCGTATTCATCTGCACGATCATAGATCCGATCTACAATTTCTGCGAGCCACAGATACTGATAAACACCAAATGTCAGAATACTGAATCCGATCATCCTTCCGACACCAACGGTATCCTGTCCGTCTTTCTTGCAGATCGCATTGACATCCTTTACCAGCGAATCCATGAACCAGTAGTGATATAAAGAACAGGTTATTACAGAAAGCAGGATATATTGTAAAAAGCTTCGTTTTTGCTTGAGCAGTTGAATCTTTGGCTTTGAATCCATTCGATTTCCTTGTTTGGCTGGCATATCTTATTGCTTACAGCAGCTTCATGATGTTGTTGCTGTCTCCCAGAGCGATTTCCGTTCCACGCGCAAGCTTCACCGGAGCGTTCGCCGGCAGACGGCTTCCGTTCACATAGGTGCCATTGCTGGAAAAATCTGTAACTCGATACTGCTGGGTCTGGCTGTTAAACATGACTTCGCAGTGTCGGCGGCTGATTTTTTGTGCTCCCTGCGAGAACACGATTTGGGCTGCTGCGCTGTCTCTTCCGAGGATCACCGGCTGATCCGGCGTAAGCGGGAAGTTGGAACCTGCATACATACCAGAAATGCCCAAAAGTGCAGGCGCACACTTCGGCACATCGGGCTGATGCTGCTTCTTCTCCTGTTCCCTTTTGATAAAAATGTCGTTGAGCATTTTTGCAAGATCATCCAGATTGATTGGACCCGAACCCTCGACAACACCGCTCTGGATGGCATCCAGAGCAATGGCGCGGCCCTTCAGTTCTTCAAATACCAGAGCCCTTGTCATATTATAGTAGGGTGTCACATAG
>OIXQ01000938.1_pt1 | contig 11951 bp, 13 predicted proteins | sample 1587791 | NCBI WGS metagenome assembly OIXQ01 (sample SAMN03283273) | human gut metagenome | biome: human-associated habitat; material: feces | host: Homo sapiens | place: Peru | collected 2012
GCAGGGTCAAGGGACAGCGTCCCTTGTGGGGTTTGGGGCAACGCCCCAACTGTTCCACGGATGACAAATTCAAAGGAAGAAGTCAACAAGGCGCAGGCAGCGAAGCGTCCCTGCCAGTAACTTTGCGCGTCCTCAGACGCGCCCCCCAAGCTGCTCTATCCACCATCTATGCTGTGTCGCGCCAGATGGGCGCGACCACGATGCTGGGCTTTCAGACATAGCTGCTTTTCCCGCAAGCAGGGGGATTTCACGCCCGTGACCGCATCCCCCGCGCACTTTGGGGCGCGAAAAGTGTATTATTGATGCAGTCGCTTGCGGTTTTGCGACGGAAAGAACGACAGTTGGATGTATTTGATGCTTTTTTGCACCAGATGAGACTTGCAAAACAAGGAAATATGATGTAAAATAGCAAATGTAAGGTTGATAAAACGCACAATCGGGTGCGGAAACCGACGAAGTGGAGGAAGAACAATGAATCTTCAGGGGCTGAACAAACAGCAAGTGGAGGAAAGCCGCCAAAAGCACGGCGCGAATACCCTCACGCAGATTCCCCCGGAACCGCTGTGGAAGAAAATCCTTGAGGGCTTCAAAGACCCGATGATTATGATTCTGCTCGTGGCGCTGGTCATCCAAGTGGTGCTGTGCTTCATGGGCGAGGCGCACTGGTATGAGCCGGTCGGCATTCTGATTGCTATCATGATTGCCAACGGCGTGTCTGCCATCAGCGAAAATCAGCAGGAAGGCAAAGCATCCGCACTGAAGGCGGAGGAAGAAGCCAAGGAAGTTGCGAAGGTGCTGCGTGACGGCAAGCTGATGGAAATCCACGTCAGCGAAGTCGTGGTGGGCGATTTGGTGTATTTGCAGGCGGGCGACAAAATCTCCGCAGACGGCGAGATTGTCGAGGGGCTTGTGAAGGTTGACCAGGCGACGCTCAACGGCGAAACCAAGGAAGCGACCAAGACCGTCAACGAAAGCGGCGAAGCCTACAACACCAAGGATCTGCTGAACCGCTGCTATGTTTATCGCGGCACGGTGGTGTGCAGCGGCGAAGCGTACATGGAGGTCAAGGTCGTCGGCGATAAGACGCTGTTCGGCGAATTGGCGCTGGAAGTGCAGGAGGATACGCGTGAAACGCCCCTGCAGGTCAAGCTGGGCAAGCTCGCCAAGCAGATTTCGACCTTCGGCTATATCGGCGCGATTGCCATCGTCGTGGGCGTGTTTGCCCGGACGCTGCTGGGCGGCAATATCCCCAATACCTTTATGGAATGGGTGAACCTGTCCATCGAGGCCATTACCGTGGCGGTAACGATTATCGTCTGCGCTGTGCCGGAAGGGCTGCCGATGCTCACCAGCATCCTGCTGAGCTACCAGAGTATGCGCATGGCGAAGGACAACGTGCTGGTGCACAAAATCAACGGTTTGGAAACCGCCGGCTCGCTGTCGCTGCTTTTCTCCGACAAGACCGGCACGATTACCGAGGGCAAGCTGAGCGTCGTGGAAGTTGCGACGGGCAACGTGCGCAAGTTCTCCTCGATGAAGGAACTTCCCCTGCCGCTCAAGGACGAAGTGACGATCGGCATCGGTCTGAACAACTCGTCCTCCTACTCCAACGGCAGCATCATCGGCGGCAACTCTACCGACCGCGCGCTGATGTCCTTCCTGGTTGACGCGGGCGTGGATGCAAACGTGGCGCGCGAGGATGTGCGCAACTTCAACGCCTTTGACTCCGCAAAGAAGTATTCGACCGTCACCATCAACCACAATGGCAAGGTTGTAACCTATATTAAGGGCGCGCCGGAACGCATTATTGCCCGCTGCCAGACGTATCTGGATGAAAACGGCGCGGTGAAGCCCCTGACCGAGCGCAATTTCCTTATGGCGTACATGGACGAACAGGCGGGACGCTCGATGCGCCTGCTGGGCGTGGCGAAGTGCGACGGAGACACGGCGGACGGCGACAGCCTGACGCTGGTGTGCGTGCTGGCAATTCGCGACAACGTGCGCAAGGAAGCGGTTGACGCCATCCGCGAAGTGCAGGAGGCGGGCATTCAGGTCGTGATGGTTACGGGCGACCGCAAGGAAACCGCCGTCGCCATCGCGAAGGAAGCCGGGCTGTTGAAGAACAACACGGACGTCGCCCTGACGAGCGCGGAACTGGCGGAACTGAGCGACGACGAACTCAAGAAGGTACTGCCGAATCTGCGCGTGGTGTCCCGTGCGCTGCCGACGGACAAGAGCCGTCTGGTGCGCTGCGCACAGGAGCTGAATCTGGTTGTCGGCATGACCGGCGACGGCGTGAATGACTCGCCCGCGCTGAAGAAGGCGGACGTTGGCTTCGCGATGGGTTCGGGCACGGAAGTCGCGAAGGAAGCGGGCGATATCACCATCCTCGACGACAACTTCCTGTCCATCGAAAAGGCAATCCTGTACGGCCGCACGATGTTCAAGTCCATCCGCAAGTTCCTCATCTTCCAGCTGACGGTCAACGTCGCGGCGGTGCTGACTTGCTTCCTCGCGCCCCTGTTCGGTGAAAACGAAATCCTGACCGTTATCCAGCTGCTGGTCGTCAATCTGGCGATGGACACGCTGGCGGCAATCGCCTTCGGCAGCGAACCCGCGCTGATGGAATACATGAAAGAAAAGCCCATTGCGCGTGACGCGTCGATTGTGACGGGCAAGATGATGTCGCAGGTCGTTGTCAGCGGCCTGTACATCACGGCGATGTGCCTGTGCATCCGCTTTGTGCCGGCGCTGCAGCATCTGCTGGGCGCGGTGAAGGAAAGCGGGCTGGACACGACGCTGCTGAACTCCGCCGTGTTTGCGACGTTCATGATGGCCATCAGCTTCAACGGCTTCAATGCCCGCACGGAGCACACGAACCCGTTTGAGCATCTGGGGCGGAACAAGAACTTCCTGCTGGTTATCGGCGCGCTGCTGGTGCTGCAGTTCCTGTTCGTTACCTTCGGCGGCGCGGTGCTGAGCGTGGAGCCGCTGAGCTGGACGGCATGGCTGGTCTGCCTGCTGATTGCGTTCCTGATTATCCCGATTGATATCATTCGGAAAGTGATTACTTCTAAGAAGAAGTAATGCGAAATTACGAACGATAAAAATCAAGCTGCACATAAGACAACTGTGTAAATGCGCACCGCTCAAGGGCGTAACTCCCCAGCAGGGGCAGCGTCTCTGCTGGGGGTTGGGGCAAAGCCGTGGATTCTTACTGCTGCATCATTAATAGTAGGAGGAAATAGCATGTCTGTGAATCTGCAAAAGGGACAGAAGATTTCGCTCGTGAAGCCGGGTGAGCCGGGGCTCAAGCGAATCATGGTTGGTCTGGGCTGGGACGAGGTCGAACAGAAGCGCGGATGGTTCGCGCCGAAGCCGCAGGATATTGACTGCGACGCATCGGTCATCCTGTGCGGCGCGGATGGGCGCATCATCAGCAATGACATCAAGACCTGCTGCGTCTATTTCGGCAATCTCGTGCATTCCAGCGGCGCAATCGTCCATCAGGGCGATAACCTGACCGGCGCGGGCGACGGCGACGATGAGCAGATTATGGTCGACTTGCCCAACATCCCCGCGAACATTGATAAGCTGGTGTTCGTCGTCAACATCTACGATGCGAACGTCCGCCATCAGCATTTCGGCATGATTCGCAATGCCTTCATCCGCCTGGTGGATTTGTCCACGCAGAAGGAAATCTGCCGCTTCAACCTCTCCGATGATTACAGCGGACGGACGGGCATGGTTGTGGGCGAAATCTACCGCCGCAACGGTGAATGGAAGTTCAACGCCATCGGGCAGGGCGTGACCGAAGCGAGCCGACTGGCGGAACTGGTGCGGCTGTATCAGTAAGCAATACAAAATTACGATAGGAGGAATACTTGTATGGCTGTGAATCTTTCTAAGGGTCAGAAAATCTCTCTGGACAAGGGCATGACACTGGCGCTGGTTGGTCTGGGCTGGGACACGAACCGCTACGACGGCGGCGCGGAGTTCGACCTGGATGCTTCCGCGTTCCTGCTGGGCGCGAACGGCAAGGTTCGCAAGGATGAGGACTTCATCTTCTATGGCAACCTGAAGAGCGCGGACGGCAGCGTCACCCACACGGGCGACAACCGCACCGGCGAGGGTGAGGGCGACGACGAAGTGCTGTATATCGACTTCACGAAAGTCCCCGCGGACGTGGAGCGCATCGCCATCACCGTAACCATCTACGAGGCGCAGGAGCGCGGACAGAACTTCGGTCAGGTGTCGAACGCCTATGTGCGTCTGGCGCGCCGTTCCAGCGAGAACGATAGCGTCGGCACGGAAGAACTGCGCTACGACCTTGGCGAGGACTTCTCCGTGGAGACGGCGCTGGTGGTGTGCGAACTGTACCGCAGCGGCGCGACGTGGAAGTTCAACGCCGTCGGCGCGGGCTATCAGGGCGGCCTGTACGCGCTGTGCAAGGCGTACGGCGTGAACGTGTAACCCTAAAAATCAACAGAAGGGGGCAAAGTGGAACGGGCGGCGCGTCTGTCTCCGCTTTGCCCTTTTTGATGGAGAAGGCGTTTCCGGCGGGTGAATCACCCCTCGAGTGAATCATTCTTCGGACGCAGCCGCACAGGAGGAGCAACATGGCCTATGCAGAGCGAATCCATCCGCCGCTCAGCCGAAATATGCTGCCGGAGGAGTTGAACCGCATCCGCCCGGCGCTGTCGCGGGACAGTCAGCCGGAGATGCGGGAGAGCGTGATGCCCGCGCTGTCCGATCGGCTGCTGAATGCGCCGGAGGCAACGAGCGCGCCGCAGCATCATCAGGCGCAGCCGATGCCGCCGCGTCCGCCGATGCCGGAGCATCCGACGATGCGCATGGTGCAGCCGCCGATGCCGAATCGAACGCCTGCGCCGACGCTGCAAGTGCCCAGTCAGCCGATGCGGCCGACCGTACAGCCGATCCCGCGCCGGATGCCGCCGATGCTTATGCCCGTTGCGCGCGGGCAGAAAACGGCGCTGCGTTTGCAGGAACGCGGGTGTACGCGGATTCGGTTCGGTTTCGGGTGGCATACGAACGATTCCCGATGCGATGTGGATGCGTCGGCGTTTCTGCTGGGCGAAAGCGGACGCGTGCTGTCTGATGAAGGGTTTGTGTTCTACGGGCAGCAGACGTCAAGCGACGGCAGTGTCCGCTTTCAGCCAAACGGCGCGGATGACCGGGAGACGATTACTGTTGATACTGCGCGAATCGACCCGCGAATCCGCAAAATCGTTTTTGTGCTGACGATTGACGAAGCGCTGACGCAGAAACTGCACTTCGGAATGCTGCAAAACGTGTATCTGCGCATTCTGGACGACCGCGACGGGCGGGAAATCCTCAGCTATCCGCTGGAAAACGCGTTCGAGAACGTGACCAGCATGACGCTGGGCGAACTCTACCTGCATCAGGGACAGTGGAAATTCAACCCCGTCGGCAACGGCGTTCATATGGATTTGGCAGGGCAGTGCGCACTGTACGGCGTGACGCTCGCGTGAGGAGGAACAGCGGATGATTCGATTTGAGACAGTCAATGAGCTGGCGCTGAAGGTGACGTGTCAGGGCAGCGGCGTGCTGTATACAAAGGCAGGCGCGTTTATCGCGGGGGAGAGCGCTGGCGGGAAGAACTATACGTTTGAGAAGGTTCTGTTTGGCCCGCAGCAGGGGCTGCTGCAGGCGGCGTTCGGTGCGCTGACCCGGCGTGTGGCAGGTGAAAATCTGCCGCTGATGAAGGTGAATTTCGGCGGCGATTCGCAGACGTACTACGCGAATGCGGGACAGCATGTGACAGCCTATCAGCTGGCGCGCGGCGAAGTGCTGTCTGTGGAGGCGGAGAACATCCTCGCGTTCACGGGCGACTGCGATTACAGCGTGCGCTTCCTGGGCATGGGCGTGGTGTCGCAGAAGGGCATCGCGACCTCGACGTTGACCGGGCGCGGCGACAGCGCGTATGTGGCGGTGCTCTCCGACGGCAACCCGCTGGTGATGAACAATCGCAAGTCCCGCGCGACGATTTCTGTTGACCCGGATGCGGTTATCTGCTGGATGGGGCAGGAGGGCGACAACTGCGACCCGCAGATTCGCACGGATATCAACTGGAAAACGCTCATCGGGCAGGCATCCGGCGAATCCTACGCCTACGAGTGGGGCGGCAACCAGCCTGTGACGGTGATTGTGCAGCCATCGGAAAGAAAGGGCGGAATCAGGCTGGCGGTTGACTGACGCATTATTTCCATTCTTTCGGGAATTTTTCTCGTCCTCTGCCCGTTATATAGGCAAAGGGAGGCTTTTCTATGAAGAAACGCATTTTTGCGCTGCTGCTGGCGGCAATGTTTCCGCTGGGCGCGGCAATCGCCGATGAACCGCTCACTGACGGCACGGTGCTGGTCGATTGGGTGGGTGGACAGGAGGCCTATACCGCCATCTGCTCCGGCAAACTCACCCTGCGCTATGACGCCGACACGAATACATACGCCACGGCAGATGGGCTCATCTGGAAAACGGAGGGGGCACTGCCCTTTGCGACGTATCAGCCGCTGCTGATGCCGCGGACGCGCGAGGAGCTGCTGCAATGCAACGCCATTTACGCGGCGCTGCAAGACGCATCCGGCTTCTGGTCGGAGAAAGTTACGGGCATGGAGGTGCTGCCGGTATATGCCGCGCCGGATGAAAATTCCTACCGCGCCTCAAACGGCAAGGCAAGCGTCTCGCTGGCGGGCGGCGCGACGCTCCTGATGCAATATGGCGACTGGTTGCTCGTACAGTACGAGGTCAACAGCAGCCGGATGCGCATCGGCTGGGTGCATACGAATCAGCTCGGCAGCGCGCCGGTGATGCTTACGGATATTCCCGTGACGCTCAAGGAGGGTGCGTTCCTGACGGACGATCCCATTGCAAGCTGGTATCACACGGCGGAAGGGGACACGCTGACAGACGTGCGTCTGCTGGCGCAGTATGACCCGTTCTGGGTCTATGCGCGCGCGACAATGCGGGACGGTACGACCTTGTGGGGCTTCGTGCCGCTGATGAGCGTACAGCTGAACGACACGGTGGATGCGGAAGCGATGGAGAACATCAGCGGAACGTGGGGCTTCTGCGGCGGCGGGGAACTGATGGGCTGGGTGTTCACGCTGATGGCGGACGGACAGGGCATCTGCTACGCGATTTCGGATGAAGCGTCGGAAAGTATGCGCTACTTGACCGAAGGCATCACGGCGGATATGAACCCGGAAAGCGCCGGAATGTTCCAATGGCAGATTGTCGGCGGAACAAACGGGTATGCGCAGGACTTCGTTCTCAGCAGCAGCAACGGGACGTATGAGCGCTATCATGCGGCACTGACGGAAGACGGATACTTGGGCTTCTACCAGTGCGAAGCAGGCGGACATTATCAGCGACTCCCATAATGGACAAATTCAGCAGTCAAATCAGGTGGGCATCCGGCGGAAAACCGGGTGCTTTTTTCGTGCGGGAAAGGGGAGGGCAGTACATTCAGCAATATATATGGAAGTCCGAACGTTCGTCAAAAAAGCGGCAAATTAGTGGCACAATCAATAGACACACACGGGTTGGTGTGAATAAAACTTGACGCAATCGCAGGGAAATCAACATACTGCGGAACACAAAATGCAAAAAGTGCGGATGGCAAGGGCAAAAGGGGCAAACATGCCCCAAAGCAGGACACACTGGACGACGTGTATATGCCGAAAGATTGCAAATGCGGGTATGGGGCGGGTTTTGCGGGTCAAGAAAGTGAAAAAAGCCGAAAATTTTCCTGAAAAAACTGCGCAAAACCCCTTGCAATTTGCATGTGTATCTGATATAATCAGAGTGTTGTCTGTACAGGGATGATGTGCTAAGTTGCCGCCAGGCCATGGCGGGTAATTAGCGCGGACCAGCCCGACAATCGGGCGACGGACTCGAAGCGCAGCGGCGACCGCACCTGCAGTGGAAGCCGGACGGCGCCAACGAGACGACATTAGGAGGTAAATCAATGGCCACCCAGAAAATCCGCATCAAGCTCAAGAGCTATGAGCACACCCTGATCGATCAGTCCGCGGAGCGGATTGTCGAGACTGCCAAGCGCACCGGCGCCCGCGTGTCGGGCCCGATTCCGCTCCCCACGGAGAAGGAAATCGTGACCATCCTGCGCGCTACCCACAAGTACAAGGACAGCCGCGAGCAGTTCGAGCGCCGTACCCATAAGCGCCTGATCGACATCATGAACGCCAGCGCCAAGACCGTGGACGCCATGTCGAAGCTTGAACTTCCTGCTGGTGTCGAAATTGAAATGAAGCTGTAAGGCAGGAGGACGAAACAATGAAGAAAGCGATCGTGGGTAAGAAGATCGGCATGACGCAGATCTTCACCGAAGATGGCCGTCTTGTTCCGGTCACTGTGATCAAGGCCGGCCCCTGCACGGTTGTGCAGACCAAGACTGTCGAATCTGATGGCTACAACGCCGTTCAGGTTGGTTTTGGCGAGCTGACCGAGAAGCGCGCTGAGAAGCTGCTCAGCAAGCCGGTTCAGGGCCACTACAAGAAGGCTGGCGTCGAGGCCAAGCGCGTGCTGCGCGAATTCCGCTTCGATGACTGCTCTGGTTACAAGGTCAATGATGTGCTGAAGGTTGACCAGTTCGTCGCGGGCGACAAGATCGACGTGACCGGCACCTCCAAGGGCCATGGCTTCACCGGCCCGGTGGCCCGCTGGAATCAGCACACCGGCCCTATGGCGCACGGCTCCAAGTATCATCGCGGCGTCGGCTCCATGTCCGCTAACTCCGATCCTTCCCGCGTGTTCAAGAACAAGCACATGGGCGGCCATTACGGCGTGGATCGTGTGACTGTTCAGAACCTGGAAGTCGTGTCTGTGGATGCTGAACGCGACCTGCTGCTGGTCAAGGGCGCTGTGCCCGGTGCCAACGAAGGCCTGCTGATCATCCGCGACACGGTCAAGTGATGCCGCGAGGAGGATTGAACAATGGCTAAGACTGCTCTTTACAATATGGAAGGCGCGGCCATTGGCGAGATTGAACTGAGCGATGCGATCTTCGCGTCCGACGTTAATGTCGCCGCTATGCATCTGGTCGTCCGTTCCTATCTGGCCGCACAGCGCCAGGGCACGCAGAGTGCCAAGACCCGCACGGAAGTCCGCGGCGGCGGTCGCAAGATCTACCGTCAGAAGGGCACCGGCAATGCTCGCCATCACGGCAACCGCGCTCCGCAGTTCCGTCACGGCGGCGTCGTGTTCGCGCCCAAGCCCCGCGATTATGTGATCGCTGTGCCGAAGAAGGTTCGCCGCCTTGCTTTCAAGAGCGCGCTGACCTCCAAGCTCAACGATGGCGACATCATCGTGGTGGACGAGCTGACCCTCTCCGAAGGCAAGACCAAGCTGATGGCGAACGTGCTGAAGAAGCTGGGCGCTGAAAAGAAGGCGCTGGTCGTGCTGCCGGAGAAGGACGAGAACGTGGTTCGCGCCACGGCGAACCTGCCGCAGGCAATGACCACCTACGTCAACACCCTGAATGTTTATGACATCCTGAACGCCGGCAAGGTCGTCCTGACCAAGGCTGCCGTCGCTTCTGTTGAGGAGGTGTACGCGTAATGAAGTCCGTGCACGACGTGATTATTCGCCCGGTGCTGACCGAAAAAGCGTACGACGGTTTTGCCGATAAGAAGTACGTGTTTGAAGTGGCCATCAATGCCACCAAGACCGAGATCAAGCAGGCTGTTGAAGCGGTTTTCGCGGAAGACGGCGTGAAGGTCGAAAAGGTCAATACCCTGCGCACGATCGGCAAGATCAAGCGTCAGGGCCGCAGTGAAGGCCGCACCCCGGAAGTCAAGAAAGCCTATGTTACGCTGAAGAAGGACTCTAAGCCGATTAAGTTCTTCGAAGGCATGGGCGAGTAAAGCAGGGAGGACAAGAAACATGGCTATCCGCACTTATAAGCCGACTTCGCCCGCCCGGCGCTTTATGTCGGTTCTGACCTATGAGGAAATCACCAAGAAGTCTCCTGAGAAGAGCTTGGTGGAGTACCTCAAGAAGAACGCCGGCCGCAACAAGCAGGGCAAGATCACCGTCCGTCATCAGGGCGGCGGCAACAAGATCAAGTACCGCGTGATTGATTTCAAGCGCAACAAGCTGGAAATTCCGGCGAAGGTTGCCGCGATTGAGTACGACCCGAACCGCAGCGCGTTCATCGCCCTGCTGTTCTACGCCGACGGCGAGAAGCGTTACATTCTGGCTCCTCTGGGCCTGAAGGTGGGCGACACCGTGGTGTCCTCCGAGAACGCGGACATCAAGCCCGGCAACACGCTGCCGCTGGCGAACATCCCGGTCGGCACGCTGATCCACAACCTGGAGCTCAAGCCCGGCCGCGGCGGTCAGCTGGTTCGTTCCGCCGGCATGAGCGCGCAGCTCATGGCGAAGGAGAACGGCATGGCTACCGTCCGTCTCCCCTCCGGCGAGTACCGCAAGGTCCGCCTGACCTGCATCGCCTGCATCGGCCAGGTCGGCAACGTCGACCACGCCAACATCTCCATCGGCAAGGCCGGCCGCAAACGCCACATGGGCGTTCGCCCGACCGTCCGCGGTTCTGTCATGAACCCGTGTGACCACCCGCACGGCGGCGGCGAAGGCAAATCGCCTGTCGGCCGTCCCGGCCCGGTCACCCCGTGGGGCAAGCCGGCGCTGGGTTACAAGACCCGTAAGAAGAAGAACGCGACCGACAAGTTCATTGTCAAGCGCCGCAACGCCAAGTAAGGAGGGAATAGGTAATGAGCAGAAGTGTTAAGAAAGGCCCGTTTGCCGCTCCCGAGCTGCTGAAGCGGGTCGATGAAATGAACAAGGCCGGCGAGAAGAAGGTCGTCAAGACCTGGAGCCGTTCCTCCACGATCTTCCCGTCCTTTGTCGGCCACACCATCGCTGTCCATGACGGCCGCCGTCACGTCCCGGTCTATGTGACCGAGGATATGGTCGGACACAAGCTGGGCGAGTTCGCGCCCACGCGTACGTTCCGCGGCCACGCCGGCAGCAAGACTGTTGGAAAGTAAGGGGGAGAGAACATGGAAGAACTGAAAACTGCACGTGCCCAGCTGGTGCACGCCCGTATCGCTCCCCGTAAGGTCCAGATCGTCTGCGACATGATCCGCGGCAAGGACACCAAGATCGCTGAGGCTTACATGGCCAACACGCCGAAGGCTGGCTGCGAGCTCATGCTCAAGCTGCTCAAGAGCGCCTGCGCCAACGCGGAGAACAACTTCGAGATGGATCCGGATAACCTCTACGTTGCCGAGGCCTATGCCACGGCCGGCCCGATCCTCAAGCGCGGCCGCCCGAGAGCTCAGGGCCGTATGTACCGCATCAACAAGCGCACCAGCCACATCACCATCGTCGTGGCTGAGAAGGCATAAGGGAGGAGGCAGAAGATATGGGACAGAAAGTTAATCCGCACGGCCTGCGTGTCGGCGTCATCAAAGATTGGGATTCCCGCTGGTATGCCCGTGACGAGAAGGTCGGTGACCTGATCGTTGAGGACTACAAGATCCGTGAGTACCTGAAGAAGACTCTGTATTCTGCAGGCATCCCGAACATCGAGATCGAGCGCGACAGCGCGAAGGTCCGCATCTATATCCACTGCTCTCGTCCGGGCGTTGTCATCGGCAAGGGCGGCGCGGAGATCGAGCGCATCCGCCTGAACGTTGAGAAGATGATCGGCAAGCCGGTCGCCCTCTCCATCGTTGAGGTCCGCACGCCGGATACGAACGCACAGCTCGTCGCCGAGAACATCGCCGCGCAGCTCGAGAAGCGCATCGGCTTCCGCCGCGCGATGAAGAACGCCATGGGCCGCGCCATGAGAATGGGCGCACGCGGCATCAAGGTCAAGTGCGGCGGCCGTCTGGGCGGCGCCGAGATCGCAAGATCCGAGTGCTACCACG
>OIXQ01000943.1_pt1 | contig 11930 bp, 5 predicted proteins | sample 1587791 | NCBI WGS metagenome assembly OIXQ01 (sample SAMN03283273) | human gut metagenome | biome: human-associated habitat; material: feces | host: Homo sapiens | place: Peru | collected 2012
AATATAAGTTATTGATTTACAGACGATTAAATATTAATTTAACGCAGTATTGTTAATTTAGAGCGATATGAAAAAGAACCTTTTTTTAACAGGGATTTTAACCACAGCATTTCTTTTTGGTTGTTCGGATGATGTTCCGGATAAAGGTGGTGTGAATGGTGTAACGGGTGATGTAGGTTATGTGAAAGTAGCCATTAATTTACCTACGGTGTCGGGTAATTCTGTGAAAGCTAACGGAAATGACATTTTCGATGATGGCATAGAGGCAGAGTACAAGGTGAATGATATCATTTTGGCAATCTTCGAAGGTACAGATGAGAATGATGCTGACTTTAAGGAAGCTCAGAATTTGTCAGGTTTGCTTGCCATGCAATCCGGTGACAATAATGTTACGGTAAAATATAAATCCGATGTACTTGAGATTGGTAAACCGGGAGATAATAAAAACGTATATGCGTTAGCTATAGTTAATGGTAGTAAACTTTTCTCTGTAGATGAGAATAAAAAATTAAAGTTCGATGGAACAGATTTTTCAGGGAAATTGTCAAAATTGAATGCAGTCGCTCAAAATGTTGATTTGAGTAAAATTGCCAATCTGGAAGGACAAAACTTCTTGATGGCGAATGCTCCGATAACTAATAAGTCAGCTGGAAGTTCAGCAACAGCCGGTAGAGAGGTAACTACATTGGTTAAGTTGAAAGTTTATGATACGAAAGCTAAAGCTGAAGCTGATTGGGAAAATGCTGACAAGATATATGTGGAACGTGCGGTTGCAAAGGTGACTACTTCTGTTAAAAGCACAGGCGGCAATACCTTGACAATTTCTGCTCCGGGCATGGCTTACGACGAGGCTACGGTGACGTTTGAAGGTTGGAAATTGAATTTGACCAATAAGACCTATTTCCCCGTTCGTAACGTTTCTAAGTGGAGCACTTGGGAAGGTTATAATACAGGTACAGACGTTAACCGTTTCTTTGGTGAAACAGCAAATCCCTATCGCGTTTATTGGGCAATCGACCCGAACTATACAAACACTGTTGTACAGGGTACTACAGACTTGAACGTAATTACAGAGCTTCCCGAAGGACAGTGGAATATGATGGATAAAGATGAGTATTCTGCTGAAAATACAACAACTGCAGGACAAATGAATCGTGCGAGATTGACAGCTGTTTTGTTGAAAGCGAAGTTTATATTGAAAGGTGGAACAGAAAACGATAACCTGTTTATGTTAGGTACTTCTTCTTCTATTTTCAAAGAAGATCAATTGTTGACTTTCTTGAAAGCTACTTTAGGTTATGACTTACAAGTGAAGAGTGGTGCTACTGCACAAACGATAACTACAGCTGAAAAGGTGAAGGAGGTATTTGAGTTTAAAGATGATGCTACAGCAATGGATGATACTAAAGCTGGAGATATCTTAAAAACTTGTTCAGATAAGATTAGATTCTACAAGGGCGGTGTAATGTTCTACTATACAACAGTTATCAAGCACTTTAATAGTATAACCGAGGCTGGAGTCACTGAATATGACGAGAACAAGCACTTAGGTCTTTATGGTGTAGTCCGTAATAACTGGTATGATATAAGGATTAACAGTGTATCCGGACCGGGTGAACCAGAAATTCCGGAAATTCCAGATGAACCGGTGAACAAGGAACATAGCTTTATCAATGCGGAAATTAACATTTTGTCTTGGGCAAAACGTACTCAGGATGTAAATCTATAAAAAGTAAATTCATTTACGTTCTCAATATGAAAAAATCACGCCACTGCTTGTCGTGGTAAAGTAGAGACAAGAAACCGGTGTATACCAAGAGGGATTCGTCCCTCTTGCGTACGCACCCCTTTAATTAGATAATTCAAAGTCCGGTTAAACCGGGTAATATTATATAACCCTCTTTCCTTTGCGGGAAAGACGAAACGAAAAGAAATATGAAGCTGAACATGAATTTCTACAAATCCTTGCTGATATGGCAAGCATTGTTATGGATAGGGGGAAGTACATCATGCGATTACATACATGACGATGTTGAACCTTGTCCGACTGGGATTGATTTGGTTTTCCGGTATGATTACAACTTGCAGAGGGCGGAAATGTTTTCGGATCATGTAGGTAGTGTGGCGGTTTATCTGTTTGACGAGAACGGGAAGTTCATGTGTAAGCAAGTGGAAAGCAATGCGACATCGGATTTATCCCTCCGCGACAAGAACTACAAGATGCACTTGGAACTGAAACCAGGCAAGTACCAGTATATCGTGGAAGCGTTGCAGGTGCCGTATGAACAGGCTATCCAGAATGGAGGAGCGAACTTTGTCCGTACGGAGCCGAATGATGGGGATTATTTGCAAGTAATGTCCCATCGGTTGGATCGCCTTCAGGACGGATATGTGCCGAATGGCGGTTTGCCATTGGATACTTTGTGGCATGGCATGAAGGTTACACCGGTTGAGGTGCGGCAAGACAAGGTCACTCCGGACACGGTTTCATTGGTGCGCAATACGAAACAGATTAGTGTTTCCTTGCGTGAGATAGATGAACCGAACAGCATGGATGTGGCAAATTATGAATTCCGTATCTATGACAAGAACAGCCGTTTGTTGTGGGATAACTCGGTGGATGAATCCGAAGCGGTCATCTATACGCCATACATGACCCGCAATACAGAAGACAGGGCAATAGAGGGTGGAATCATCGGGTGCATGGCACATGCCGACTTCATGACTTCCCGCTTGCTTTATCATAGCCAAGCGGAAAAGGATGCCATCCTTAGCATCACCAACAAGAAGAGCGGTGTCGAGGTCATCCGTGTCAACCTGCCGGATTTGCTGAGCCGTCTGCGTTCGGCAGCTGAGATTTATCGTTATTCGCCTCAGGAGTTTCTGGACCGTGGATATGATTACCAACTGACCTTCTTCCTGAAAGGGGACAAGTGGAAATATGTCAATGTGGAAATCAGCGTGCTCTCTTGGGCGAAGCGTATTCAATATGAGACAATAGGAGATTAAAATAGGGGAGGACTACCATGAGTTGGATAGGAAAAATAGGATTAGCTGTTATAGGGGCGACTTGTCTGTTCTCCTGCGACTTGATTCATGATGATGACATGAAGTGTCAGCATTATACAGCGGATGGTGTGCCCTTTGCTTATGTGGGGCTGAACATCTCCGCCGGCAATGCCAACCAGGTGACCAAGGCGAATCCGACCGGAGGCGAAGGGGGCGATGGACGAGAAGAGGGCGTAAGGGATGAGAACGTGGTGAGTAGTATTACCGCTTTCTTCTTCGAGTCAGATAAGGGGATTAATAGTGATGCTTCGACACCTATCGTTGCCCGTCAGTCTTGGCCGAGTAGTGCCTTTACTTATAAGGGCAATACCCAATATACGACAGATCCGATTGAAGTAGAGCACTTGCAGGTGGGACATACCTACGATGTGTTGGTCGTTACCAATGTCGATCCTACTTTCGGTATGGATGTAAATACCTTGGGAGAATTGCGTAATATGACGACTTCTGATATATGGAAATATGAAAGAGATTGGACCAGTAACGATGAGCGTTATATCCATACTAAATTTGTCATGGCATCAGCCGATGCAGGAAACAAGCTCTTTATCCATAATGCGAACAGCAGCACGAATCCGGCTACGACCAGCCTGATAAATGTGGAACGTCTCTCTGCCCGTGTCGATTACCAGGCGAGAGGTTCGGAGGGTGAAGCGGCTGGAGTCTATACGGTGAAGGACAAAACGACAAATGCAGAGATAGGCAAGGCAAAGATATTGGGGGCAATGTTGATCAATACGTTGAATGCTACTGCGCCGAGTTATCTGTTTAAGCATGTAACGAAGGAGAATGAAGATTTTACAACCGGGGCAATCGACTACTTGGGATTGGAAACAGTCAAAGGTGGGAATGTGGCGACAAATTATGTGCTGGATCCTAAATCGAGGGAAGGAAAGCATAAAGCCGATTTCGAGCCGGTTACTTATTATCCCAATATCGGTTATGCAGACTTGGATTGGAGCCAAAAGATCCTGACTGAAAGTTGCGTGGCTGGATTGACGGATGATTATATATGTATAGGCTATCCGAAAGAGAACGTCAATCGGATAGGTAAACGGACACATACAACCGGTGTTGTCTTCCAAGCGCAGTACACTCCTATGGATTTTACCGAAGGAGATACCTATTTTGAATGGAATGGGAAAATATATGCGACCTTGGAAGCCATGGAACAGGCTTATGATGGTACGGGGTTGTCTTGGGAATATATCAACGATGATGCTAAATGGGATGTGGTTACTACATGGGCAAGCTTGCGCACGGATATCATCGCACGAATCAAAGTGGACGACCCTGCCGGATACCGGGCTTGGTTGGTTGCGAAGTCGAAAAACAAAGAGGGCACTTTGGACGATGCGACGAAGAAAAACTTACGTTGGGATAGGTATATATTGGATGTCTTGAAGTATAGAACGGATGCAGAAGGGAAAAAAGCGGAGGTCGATGTCAATGCTGAAGAGGGAACAACCCGCCGTTTGCTTCACGATGCCAGCGGTGTGGCAACCTATAAAGAGGGCATCTGTTACTATACCTATTGGATTAAGCATGCCAACGACCAGGATCCTTCAAATGATTTGGTAAAAGGAAAAAACGAAGGCGGTGGTGTGATGGAATATGCCATTGTCCGCAATAATATCTATAAACTGCGAGTAATGAGCATCTCAACACCTGGAGGAGATATTCCGGGAGACCGGACTGTCAATGTGAATGTGTTGGTTGAAAACTGGGATCCTTTGAATCGTGAAGATATTGTCATTAAATAATCGGGAAAGGAAGAATAATATGCAACGGATACGACCAGTCATAAATATCAAACTGTTTGCCTGCTTGTCGGCTTGGGTTTTACTCATGGCTTGTACGAAAGTGATAACAGACGAGGAGATGCCAGCACCGGTTATCCCTCCTAAAGGGAGTTTGGAGAAGGTGTCGGTGGTAATTGGTGCGGCAAACATATCGGAAACGAAAGCTTACCACGGAGATGAGTATGCCCAAGCGGGTGAATTTATCCATTCGCTCCATCTCTTGATTGTCAATGAAAATAAGGAGATAGAACGGCATATCTATTTTGATGGAACGGGTAATGAGGAGGCAGCAAAAGGCAACTTGGCACAGTACTCTACGACCATAGAGTCTCTTCCTCCTGGTAAAAAGACCTTCTATGCCTTTGCCAATATGGAAAAGGCGTACGTTAAAGATAAGTCATCTACTTTGGATGCCTTGTTGAAAGGCGATGATTTCAAAGAGGGCAAGACTTTGCCGGACGAATTATCTACCTATGTCATAGAAAACCCGAAGAACGGTTTATATGATGGCATAAAGAATAAAACGGCTTTTATCCCGATGAGTGTGAAGCAAGAGGTGAATGTCTCCGTTGACGGACAGCGCATCACAATCTCTTTGGTCCGTTTGGTGGCAAAGGTGAAGATGCAGTTGGCCAACAACCGTGGAAAGGATGCCGTGATTACCAAGTTAGAGATGAAGAGCTTTGCCAACGATGTCGCTTTGTTTAAAGGGGCTGCCGTTACTACTGCTCCGGTTGCATCTTCCATTTCGGTAGATATTAATCCCGCTGTGACGGTGGCGAACAACACGGTATCAGAAATCGTGGAGTTTTATGTAAATGAGACAACAGGAACAAATCCTTTTGAGGTGACGTTGACAATAAACGGAGAGAAGTTTACAGGAGCATTAAAAACCACCTCTTTGGTCAGGAATCAGGTGTTGCCGGTTTCCCTCCACTTGTTGAACTCCACATTGCAGTTGACAGTCAAAGCTTCTGTTGCGCCGATAGGTGGATATCCTACGTTGGTAAATTTGGGTAATAATACATTGACCAATAATTATCTGTTCAAGTTGCCGGAAGGATGTTATTTCTCTGTCGAAGGAAAGTTCCTTACTCACGATGATCTTGGAACAATAACAAAGAGTGAGGCAGTGACAAAATGGAATTGGAGTGTCTCGGATTCGGATGCCTCAAAATCCTTTATTACCATCGAAAGTGTACAGGGCGCAGCAACGTTTGAAGCGCATCTGACTTCCATGCCTGAAAAGAAAATAGAGTTACTCTTTGATGTGTTGGAACCGCAGCAAATCAATAATGCCTCTTTGACCATAATGACTGTCCCGTTACAGGATTGGGATACAACTTATCCGTCTGCAGCCTTGAATTGGGGCAAGAAGCCTGTATGGTATGAAGCGGTTAGTTTAACGAGAAAAAAGTAAGAAAGGAGAATAAGATATGAGGAATCTCTTTGTTATTATATGGGTGTTGTTGCTTTTTCCCTTGCAAAAGAGTTGGGGGCAAAGCGGAGGGTATAATGATTATTATGAAGGCTATTCAATTCAGACCAAAGCGGCCAAATGGCACGATTTGCAAAATGAGTTTCAAATAAGCGCAGCGGACAGGTTCGAAGGCGTTGAGTTCTGGGAGATTGCCGGTGGCAAGGTGCAGGGAACGCATACCAGTGTTGATACTTTATATGTTCATGCCGGGACGACATTGCTCTTGAGTTTGCCAGACAAACTGAATGCAGCTTATAGTATCCAGACATATCAGCGTTGGTACGATATCCGAAGGTTATCAACGTTTAAAACGGTTAGCAAAGGGAACAATTGGAATTATGACGACCTGTTGATGCCGGAAAGAGTAGAAGGTTACCGTTTTAAAAATGGTTATGTCGGTTCACCCTTAACAGGAGTACTGGATTATATGTACTTTTATTATCCAACCAAGACAGAGTTTGCACAAATGTTCCCTGGAAATACCGATTCTAATTTGGATAATAACTATTATTTGGTAGCGTGTGATGTCTCCGGCTATAACGACTATACAGAAACGTATAATAAGCAAACTTCTCATAGCTCTTCTTTTCTGGATGATGGTTTTTGGGAACCGACGCTCTCTCATCGTATAATCTATTATATCTGTAACGTAGATGACAATGAGAATGCGAGTTATGTCAAGAGATGGAAGCAAAATATTAGTAAGTTGACAAGTAACGATGAAGCAACCAATGCCTATTTCGAAGAGATGGAAATAACCTTTCCGGCACAGCGTAGGGCGGATCTTACCAAAGATTTGGTTGCATTGACGAAAGAGGCAAGGGGATATGCCATTCCCGGTATTCAATATGGGTATGCGTATGACCCTATTAGTAAGGAGCTGAATGTGGAGCTTGAGAATAATACGGCAGGCATCACTTTGGAGAATACAACCATTTCCGGAACAAATTCGATAATAAAGTTTAACTATCCGACAGGAAACAGGGTGGCAAATAATGCAAAAGCATCTATTGTTGTCTATAAGACAATAAATGGGAAAAGGTATAATATTGCCCGTTTTAAGTTGACGTTCAAAGAGGAGGGGAATTTGCTTACCCAAACTGAGGTGAAAGCCCATCAGCAAGTCGGAATGGACAATTATTACCGTACACCGGAATACTTGAAAGCTAATTTTGAATTGCTGACGGAGCAGAACTTCGACTATGATAAGAATATCGCCAACTTAGTGTTTAGCAATCCGAAATACTATCCTTTCCCCCGAAACTGGGAGGCTTGTTCGTATGGCTTTTATGATGGAAGCTATGAACATGGAGACTTTCGTGGTGGTTCGGGAAATTTTGCGGAATGGGGATATTATGCATTGACCAATTCGTATGTGGAAGGTCCAAACGCATGGACGGGGCAAAATAACAATCCTCTTCCGGATGACAACGATCCAATCCGTTACAACAGCCGTGGAAACAAGAGCTCTTTCCACATGTATATCGATGCCTCTGACCGGCCGGGTGTGGTTGCCAGGGTTCCTTTTAAAGAGAAATTATGTAGAGGTTCCGAGCTGTTCATAACTGCCTGGGTGAAATGTGCCCGTTGGGGTACTGGTTCGGACAATGCGGCCATGTTGTTTACCATTATGGGTGTGCGCGAGGAGAACGGGGTAAAGAGCTATACACCTATTTACCGCCAGCAGACCGGGCAGATTCCGCTTTCTTATATGGATTTGGGCGAATCGGAAAAGAACGACTGGATGCAACTCTATTTCTCTTTTGTCAACCATTCCGAAATCGACTATGATTCGTATGTCGTTCAAATCGACAACCAGTCTGCTTCTACCAATGGTGGTGATATGTATGTGGATGATGTCCGTGTTTATATGAAGAAGCCGCAGGCGGAGGTGACCCAGTTAACCATGAACTGTACCGAAGATGCGGTGCGTGTTAACTTCTCGATGGACTGGACGCGTATTCTTTCCCGTTTAGGAATTGATGAGAATACGCCGGGAAACCATGGTGTCGATTTCTGTTTTGTGGATACAGTGCTGTTTCATAAAAACATGGTGGCGTTGGAAGCTTCTTTTCCTGATGAATTACAGCGGGTCGAAGAGGCGCTCAAAAAATCTGCGGTAGAATCGGAAGCCAATTTCTTTGGCAAATTCCAACGGTTTAATTTCAAAACCCCGTTTGATCAGAACAAGTTGTATCAAGCAGGAGATGATGCAACCTCATTGGCTCGAAATAACAAGGAGATTATTGATGGCAAAGAACAGTATTTCTTCTTTGGTGGAGAGGATGTGGTAGGCAATAAGACATTGACCGTTGACTTCTATTCCAAGTTGATACCGAACCGCCCTTATTGGTTGCTGATAACGGATCCTTATCCGGATGATGGCATCGCGGAAGCCAAAGACTTTTTGGATGACTGGCGTTCTCCTTGTGCGATTCAGACTGACTTTATGGTGAAATCACTTAATGTGGTACGTGTCAATGGCGAGGTTGTCGAACCTTCTACTACCTATTGTGCCGGAAAGGTATTGGACTTCACCGTGGATTTAAAGATTCCGGATGGCGAAGGTGGTTATAAGGAGTTGGATGGCTCAGACGTTTACTTTGACTGGTTCTTCGGTACGTCGGCAAACATCGATACGGAAGCTGAGTTCAGAGAAGTGAACGAGACATACGGAGTTTCTGTACGTGAAGCCTTGAAGTCTTTCCGTGATATTTATCCGGATGCGGATAAGATTTCAAATGATATGCCTGTGAATGAATATTTTACTGAGAATAAGCGAAATTTATTGATGCATTATGTGGATATTAAACCAACAAGTGGTCAGTATGCAGGATTGATTCTTCGTAAAAAGAAACTGACTTTGACATTGGTGAATCCGGGATTGCACATGGTCATTATGCCTATTAAAATCACCATTCCAGGAATAACAGAGCACGAAAGTAAAATGATATGTTGGAACTATATTCCGGTGATGATGAATGTTACAGGCAACTCTCCGAACTTGCATATCGGATTTAACAACATGGATTATCCGGCAGAGCATTACCCCAATATCCGCATCGGGTATAAGCAGTTGAAAGATATCAGTGACACGAAGCGGTTGACGATCGATCTGCGGGGTGCGACTTTTGTCAGTGAAGAAAACGGTGTGATGCAGCCGGTCGATTCTATCTATGCAGAAGATACCAAGTTTAAATATATCTATTTTGTAGGAACGAACGATCCGGAATATACACATCTATTTGATGGAGAAGGTAATCATGGGTTTGATTATCCTATCGGTTATTTGGATGCTTTGCATGCCGAAAAGTATGCGCCGGGTTCTTCGTTTGACGATAAGATGACGATTCATTTCGATTATGAAGGGAAGATTCTTGCGAGAGAAACGAGCCAGTTGAAGAAATTCGAGCCGAAAGAGGGATATGAATATACATTTACCGTCTTTTATGAAGAGGTTAAAAAGGATGCAGCACCGGGTTCTACCCGTCTCGCTTGTGAAGGACAGATTACCGTGACGATGATTGTGGTTCCGGAATATTTGGTTTGGAACGACACGAAGAAGGGAACAGGTTCTTATACTATTGGCGGTTGGAACAATGATGACAACTGGCAGCGGGCAACACGGGCGCGGCTTAATATGACGGCGAATGGAAAGACTTATCCGAATAGTGAAAAGCCAGAATATGAAATGGCTGGGCGGGCATATACTCCGATGTTCTTCTCGAAGGTGGTTGTTCCTAAGGGCACGCAGGTGGAATTGTATAATGCTGGCCACACCGAGCGTCTCTGGTGGGATAATAACAAACCGGATTATATCGCTCCGCGTACAACCGGCATTGAATATGAATTGATGACATTTGAAAATCTTAATAAGACGGGATATATAACGGAACGTTTCCGTGCCAATTTGTGTGAGCAAATCCATATCGAACCGGAAGCTGAGGTTGTACATGCCGAGTACTTGGCTTATAAGAAGGCTTGGGTGGATTACGAAATAGAGGCAGGAAAATGGCATCTGTTGTCCACTCCATTGAATGATGTCTTTTCCGGGGATTTCTATACGAAGAAGGAAACTGGAAGGGAAAATACTGAGTATTTCCAACCGATTCACTTCGATGAGAAGATAAACAACAGGTATCAGCCTTCTGTCTATCAGCGAGCTTGGAGTCAGGCGGCAGTTATGATGGTTAGTCCGGGTACGCAACTCGAACCTAAAACGATGGCCGTGAAGGGAAATTGGAGTAGTGTCATTAATAAGACGATTGACGAATACAAACCCACTCAAGGCTTCTCGTTGAAGGTGCAGGATGTGAATAATACATCTAAAAAGGCATTGATACGATTGCCGAAAGAGGATGTCAAGTATGCTTATCTTACAAAGCCGGGTGATCATATGGGAAGTGACAGCTTGGAGAGAAGTGAGAAAGCCGGGTTGTTAATCTCTGACCAGTTATATGAACTGCATCCCGAATTTGCTCCGGAAACTCAGGATAAATCGATTACATTCATGTTGGAGAACAACAATGAAACAACAGAGTATTATTTGATAGGCAATCCCTTTATTGCCCATTTGGATATGAAAGAGTTCTTTAAAGAGAATCATCAGTTGGATAAAAAGTATTGGTATAAAGTAGGAGACAAACAGGGTGTTGCCTTGGATAATGATGGCGAAGAAGGAGGAATCACGGGAGACGGTTCCACTAACTTTACAATCCCTCCGTTGCACTCTTTCTTTGTTCGGATAAATGATCCGGCGAACAAAGAGATTACGTTCACTTCGGCTATGCAGGTGTTAGGAAAGGAGAATGATGGCAGGACGACGACACGCACTTTGCGAATCACAGCTTCAGCCGATGGAAAAGTGAGCCATGCGGTAGTCCGTTATTCAGCCGAAGCCGTTGCCGGTTATCAATCGAGCGAAGATGCCGAGCTGTTCTTGGATTCCAACCTGGCAGGCGTCCCGATGGTTTACACCGTAGCCGGATCGACGGCGGTCAGCGTGAACCAGACCGACAAGATGTATGGTATTCCACTTGGCACTTATGGAGGATCGACTGATGAGGTGACTTTGACATTTAACGGAACGGAATCATTCTCTGATGTTGCCTTGTATGATGCGGTGAGCCGTGTGGAAACACCGTTGAGCGAAGGTGCGAGTGTCCGAATAAAGGGCAATGTGGGCGGAAGGTATTATCTGCGTGCAGGCACACCGACCCACAACGAGGAGATAGAAACCTCTCGTACGCTTATCTACACGTTAGGTCAGAACCGTATAGTGGTCAGTTCATCCTCTGCTCCGATTGAAAGAATACAGATTACTCGGATAAACGGAACCTTGGTAGAGGTAATCAAGGCCCACGAATTCTATCGTGAAATCCCCGTGTCGTCTCCGGGCATTTATGTGGTGACTGTCCAGACGGCAGACGGAAAGAGCGAAGTAGGCAAAGTTCGTTTATATTAACGAGGCTGTGTCAAAACAACTATTTTGATGCCCTCTTTTTAGGCTGAAAATGTATCAAAAAAACATACCGTTGTTTTGAAAAAAACGTCACGAGGAATTTTTGAAAACGTCCAAT
>OIXQ01000952.1_pt1 | contig 11885 bp, 10 predicted proteins | sample 1587791 | NCBI WGS metagenome assembly OIXQ01 (sample SAMN03283273) | human gut metagenome | biome: human-associated habitat; material: feces | host: Homo sapiens | place: Peru | collected 2012
CCCGCCTATACCCAGACCGAACAAACAACGTCGCGGACCGGCTGGAAGCTCTGGCTTTCCCAGGGGAAAATGAATCGTGATACTGTCCGGGGTGTTACTTTTCTGTTGCTTTGGGCGCGAAAAAGCCCCGCCTTCAAGCGAAAAATCTTGAAAGCGAGGCCGCTTTTATACGTTGTTCTGTTCTATTTTTTGAGGAATTCAAAAAATTGGAAGGCAAATTTTCATTATTCGAGCTCAATCGTGGCTGGCGGCTTACCCGTGCAGTCATAGAACACGCGGTTGACGTGCTTGACCTCGTTGACGATGCGGCTGGTGACCGTGCCGAGGACATCCCAAGGCACATTGTAGCTCTCTGCCGTCATGAAGTCGGTGGTGGTGACCGCGCGCAGAGCGACCGCATAATCGTAGGTGCGCTCGTCGCCCATGACGCCCACGCTGCGCATGTTGGTCAGTGCAGCATAATACTGGTTGATTTCCTTATCCAAACCTGCCTTCGCGATTTCCTCGCGCCAGATGGCGTCTGCATCCTGAACGATAGCGACCTTTTCGGGGGTCACTTCGCCGATGATGCGGATGCCCTTGCCGTTGGCGTAGGCTCGCAAAGCCCGCCACTGCTTCCGGAACTGATACTGAACGAAGCACTGGTAGCGGATTTCCTCCCGGTTTTCCTCCCTAGCCCGCTCCAGAGCATCCTCCCGGCGCAGCCGCAGATCTTCCTCCCAGGAAAGCCAGGGCGCGCCACCGTGCTTTTCCTTCAAAGCCATGAAAAGGGCATAATCCGGCAGCCACTGGGCGCTTTCCGCCAGGAAAGCCTCATAGTCCTCGTCCGGCGTGAACCGGTCGAAGGCGGTGTGCAGAAGCTTCCCCCGCTGGGCATAAAGCTTTCCGTAGCTGACCCGGCCGGGGTCGTCTCCCCAGTCCATCGCCGCCGGTTCCTCCGGTTTCAGCAATCCCTGGGAAACCAGGGTATCCAGGTCAATGAGGTAAGGGTTTCCCGCTCCGGCGGAAAAGGACTGATAGGGGGAATCCCCATAGCCCGTAGGGGACAGGGGCAGAATCTGCCAGCAGGACTGGCCTGCCTTTTCCAGAAAATCCACAAAGTCATAAGCACTTTTTCCCATGGTGCCCACGCCGTAAGGCCCGGGCAGGGAGGTGATGTGCATTAAAATTCCACTTTGGCGCATGTTCGTTTCTCCTTGTATACTGCTTTTAGGACGCGGCAAGTCCCACATGGGCATTTCAGCGTTCCCGGAGGCTCTCCCGGCAGCTGACCCGGAAGGGCACCCGCTCATGGTGGCTGGTCGTGCCGTTTTCAATGGCATTGAGAAGGATTTCCACGCTTCTGGCCGCCATTTCCTCGGCGGGCTGAACCACCGTGGCAAGCTTGGGCACCAGGTATTCGCCGATGGGCAGACCGTCCAGTCCCAGCACCGACACATCCTCCGGCACCCGCTTGCCTGCGTCCCCCAGAGCACGGATGGCACCGATGGCCATCACATCCGCGCAGGCAAACAGGGCGGTAAACTCCCGTCCTGCGCTCAGCAGCGCCTGGGTCGCCCGGTAGCCGTCCCGGTAGGAATAGCGCACGCCCTGGTAGTCCCGCTCCGGGTCAAAGTCCAGGCCGTGGGCCCGGATGGCCTGTAAGCAGCCTTCGTAGCGCAGCCGGCTGGTGTCGGAATACTGCCGGTCGCCGCCAACAATGGCAATGCGCCGGTGACCCAGAGAGATCAGGGTCTCCACCGCCTGCCGCCCGGCCTCCCAGTCGTCAATGGTGACGCTGGACAGGTTGGGAAAGGGCAGTGGGGAAGCGTCGTTGGTCGCCACCACGCAGGGCACGTCCACCGTCCGGAAATCCTCGGTAAAATTCTCGTTCACGCCGCCCAGAAACAGAATCCCCAGGGGCTTTTTCTCCCGGCACAGCTTAATGGCTTGAGCCGCCTCGTTGGCGTCCTCGTCCATGTAATCCACCACCAGCTGGTACCGGGTTTCGGAAATCAACTGCTGAATCTTTTCCACCATCTCCCCGAACAGCTCGTTCCGGGTGCCTTTGACCACCATCAGAATGGTGTTGGAGTGGATCTGCTTCAGCTGCTTGGCGTTGACATTCATTTCGAAGCCCATTTCCGCCGCAGCCTGCTGGATGGCAGCTCGGGCCTTGGGGCTGACGTTGGGATGGTTGTTCAGTGCCCGGGAAACAGTGCCCACGGCGTAGCCGGTTTTGGCGGCGATGTCCTTAATGGTCATGTGGGCGATGCCTCCTTTCGCATTTGACTCTTTTTTCTTGCGGACAGTGGGCGGCCAACGGCCGCCCGAAATTGTTTTCTTTTGCTGATTTTGCCTTGCCTCTCCCTATGGGAGAGGTGCCCTGGAAGGGCGGAGAGGGCTTTTTACCCTCTCAGTCACTTCGTGACAGCTCCCGGCCTTAGCCCTTGACGGCACCGGCGGCAACACCCTTGATGATGTGCTTCTGGCAGAAGATGTACACCAGGATAATGGGGATAATGCTCAGCATGATGACCGCCATGGTGGCGCCCAGATCCACGGAGCCGTAGGAGCCCTTCAGATACTGAACGTGAATGGGAATGGTCATATACTTGGTACGATCCAGCACCAGGTAGGGCAGCAGATAGTCGTTCCACACCCACATCAGCTCCAGAATGCCCACGGAGATCATGGTGGGCTTGAGCATGGGCAGCACCACCAGGAAGAAGGTGCGCAGAGGGCCGCAGCCGTCGATGGCCGCCGCTTCCTCGATTTCCTTGGGCAGTCCCTTGACAAAGCCCAGGAACATGAAGATGGCAAGACCGGCACCGAAGCCCAGGTACACAATGGGAATGGTGAAGGGGGTGTTCAGCTTCAGCTTATCGGCGGTGAAGGTCAGGGTGAACATGACCATCTGGAAGGGGACGATCATGGAGAACAGGCACAGATAGTAGAAGATCCGGCTTCCCAGACTGTTCACCCGGGCAATGTACCAGGCGGACATGGAGCAGAACAGCAGAATCAGCGCCACGGAAACCACGGTGATGAACAAGCTGTAGCTGACGGATTTCAGGAAGGGGTAGTTGCCGAAGGTCATGCCCTTGATGTAGTTGGTAAAGCCCACGAAGGACTCGGAGCTGGGCAGGGCGAAGGGATCCAGGTTCACATAGGCGTTGGCCTTAAAGGAATTGATGAGTACCGCAAAAATGGGAATCAGCCAAACCAGGCACAGGACGACAAAGAAGTCGGTGAGAACCCTACGGCCGGGAGAATAGGGCTGTTGTTTTTTGTTTTTCATTACTGCTCAACCTCCTTGGAACGGGTTGCCGCCTGCTGGGCAAGAGCCAGTACCGCAACCAGGATGAAGAATACCACAGCCTTGGCCTGAGCCACGCCGTGCCAGTTCTTATTGATATTGTAGGTAGAATAGATGTTCAGAGCCAGCAGCTCGGTGATGTTGACCTTGGTGCCGTTCTCCATGACAGAGGGCAGGCCGCCGGTCAGCGCCATGTTCTGGTCGAACATCTTGAAGGAGTTGGTCAGGGTCAGGAAGGTGCAGGTGGTGATGGCAGGCATCATATTGGGAATGATGACCTGGAACAGCGCCTGGGAACCGCTGGCGCCGTCGATCTTGGCTGCCTCCATCATATCCTCGGAAATCGCCTGCAGACCCGCGATGTAAATAATCATCATGTAGCCGATCTGCTGCCAGGCCACCAGAATCACCAGACCCCAGAAGCCATAGGTCCCGTTGGCGGTGAGATAGGTGCCGTAATTTTTCAGAATGCCGTCGAAGATCATGCTCCAGATATAGCCCAGCACCACGCCGCCGATCAGGTTGGGCATGAAGAAGACGGTGCGGAACAGATTGGCTCCCCGCATCTTCTGGGTCAGGGCGTAGGCGATCATGAAAGCGATGACGTTAATGAGCACAATGGACACAACGGCGAAGGCCGCGGTGTTCTTGAAGGCGTTCAGGAAACCGGCATCGGAGAACACCTTCAGATAGTTGCCGAAGCCCACCCATTTGGCATCCTTGGGGGTGTTGAACTTGCAGAAGGACAGATAAATGCCCTGGGCAAAGGGCCAGACAAAGCCGATGAAGAAGGCCGCGAAGGTGGGGAGAATGAAAATAGGCGCAAACTTCCGGATAGGACGCTGCACCAGGTTTTCATTCCGTTTGGATTTTGCCACATGAATCATCCTTTCTTTTGCTTATGTACTGCGTTTTTGCAGGGCAGAGGCTTGCCTCCGCGCTCCCGGGGACAGGCCCCCGCCCTGCGCTGGATTTTAAGGGAAGAAAGGGACGGGCAGTGCCCGCCCCTTTCGGTGGTTGTTTGCAATTAGCCGTTTACGACGGTGTACTCGTAAGCCCAGCCATCGACGAAGGCCTTGACGACCTCAGCCCAGTTGGCATCGGTGCGGTCGGCAGCGTACTTGGCCAGAGCGGTCACAACGGTAGCTCTCCAGCTGTCCACGTTGGGGGTGTGGTTGAAGGCCCAGGACACGTTGTAGTTGCCCTTTGCCAGCAGGTCGTTGCCGTTGGCCAGGAAGGTGTTGGCGGACTCGGGGCAGCTCTTGAAGGGCAGAGCACCCAGAGTGTCAACCATCTTCTGAGCAGCGGTGGGATCGGTAACCAGCCAGTACAGGAAGTCCAGAGAAGCCTTCTGATCGGCCTCGGAAACCTTGCTGTTCACAGCCCAGCAGTTCTCGGTGCCGGAGCACAGACCAGCCTTCTCCTCGCCGGCGACGCCGCAGTAGATGGGGATCATGCAGATGTCGGTCAGACCGGCCTCCTTCAGGCCAGCGAACTCCCAGGTGCCGTTCTGATAGAAGGCAGCCTTGCCCTCGGTGAACTGAGCCTTGGACTCATCAGCGGTGCCGGTGGTCAGGGTCTTGGGGTCAGCGGCGGTATCGGTGACGTACAGATCCCAGATGTTGCGGAAGTTGTCCATGTAGGTGCCCTTGATGGTAGCGGGCTGCTCGGTGACGTTGTCATCCCGGAACTCGTAGAACAGGGGCATGTTGGCCAGGTGGCCGGAGAAACGCCAGGAAGAGGAGCTGTCCAGGCCGGGAGCGGAGAAGGCGTCGAAGCCCAGCTCAGCGGCGCGGGCGTGGATTTCGTCGGCAACAGCCTTCAGGGAAGCGAAGTCGGTGATCTCCTCAACGGAGTGACCGGCCTTCTCCAGCAGAGCCTTGTTGACGATGATGCCGTAGGACTCGAAGCAGTTGCCAATGGCCTTCAGCTCGCCGGCCTCATTGTAGAGGTTGAACTCATCGGTGGTCAGCTCGTTTGCAACAGCGGTGTCAGCCAGATTCAGGGCGTATTCGTCCCAGTCGTTCAGGCCGGACAGGTTGCCGATGTTGAAGATGGTGGGAGCCTCGGTCTTGGCCATCTCGGCGGTCAGGGTGTCGGAGTAGGTGCCGGAAGCGGCGGTGACGACCTTGACGGGAACGCCGGTGGTCTCGGTGTACAGAGCGGCCAGCTCCTGCATGGTGGCGTCGGCCTCGGGCTTGAAGTTCAGGTAGTAAACACGGCCCTCAGCGGCGGTGTTATCGGCAGCAGCCTCGGTGGCTGCAGCGGTGGGAGCGGCAGCGGCGGGAGCCTTGGTCTCTGCGGGGGCAGCGTTGCCGCCGCAAGCAGCCAGACCCAGCACCATGACCAGAGCCAGCAGCATAGCAATCAGCTTTTTCATTTGTTTTCCTCCTATAGTATTGTGAACCGGAAAATCCGGTGTCTTATTTTGGAAACGTTTCATCGTTTCCATGTCTTGAGTTTACAGCAGCTTTCTCAAGAAATCAAGCCCTTTTTGACGCAAGAAATGATTTTCCGCTTTTTCCACAATCCACGGCATCCCATTTTGGGCACTTCGCTGAAACGTTTCCAATTTTGCCGGGTATTCCGGCGATCCGCACCCGCCCAAGGCCAAATGCGCATGTCAATGGGAGCCAGTGCGCACTGACGTGGCAATCCTCCGGCACTTCCGAGATCCATCGAAGAATCCACCGGTGCGGGAGCACCCCGGCTCCCTTGTGTAAAGGGAGCTGTCATGGCCGTCTCACGCAAGGCCATGACTGAGGGATTGTCAGAGTGGGCAAGTTCTGATCCCCTCAGCCCCAGTGTGCGCACTGGGGCAGCTCCCCTTGGTCAGCAAGGGGAGCCTTAGCCCTCATCCGGCACGGCGCACACATTAGAAACCCCCGGTGCCGCAGGGCACCGGGGTTCGGTCATAATTGGTTCCGGTTCACCACCTGGGCGATGGTCACGCTGTCCAGGTAGGTACTGACGATATGCTCCAGCTCCGCCCAAACCGGCAGCGTCAGGCAGCCGTCCGCCCGCTGGCACTCCGGCGCGCCTTCTTCCAGACAGGCCACGGGAGCCAGGGTTCCCTCCGTCAGCCGGAGGATTTCCCCGAAGGTAATCTTATCGGCAGGCTTTGCCAGTCGGTAGCCGCCGCCCTTGCCCTGGATGCCCACCACAATGCCGTTTTTCACCAGCACCGGCAGAATCTTTTCCAGGTATCCTAGGGAAACCCCCTGCCGGGCGGCCACATCCTTCATGGGAACATAGCCCTCATGCTGGGCAAGATCGATCAGCACCCGCAGAGAATACCGGCCTCTGGTCGAAATCAGCATAGTCCCGCTTACAGCGCCCGGACAGCGGCGAAGCCCTTGTCCAGGTCGGCCAGAATGTCGTCAATATGCTCGGTGCCGATGGACAGCCGGATGGTGTTGGGCTTGATGCCCTGATCCAGCAGCTCTTCCTCGGTCAGCTGGCTGTGGGTGGTGGTGGCCGGGTGAATCACCAGGGACTTGACGTCCGCAACGTTGGCAAGCAAAGAGAAAATCTCCAGATGGTCGATGAAGGTATGCGCCTCCTTCACGCCGCCCTTGATCTCGAAGGTGAAGATGGAGCCGCCGCCGTTGGGGAAGTACTTCTCATACAGCTCGTGCTGGGGATGATCGGGAAGGGATGGATGGTTGACCTTCTCCACCAGGGGGTGCCTGGAAAGATATTCCACCACCTTCTTGGTGTTCTCCACATGACGGTCAAGCCGCAGGGACAGGGTCTCCACGCCCTGGAGCAGCAGGAAGGCGGCAAAGGGAGAGATGGTGGCGCCGGTATCCCGCAGCAGCACCGCCCGGATGTAGGTGACGAAAGCGGCCGGGCCGGCAGCGGCCACGAAGGAAACCCCGTGGTAGCTGGGGTTGGGCGCGGCGATGGCCGGGTACTTGCCGGAGGCAGCCCAGTCAAACTTGCCGGAGTCCACGATGATGCCGCCCAGGGTAGTGCCATGGCCGCCCAGGAACTTGGTAGCGGAATGAACCACAATGTCCGCGCCGTGCTCAATGGGGCGAATCAGGTAGGGCGTGCCGAAGGTGTTGTCCACCACCAGGGGCAGGCCGTACTTGTGGGCCAGCGCCGCCAGGGCATCGATGTCGGGAATGTCGGAGTTGGGGTTGCCCAGAGTTTCAATGTAGATGGCACGGGTGTTTGGCCGGATGGCCTTCTCCACCTCGTCCAGGTCGTGGATGTTCACGAAGGTAGCGGTGATGCCGAAGCCGGGCAGGGTATGCTCCAGCAGGTTGTAGCTGCCGCCGTAGATGGTCTTCTGCGCCACGAAGTGGCCGCCGTTCTGACCCAGAGCCTGAAGCACATAGTCGATGGCGGCGGCACCGGAAGCCACGGCCAGCGCGGCTACGCCGCCCTCCAGAGCCGCGATCCGCTTCTCCAGCACGTCCTGGGTGGAGTTGGTCAGACGACCGTAGATGTTGCCGGCATCGGTCAGGCCGAACCGGGCAGCGGCGTGCTCGCAGTTGCGGAACACATAGGAAGTGGTGGCGTAAATGGGAACGGCGCGGGCATCGGTAGCGGGATCGGGCTGCTCCTGGCCAACATGGAGCTGAAGAGTTTCAAATTTATAGTGAGACATCGTATTTCTTTCCTTTCTTTGATCGGTTGTGTTTGGTTGTCGTTTGAAGAATGGCAACGTGCGTCACATTCGACCAAAGCGGAAGTTCGCCCGAATCAGTGTTTCCATATTTTCCGTCATAGGGAACACCTCTTTCTCAATTACTCACCTGTTTGGTAGGTGTTTGCAGTATAACACCCATACCCTACTTTGTCAATAGGGATTTGAAAAATTTTGCGGCGAGTGGCCGCTGACAGTGCGTGCACGGCTGGTCTGTATTCGTTATACGATTGGGCACCGCTCGGTATCGTTCTTGCAGTGCATTTCGACAATTACTGTCATTGCGAGCCAGTGCGCACACTGGTGTGGCAATCCGTCCCCCTCGTCCCCCTTGGCTCCCACTCTGGGGAAGCTGTCACGAAGTGACTGAGCGGGCAAAATAGTACTCTCTCCGCCCAGTGTGCGCACTGGGCACCTCTCCCATGGGGAGAGGCAAGGCCCTCATCCGTCACGGCTGCGCCGTGCCACCTTCCCCGGAGGGGAAGGCTGAGGAAACGGATTGCCACGTCGGCCTCTGGCCTACCTCGCAATGACATGCGTTTATTTTGGTGCAGAAAGTGCGGGCGGCCGATGGCTGCCCCTACTGATCCTTACGATAGTTCCCGGAGAAGAAATACGGATTGCCACACCAGTCTGCGGACTGGTTCGCAATGACAGCATTTATCGAAATGCACTGCAAGAACGATACCGAGCTTGTACCCAATGGTCTGTCGATTACCGCCCAACTGGCGCACGCATTGCCCGCCGGGGCTCCCGGCAAAAAGACGTGCCGCAAAAATGCGGCACGCCTTTTGAAAAGGGGTTTGGGAAGAATCGAATTAGCCGCCGAAGACGCTGAGCAGGAAGCCAGCAGCGATGGCGGAGCCGATAACGCCGGCCACGTTGGGGCCCATGGCGTGCATCAGCAGGAAGTTGGAGGGGTTCTCGCTCTGGCCGACCTTCTGAGAAACACGGGCAGCCATAGGAACAGCGGAAACGCCAGCGGAACCGATCAGGGGGTTGACCTGACCACCGGTCAGCTTATACATGACCTTGCCGCACAGCACACCGGCTGCGGTGCCGAAGGAGAAGGCGATCAGACCCAGCACGATGATGAACAGGGTGCGGGTGTTCAGGAAGGTGTTTGCAGAGGTGGTGCAGCCAACAGACAGAGCCAGGAAGATGGTGATGATGTTCATCAGCTCATTACCAGCAGTCTTCTGGATACGATCCACAACGCCGCACTCCTTCATCAGGTTGCCCAGCATCAGCATACCGACCAGAACGGCGGCATCCGGAACGATCAGGGAAACGATGATGGTGACCATGATGGGGAAGATAATCTTCTCGGTCTTGGTCACGGTACGCAGCTGCTTCATGACGACAGTACGCTCTTTCTTGGTGGTCAGAGCCTTCATGATGGGCGGCTGGATAACGGGGACCAGAGCCATGTAGCTATACGCCGCAACGGCGATACTGCCCAGCAGTTCCGGAGCCAGACGAGAGGTAACGAAAATTGCGGTAGGACCATCTGCGCCGCCGATGATGGCGATGGCAGCAGACTGCTTCTGGGTAAAGTCCACCAGACCGGTAGCGGCCAGCAGACGGGCGCCCATGTAAGTACCGAAAATACCGAACTGAGCAGCAGCGCCCAGCAGCAAGCTCTTGGGGTTGGAGATCAGCGGTGCGAAGTCGGTCATCGTGCCGATGCCGAGGAAGATCAGCGGCGGGTAGATGCCCAGCTTGACGCCCATGTAGAGCATATCGGCCAGACCGCCGTTGTTCAGGATCTCGATCCACATCGGGTGCTCCAGACCATCACCGACGAAATACTGCATGTGGATGATGCCGCTTCCGGGCAGGTTGGCAAGGATCATGCCAAATGCCATGGGCAGCAGGATCAGAGGCTCGAATTCTTTTACGATGGCCAGGTACAGCAAAAAGCAGCCGACGCAAATCATGATCGCGTACAGATAGCCGCCCGGTTCGCCGAACTGAGCAAAACCGGAACTTTGGAAAATACCGACCAGAGTACTAATAAACTGTGTCATGTTCTTCCTCCTGTGTTAAAAAGGTGCGGTGGTGTCATTGACACCGGCCTTGCCCCAGCCATTCTTGCTGCGGCGCACGGCCTTGAGGGTATACTTGCCATTGCCCATTGCGTGGATCGCGGCCATAATCGCGGCCACAACATCGCCGGGAATGCCCTCTTCCACCACAGGAGCGGGAGCCGCCTGCTGAACAGGTGCGGCCGGCTTTGCGGCAGGAGCCTTGGGCGCAGCAGCCTTTGCTGCAGCCTTCTTCGCATTCATGCCGTCGAAGATCTTGCCCTCCAGCGTGATGATCGCCATCAGCAGGACAAGGATCGCAAAAACCAGCACGATACCGGTAATGGTGATAACCACATCAGAACCCAAACTCATGGTCTTCCTCCTAGTCATTTATTGTTTCGCCGACGAAAGCAAACCTCCGCCCGCAAAAAACCGATTTGAAATTATTATACAATATTTTCCGGCCCGATTCAACAAGTATGAACAAAAAACATCACAATTTTTTCTTATCTGTGAAGGACCGTGCTTCGCTCAGCGGCGGCCGATGCGGGGCGTCGCGTCGGTAAAGCCGGTCTCCAGCTTGTCGCGGACGCCCAGACTCATAGCCGTGCCCAGCGCCACGCAGTTCACGGGGTCCGGGGAGACTTCGACGTTGACCTTCAGTTCCTGACTGAGGTACTCCGGCAGACCGTGCAGCTGAGCGCCGCCGCCCGTCAGCACCACGCCGTTGCGGAAGATGTCGCCGGCCAGCTCCGGCGGGGTCTTTTCCAGCACCTGATGGGCCGCCGTGCCGATCTGCTCGCTGAGCATCATGACCGGCTCATACAAGTCGCTGGTGGAAACATTGACGCGGATGGGCAGACCGGTCAGCAGACTGCGGCCCTTGACCTCCATCGTCTCGTTGAAATCGGCCTTCTGGGGGCAGCATGCCACGTTCTTCTTCAGCTGCTCTGCGGTCCGCTGGCCGATGGCGATGCTGAACTTGTTGCGGACGTGCTTCAGGATCTCATCATCGTAGTGGTTGCCCGCCACGCGGACGCTGGTCGCCTTGACCTTGCCGCCCAGCGACAGGACCGCGATATCCGTCGTACCGCCGCCGATATCGATGATCATCCGGCCGTCGGGCTGGGTGATGTCGATGCCGGAACCCAGCGCTGCCGCGATCGGCTCATCGATCAGGTAGACCTGACGTGCACCCGCCGCCATAACGGCCTCGACCACGGCGTCGCTCTCGATGCCGGTGATGGCCGCGGGCACGCAGACCGCCACCCGGGGCTTGACCATGTGGGAGCTGTACACCTGATTGACGAAGCGGCAGATCAGCTCGCGGGTCATGGTGTGGTCGCTGATGACGCCGTCCTTCAGCGGGAAGATGGCGGAAATATAGTTGGGGGTGCGGCCCACCATGGCCAGCGCCTTGTCGCCGGCTTCCAGCACGGTGTTCTTGCGGGTGTCCATTGCCACAACGCTGGGCTGGTTGAGCACCACGCCCTTGCCCTCCTGCGCGATGATGATGGTAGTAGTACCAAGGTCGATGCCGATATCATTCTGTGCCATAATTGCCTGAATCCTTTCTCTGCGTTCCTCTATCATGTATGTAACGCCCGCAGCTGCGGGCAAAAAACAAAGACTGCTTTAGTATAACATAGTTGCGGCAAAAAGTATACAAGCTTTGCCGCTGTTCTGCGCGGTTTTATCAGGGGCTCTCCCCTTCTGTGCTGAGTTGCTCCGGCGGCTGTCCGGCCTGCAGCAGGGCGCACAGGCCGCTGTAACGCAGGTTCTGCCGGATGTTGCTCATCATGCTGTTCACCACGTCCCTGCGGCCCGCCACAACGCACAATTTGCGCGCGCGGGTGACGCCGGTATAGAACAGGTTGCGGTAGCACAGCCTTGGCGGCAC
>OIXQ01000953.1_pt1 | contig 11885 bp, 22 predicted proteins | sample 1587791 | NCBI WGS metagenome assembly OIXQ01 (sample SAMN03283273) | human gut metagenome | biome: human-associated habitat; material: feces | host: Homo sapiens | place: Peru | collected 2012
GTCATACTCTGCATTGCCTGGATGAAGATGTCGCTTGTAACCTTGCCTGCCTTGATTTGCTTCTGGACCTCCTTGATGGCATTGGTAACGTCAAGACCCATAACCTTGGCTATCTCGTCTGCGATAGGAATACCTCGGTTGAGGAACTGATACAAGTCCATCGTGTCCATCTTACCCTTGGCAATGGTGGTACCGTAAAGCATCACGAGGTCTTTAAGGTTCAGACCCATACCTGCCGCCACGTCTCCCAATCCGATAAGCGTCTTGTTGACATCTTCAGCTGCTACGTTGAACGCAAGGAGCTGCTTGGCTCCCTCTGTAACATCTTCAACACCGAAAGGAGTGATGGCCGCCGTGTGGATCATCTGCTTCATGAGAGCATCGGCTTTCTCCTCAGACTGCAACATCGTCTTGAATGCCATTTCCGTCTGCTGGAACTGACCGCGGACCTGCATCATCTGATTGACGAACTTGCCAATGCTCCAACCGCCAATGGCAATGTTCATGCTGTTCTGAATATTCGAGATAATATCGTCAATAGACTTTCCGTCCTTCTCAACCCTCTCAGCAGTCTGGTGAACTGCGTTCTGAATGTCTCGAAAACCGGAAACGACCTTGGCTGTCTCGACTATTGTATCGAATTTAATGCTTGGCATAATGTTCTATTTTTCCTTGAATTTATACTCTGTTATAAAGAATCGCCGGGGAAACACCAAATATGGGTGTTCGATATGGGAACTTTACGTGCGTGCGCAGGACGACTTCGGTTAAATCTCGGTCTCTGACTCTATCACCGCCTTCATGACCGCCTCCTTGTTGTTGCCATCGATGACCTCTTCCCCTGCCGCAGGTATATGTGCTTTCTTCCTTTCCTCATCAGACAGATAGATTGAAGTAATCTTGTCTTTGAGCATGAGAGTCAGGTTGTTATACGATATTCCCCATACCACGTAATCGAAAGTCCATCCGTATCTTTCGCAAGCAGCGTCTATGAGTGTTCCCCATATTGTCTTGCCTCCGAAGATAAAGCTATTCTCCGACTTCTTTGCTGCGTTGACTTTTGCCATACGCTTCGCTTCTTCTTCCATTCCTGTCTCTTTGGCTATTGTCTGGTATGAGTTAGCTTTAAGGATGATGATGAGGAGAGTGGCTATATCCTCGTTGGAACATTCCTTGAAGATTAGCTCCGTCTGCTTGCTTACACATCTGGAATCTAGTATTTCGTTCTTTGTGTTGAGTGAGTGATATGCAATCAATCTGCAGCATGTCTCCCTTTTGGTGTTTGCAACTCGCAATGCTTCCAGGAATGGATCAACTTGAAGTAACTCTTTGTCTAGCTCCAAGCTATCTACTAACTGCGACGTTAGGTACATCATGCCCAGTGTAGTAGGGTAGATGTTAACGTGAGCGTGCTCAGTATCAAAGCCTATCGGCATATCTGTGAGCGTATTCGATATAATGATTCCTAACTCTTCCATATCACTCGAATTTAAATTGTTGGCACCCAAGGCAGGACTCGAACCTGCGTCTTTCAACCAGCTTTTTAAAGACCAACTGGATTTCATGTGACGGACTTTGGTCTCGCTCTAACCAACTGAGCTACTTGGGTAGGTTGCCGGCTGATAACCCTCAGTCGGCGGAAGGGATATTAGGATGTGTCTATGTCTCTGCGTAGGTTTCCGTGATTTCAGCAGGAGGGGTCTCACCATCCTGCGGTTTCTTGAAAGTCAAGGCATACTTTCCACCTGTTCCCTTTGTGGCAGTAATGACACGCCAACGGTAAGAGCAATAGACATCTTCATTCCTTGAGTTGGTGGTCTTAGCCACCACGTCACCCTCTGGGATGAGAGCTGAGTGAGTGTACGTGATAAGAGCACCGCCCTCAGTTGTATAGGCCTCCTCTGCGCCGATAGTAGTGTTACCCATATAAACGCCAGGAATCTCGGCGTCTTCCGGCTGGATAGCCAAACGGTAGTTACCCTCTACGGTACCATCGATCGTCTTGAACGGCTGCGACTGGTTCTTCTTGATGAAGAGCTGATATGCAGCCTCGTAGGTGGACTTCTTTGTCTTGCGGTCAACAATTCCGCCACCTTCCTCAACCTGAGTCATGGTATCGCCTTTCGTTGGTGTAACGGTAGTAGTGCCATCCTTTGGAGTAGGAAGCTTATCCCACTCGTTCTTTTTGCTACCTACCTCTTGAACATAGATATTGCATTTGCCCCATGATGTTACTGACATAATTTAATCATTTATGAGTTTATATTCAACTTGATTATTTATTACATGTTCTCCCGTGCTTGTTGCATATACCCTTTGCTCAATAGCGTGGGCTGCATACTCGCTCGTTCTGAACGTTTTCAAGAGATTCCAAGCCAGTTTGCAGATTTCGTCAACTCTGATAGTGTTCTCCTCGAACTGCCCATCTACGTCCTGGTCTTGTGTATATATGTTTACATTTATAATTGCCGTTTGAAGCTGCGTTCCCTCATTAGCCAAGATGGAGATAACGACATCTTCATTATGAGAATTATGCGGTCTCATCGTCTTTGACAGCTTGCCATTGACGTTGTTCATGAAACCGCTTTCATTGATGTACCGGTAAACATCTGTCTTAATTGCTCCGTCTGATTTCATATCTTCCACTTGTTTATTTCATTAACTGCTGAGTCTATTGCTGTCTTCACGCGCTGCTCTACAATGGATGTGGCCCATATCTTCGTTGATGCGAGGACATCCTTGCCTTCCAAGGCTTCCACCTCTCCTGCGTATTCCATTCCGGCAACGACAACCAAAGCATAAACCCTGGAATATTCCTTAGCAAGGTCATTGATCATCTTCTTGCCCTTTGCAGAGCCGTCCGTGCCACTGAGAACCTGCGAAAAGGCTGATTCCATATATTTACTTCCCTGCTCGTACACGGCGAAGCCTATAGAACTTCTTAGGTTGCCCGTATGGTCTATCCAGCTTTCCTTGGCAGACCTGTCACGGATTCTAACCACAGATTCGTCTCCTAGCTTGCTCAATGCCTTAAGCACATTCTCCTGTATCTTCCTTGCGGCTCTCTGTAGGAAGGCATCAAGAGCGGAAGCGCTGGTTGTCATTCTTATGCCCATATCTTACACTGGAGTTGATAACGATGAAATCCCTTGACCTTGATAATTACCTCCTCAGCCCCTAAAATATCTAGCTTGATAAAATCTCCATAAGAGAACTTTTCAATTCCTACGGGTAAGTTATGAACTTCGTAGGAGTAGTAATCAATGGAACCGTCAGATGTAACTAACTTGTTGGCCTCGCCAGCAGGAACAACATCACAAGTGCAGCAGAACTTCCACTCGGTCTTGCCCTGGTGATAATTTCCATCATCATCTGTGTAGCCAGCTACCTTCTGCTGCCTGTATAGCTTTGAGGCATGAAAATTCAATAGACTCATCAGCAATTAATGTAAACTGTCGGCTTCGGAGTAAGTGATACCTCCTCCTCTCCGATAGAGTTATATAAACGATTGACTTGAACTAATATAGCCTTTCGCTGGTCTTCCGAGAGAGAACCTATTGATTTGTCCGCTTCGGAGAAGCTAACGGCTTGTATGAGAGAAAGCAGACAGTCGGCAAGCGTTCCTTTGTAGGCGTCACTTCTGGCAATGTCACCAATGAACTCTGATTCGATTTCGAGATCACGCTTTATGCAGGCGTTTTCCACGAAACCATAGGGGATAGGGAAGTGTATCTCATCCATCAAAGCTTGTCCGACCGTCTTCATGATTACTCAGCTTTAGCTGCGTTATCCTTGAACTCCTTCTTCTTTGTAGGAGGCAGCTCATTGTAGGCATCAATAATCTCCTTATCACTGGCATCACTAGCAAGTGTAGCACCAAGAGCATTAAGGGTTGTGATAGCCTCCGGCTTCTTGTAGGTCACATCAGAGATTGTTACCTTAGCGTCCTCTGTATCTGCTTTCTCTTTTTCGGTGTCAACAGAAACAGTTGGGTCTGCCAGCTTAGTATTAATCTGATAGATTGTATCAACATCCTCGATGACAGGCAAGCAGTATGCCTGTACCGCAGTTGTCTCGCGCAATGGATCAGTTGTTGAATACTGAGAGATAAGCTTGTAATCAATCTGCTGATAGGTTACACCTGCCACTCTGTTGGTTGCCTCTGCTACCTGACCGTAAACGAGGGCACCAATCATCTGTGAGCAGACACCGATAATCATATCGTTGTTCCAAGGCTTAACGCTCTTCTTTACACCATCATGCTCCAAGCGAACAGTACGGTTGATGATGCGGAATGATACACCTGTCTCGTCCAAGAATGCCTCCTGGAATACGCTGGCAGTAGGAACCGGCAGCTTTGTGTTTGAATCATAAGTCTGACCCTTGTAGTTGGCAACAAGCTCGCGTGCGTCCTGTGCCTTCTTCAATTGGTCAAACTTAGCCTTTCCAATCCAGAAGATCAAGATGGTGTTGCCATCATTCGATGCTCGTTCGATACATTCCTTCAAGTCTGCAACGGTAATACCAGTATCAACGTTGTTGATGCCGAGCTGATTTTCTTGCAAGTACTGATACTTGATACGGAGTAACTCCTTCGGATTATCGTCGTCACGAACAGCTACGTAGCCGTTAGAAAGACCATACAGAAGAGCGTACTCATTACGCTCATCAACACCGACATTACAAGCTACCGGATCCTGCGCCAGCTTACGGCGAATCTCTGCAGTCTGACCGCCCTGGGCTTCCATAAGTCGGAGGGAAAGAATATCGGACTCCTTCAAGAACTTCTTCATACCAACCTTTGGCAGTTTGCCGTTGGCAGTTGAAATCTTGTCACGAGACTTCAAAGGAACAGGAGAATCCACTGCCACGTAGTCAGCAGCTACGTAAGAGGTATCAACTGTGTCGGCTTCCCATTTGTTGTCGGTAGAATAAACGCGGCGGAGAATGGATGTATCTTTGTGGAGATACGTCATCTCGTTCTTTCGCTTACCGTTAATCTTCTCAATCAAGGTCTTCAAGATTGGGAAGAAACTCATGATATACTTAAGAAATAAAGAACTCTGTTGCATAAATCACCTCCTTAACCGATTGCATCGTGCCCCCACTGAAGAGTAGGCACAGCTGTTTTCAAAGCTGCCTTGATTGTATCGACAGGATAAGGGACAGCCTTATCATTAGCCTCACCTGCCGTCATAACACCTACATGAGGGGTATCTACAGGAGCAGTTGTCATGCAGACACCTACATACTCGTGGTTTTCAGGAAGAGCCGCATAGGCATCACCTGTTACCGGCATTGGCTTGTATTCGCCAGACTTGGTATCACGAATGATAATGTGTCCGCACTGGATGAACTCTCCAGCGAAACCTGTCATGTCAAGAATGGCACCACCCATGATGCCATTCACGTAATTTCTGATGATTACAGACTCCTTGCCTGAATCAAAGGTTTTTGTCTTGCTTACGCCATACATAACTTTTAAAATTTAAAGATTACATAGTTTCGGCAAGCTCATCAATCTCATCGTCCTTGATAACCTCAACCTCATCCTTCTTAGGCTTTCTCTGAGCCGCAGGAGCACCAAGCTTTCCGAGACCTTCGTTAGCACGCTCTTGATCGATAGCTGCCAAGTCCTCCACAACACCATCGTAGAAATCATCGAACTCAGATTCGTTCTCGAACTTCATCTTGTCGAAATTCTTCAAGACAGTCTTTCCGAACGTACCTTTGTCCTTAAGGAGTGCCTTCAGCTTAGAACGGCGGCCATCATTCTCACGCTCTGACTTCAAACCGAGAATTTCGGTCTGCAAGGCTTTGTTCTGAGTAATAAGTGCCTGTGCCCATGCTGGGACCTGCTCATCTTTCTCTTTCTTCTGTTTGTGGATTGGTTTCTTGCTGCCGGCAGGGTCGTCATCTTCGTCATCGACCTCGTCGTCATTCAAGTCTTGACTATCCTTAAAGCTCTGGATAGTACGCTGCGCGGTCTTTTGCGCAATCTTAAGATAAGGAAGAACCGCATTGACCTGCTTTTCAATCTCTGCGTTTACATCCTCATCTGAGGCTTCTTCATCGAGTTCTAAGTTATTGGCAACATCGGCAGCAATACCCTCTAACTCCTCTCTACTGAACCCCAACGCCTTTGATTTGGGTTTCAGAATAACTAAAACTTGCTTCGTTCTTTTTTTCATTCTAACTAAATATTTAATTGAACAATAAATTCAACAAATATCCCAGTACGAAGCGATAGCAATAAGTAATACTGCAAAATTAAAGAAAAAGTATTTAATCACCAAATATATTAGAAGAAAATATACTTAATGATTAAATACTTTATGACTACATATAAATATTACTCTGGATAATTGAGCTTATCCGGTCCAGCTGTGGATAGATATACGGAGAACATATCACATAGCTCTTTTGCTCCTTTTAAGTCGTTTAGCCTATAATTACCGCATTCAACTTCCGATGCACCTGGAATCGTCTTTGATAGCGAACAAACTTTGAAGGCATCCACTATCATTTCCTTTATTAGCTTTGAAGTCCATGTACCTTTAAGTATAAGGTAAAAACCTGTAAGACATCCCATCGGACCAAAATACAGAACCGAATTTCTAAGAGGGCTATCATTGCGTAAGTAGTCTGCCATCAGATGCTCTATTGTGTGCGCGACAGCTGGTGACATCATATCCTTATTTGGCTTGCACACACGAATATCGAATGTTGTAGCAGTCTCCAATCCCCATTTATCTACTCTCGAAACATAAAGACCCGGCTTCAGTTTCGTATGATCAACTTTAAAACTTGGTATCATTCTCTAATAATTTACAAACAACACTAAATGCCTTTTCGGCAAGACTATCCCAAAAACCTGCATACTGCTCGGTCTGGTTCGGCTCCAGGGGATTATCGCTAATAACTCGGATGGACGTAAAACCAATACCCTTCTTGTAGCATACCTGCGCGAGGGCAGCAGACTCCATGTCAATAGCACATACGTTATACGAATTAGGAAGGAAATCCTTAATCGCCAATACCTGCTCTCTCGTAGTGACAAACTTATCTCCCGTAGCTATGGTTCCTAATCGGAATCTTTCATCCATATCAATCCACGAGAAATCAGAAGGAAAGACTGCCGGCATACCTTGAACTTGTCCATTGGCATTCGGCTCGCCGCAATATACATCGTGGTAACAGTACGAATTGCCAATCACGACATTACCAGGTTTCAATCCCGCAACTGCAGCACCGGCACATCCTACCGATATAACTCTTGTGACAACGTCATTTGCGACAGAAGAGAGAAAATCGGTTAAACCGATAGCAGCATTTACCTTTCCTATTCCCGTCTTAAACAACACCGTGTTTTGCATATCCGACTTCATAAGCCATTCTCTGATAAGGTCGTATTCCTTATCCATAGCGGTAACTATGACAATCATTGTGCACCTCCTTTCGTTAGCTTAAGCTTCTTGCAACGGTTGTAAATAGCGTTTTCGTCCACTCCAATCTTGGTTGCGATGGCTTTTACCGGGTACTTGCCATACATTCTGCGAATGATGAAATCCTCATCAGCAGTAAACACGTGGCTCTTGCTGATACCCATTTCCTTCATCTTTCTATGGATGGCCCAATAATTACGATTGAGCTGCTTTGCAATCTCCGTTGTCGTCATCACCAAAGCGTTAACCTTGATGAACTCAATCTCTTCTGCGCTAAAATGTTTTCCTCTACTCATTATTTAATATTTGGGTTCATTAAGCCGCCCAAGGCTTTCTTTCTTTTTCTGTTATATCTTCTGTTTGCGGCAATCCTTTCGGCATTCTCTTTGCGATAGACTTCCATTCTTGCCAATAGATGCTCCTTATGTTCCTGATAATACCTTCTTTGGTATTCCCGGATTTCCTCCTCACTTCTCGCCATGAATCTTGTCTTTTATAAGTTCATACAACGATGGACTAAGTGTACTCCAACGACCATTCACATCTTTTACGAGATAGAATCCGTCGGGAACATAGAACTCTCGATTTCTCAACCTAACTATCAACGTCTGCTTTGTGCAGTCTCCACTGACAGTTTTAACTAACTCTGAAACGTCCGGGCATTTCCTTAATTCTTGGATGTTCTCGGAAGATACTTTAATTGCAATCATATCACTTGAACTTAATAATGAAAAACTCATGGTCCAACCACTTGCCTGGGCAAAGACCTTCCTTCGGCTTGCCGATGGTGATACTCTCAATTTCCTTCACGACCTTTGGGCTATCGTCATAGTAGCCGTTCTTGAAGAGAACGTGAGTGAATGGTACGAACTTCATTGTACCATTATTCAGTTTCTCCTTGATAGTATTGATGTCTATAAGCATTTCAAATGTCTTACCGATATGGAGCTTATCGTACTTATCGAAATCTTTGAATTTCTCATCCTTGATAAGGAGAAGGCGACTCATCCAAAAATCTTTAATTACCCGATACTCTTCATTCTTTTCGCCCGACACTATCATATCGAACCATTCCTTGCTGACTGCAAGGGTAAGAACCTTCTTCTTTGCTTCTGATAAATACTTATCCATTACTTTAATTAATCTTTCCATAAGCTAACTTATTTTCCCTCTGTTGCTACTACAAAGAAATCGTCACCAATGTCTTTTCTTCTATTCAACTCTTTGCAAAGTACAGATGTATCAGCAAGGTTGATATGCTGGTTTACACACTCCTTATCTGTGAAGGTAAGGAGTGTTTCATCTAGGTTATTTATTTCCTCTATATTCTCCACACTTTCCGAAAGAGATTTGATTTCTCCATGGACAAAATCATACACATTTTTATCGATAACTTTCTGTCTTGTCAGAGTTTCGACTGCTGTTTGAATCTTTAAGATTGATTTTTGCATTTCTTGTTTCATAATCATATTTTGTTTATTTTAGATGAACAACAAAGTTTTTGGCTTAAACTCGACAAAGCCATTGTCCTTTTTCGTTTGAGTAGTCTCAATACTGAAACCTGCGCAATCCTTAACGAGAACTCTTATTTGAGAACCAACCTTACAGGAAAGCTGAACATAATCAACTTTCTTAAAGTAATGGTCAACAGAATTTCCATACTGAATATGAGGTTTGCCATTACTATCTAATCTAGCCGTTAATTGGTCTAATCTTTCCTCCCTCTTTACACCATCGACTAATGTATGACACCAAAGTGGAGTGCAAGGTAAACATACTTGTCCTACCTTGCCTTCTTTGATTTCATCAAACTCCTTCTCACCTACAGTAATATTCAAAAAAGTCATGTGCTAACCCTCCTTCTTATTTATCTTAGCTATGCGTTCATTATAGGCTTCATAGTCCTCTTTACTAATCTCAGTAACGCTATGTATGATAGTTGTACCACAAACCATATCATCCTTGAATCGCTCTTCGACGTCAGTGATGAGGTTCATTAGAGGATAGAACTTAATATCCTCCTCTTCACCTTTAACGGAGCTCGTAACTGAGGTATAGGTTAATTTGCCATCCTTACGCATGAAGGCGGCTACTGCATAATAATATCTTTCTCTTATCATAAGTCATATCTTTAGTTTATTTGCACTGCTTAGTATATCTCTAATCTCGAAAGGAGTTTTGCCAGCCCACCTGGTAAGGTGATTCATCAGCTTGCGAGAATATCTTGCAGTAATCTTTTCTGCCTTTACAATACGATGATCAACTCTGCCATGACCGCCACCTTTAGTGGCATAATACAAAGCCCATCTAGGCTCCCAGTATTGCTTAATCTTTGGAAACTTTTTCACTACGTCCAATCCATCCAATACCATCCTTAAATAGTGAGGACTTCCGTAGCAACGCTTCATTATCTTCTTGGCTAATCTTGCCTTCATATTGCTAGATATTTCTTTTAACCACGACATTCCATTTATCTTCCGGGAAAATCTTACGGATCGTTTCGATACATTTATTAAGTTCTTTGAGTGAGCAAAACGCTTCCACCATGTCACCTTCTTTGTACCATTCCCATCTTTCAGTGTCTGCCGCTTCCTCTTTAGAAAGAGGTCTGACTATACTCGCTTTGAAACTTTGGTACTCGTTAGGAATTTCTATACCACCATGGTATCCTCCTATAGTTGTGTTTCCGTTTCTGTTTTCAACGGAAATACTAATAGAGCAATAGTAATGCTCTGCTCCACCACAATAACCGATATAAGAAGTATGCAAAACTCCACATTACGCTTTCCTTTCGTATAATCACCTATTGTGGTATATTGCTTACCATTAAGGCTGAAGGTGAAGCCTTCTCCAATCGTGCTAGGAATAGGAGCTTCCATTTCCGTAATATCGGCTCCACGTTCAACTTGAATCATTTCTTTCCAACTCATAGTTCTTATATGTTTAAATTGTTATTCATTCGCTATTTCTCCTTATCGAATTTGTTGCCGACAACATAAACTTCAAATAAATTAACAAACGGCTCGTAATTGTCAACTTTATCTAAACTCTTGAAGGCAAACGTTCCTTCTTCTTCAATATAAACTACCTCATAGAGATTGTCTATATACAAACGGTCATAACTGTCATGCACTATATCACCTTCCCAAATCTCCTTTTCCTCACTATCTTTCAACCCTGTGAACTGGCAGACTGTAGAAGGGTCTACCTGATAAGTGAGATTTCTGTTTAACTTGCTTTCTTTCTGACGATTCTCAATGATGTATGTATTACCATTCTCTTCGTAGAAATATCCGCAAACCCATCCTTTTCCGTCAAGACGTTTAGCCTTGAACTTGATATTTTCTATTTTCATAAGCTATTCATGTAAAATTGTTATTGTTTTACTTTTATCTACCTTCAATATAGCTTCTTCTGCTTTATTGATAGAAGAAAACAAATACTCTGGGCAAAGGTTATATGCACCATAATCCCAATAATGGATAAGCCCAAAGAGCAATGAATGTCTTTTATCTACACGATAAGCAAGGATTTGCTTATTCCAAGAATCGTAATGTATGCATCTAACAGCCTTGCTTTTACGATACATATCTACTATTCTATATGTTACCATAACTATTCTTCTTTAAGTTCAACTGGTTCATCATTCCAAGTCAATTCTCTTCCAATAAGTCTCTTGATAGAGCCTTTGGGAAGATTGAGATAACTACAATATTTATCATCTATCCAATAACGGTCAATAATATCATCGTCATCAATCTGGAACACTTTTTTACAAATCTTTCTATGTGGCTTGTTGCTAAATATAAGCTCTTCGCCACTATATCCTACACATACCCATGCCATAACTATTCCTCCTTTTTCATATAAGGACAAACGACTAACTTTCGATAGTACTTACACTTATTCTTGTAATCACAAAAATCACACAAACAATACGCCATACTATTCCTCCACTTTTACACCAAAGGGCGTTCCGTCGGCAAAGATATAATCTTCAAATACTTTCTTATAGCTAAAAGGAGTTTCATTTAATCCAATTACTACTTGATTTGCAATACCTTTAAGTATGTAATACCCACTTTCTGTATCTTTTATCTTCACCCACCCAAACGGCTGATTTCTTTTCTTTTTACCCTCTCCCTGTTGCCAAGGAGAGGGTGGTTAGTTAATCATTAACTTCAACAAACTTCCCGTTTCTAAGTTGATACCAAGTATCAGCCTTGATGTTTTCTCCGTCAACGTACTCTGTCTTAACGCATACTGGAACATTATGATTTTTCTCATCGCTCCATTTCCACTCTGCCAGCGTTATCCATGAGCCTACCTTTGCTTTGGCTTTGGATTTGTTTCCAGCACACATAATAACGGAATCTTCTCCAGTGCTATCAATCTTAGCAGAGTCGCCCGATGAGCCAATCTTAGCAGAGTCGCCCGATG
>OIXQ01000954.1_pt1 | contig 11884 bp, 10 predicted proteins | sample 1587791 | NCBI WGS metagenome assembly OIXQ01 (sample SAMN03283273) | human gut metagenome | biome: human-associated habitat; material: feces | host: Homo sapiens | place: Peru | collected 2012
GGGAGCTGCTGGACAAGATCGCCGCGTACCTGCTGAAGAAGGAGACCATCACCGGTCAGGAGATGATGGCCATTATCGAGGGCCGCGACCCCGAGACCGTGGACAACTACGGCGCCACACGGGAGCCGGAGCAGCCCCTGTTCCGTCCCAGCGTGCCGGAGACCATCGAGGCGCCCGCCAAGCACATCAACATCGTCTCCCAGCCCATCCCCATGCCGGACTTCGACGCGAAGCCGGAGGAGGGAAAGGCGGAAGATCAGCCGGAAAATACCTCCGAGGGCGAATCCACGGAGGATAAGCCGGAAGACAAGCCGGAATAAGTAAATACCCTACAGGGGCGGACAGTTCGTCCGCCCCTGTCATAAAATAAAAGACGTCGGTGATGATTGATTATGAGCAGATTGCAAGACCTCTGCAAAGAGCGGGGCTTTACCCAGATCAAAATGCAGATGCTGACCGGCATCGACCAAAGCGCCTATTCCCAGATCGAACGGGGTGAGCGGTATCTCAGCTTTGAGCAGTGCCGCCGCGTGACGCTGGCCTTGAACACCAGCATGGACTATTTGGCGGGCCTGACCGACGAGAAAAAGCCCTATCCCAGAGCAGAGCAGTGAGCGATACAGGGCGCTCACTGCTTTATTTCGTCCGTGCCGCCCTGCAAAATGGTTCGATACATATATAGCGTAGGGGTGGGATTCTACCCCGCCCCTACGGCTTACGATGGCATTTCCGGTAAATGAGGGGAGGGGCAGAGCCCCTCCCCTACAAAAGCTCTTTTCCGCCTTATCCTTCCACCAACAAAAAGCGTCACGCGGCAGCCGCGTGACGCTTTTTGTTGGTCTCTCAGCCCCACAATGTGGTCAGCATGGGAATGACCTGCTTCTTCCGGGACATGACGCCCGGCAGGAACACCGTGTTGTCCTTGGGCTCCACGGCGAAGGCGTTGCGGATGGTATCGTCGCTGCCGATATACAGCAGCTGGCTGCCCTCCTGCAGCACGTCGGTGAGCATCAAAATCACCATGTCGTAGCTGTGGGTACGGCAGACCTTGCGCATGGCGTCCAGCAGCTCCTCCTTGCGCCCCATCAGCTTCTGGGAGTCAATACAGGTGATCTGCCCCACGCCCAGCACCTGCTCGGAGATGTGGAACTCCTTAAAGTCGCTGCGCAGCAGCTCCTCGGCGGACTTGCTGTCGTTGCTGCCGCTGAACAGCTCGCGGCCCAGATCCTTCAGGGACACCTTGGCGATGCGGGCCAGGCGCTCGGCCATGGCGATGTCGCGCTTGGTGCAGGTGGGGGACTTGAACATGACCGTGTCGGACAGGATGGCCGAGGCCATCAGGCCCGCCATGTGGGGCGAGGGCGTGACGCCGTGCTCCTGATACATGGAGGTGATGATGGTGTTGGTGCTGCCCACCGGCTCGTTGCGGACGGAGATGGGCTGGCGGGTCTGGATGTCCGCCAGACGGTGGTGGTCGATGATGCCCAGGATCTCCGCCTGCTCGATGCCCGGGACGGTCTGGGCCAGCTCGTTGTGGTCCACCAGTACCACCTGCTTGCGGCGAGGCTTCAGCAGGTGATAGCGGGACAGGGTGCCCACCACCTTCTCCTCCGCGTCCAGCACGGGGTAGCAGCGGTAGCGGCTCTTCAGCACCACCTCGCGGACATCGTCGATATAATCGTCCATGTGGAAGGAGATCAGGTCGTCCGTGGCGCAGGGGCGGCTGATGGGCGTGGCCTGATAGATCAGGCGGTGGACGCGGCTGGCGTCCAGCGGCGTGGAGATGACGCAGGTCTTCCCCGCGTTCTCCAGCCACTCCGGCTCCACATCGGTCTGGCACAAAATCAGGCAGTCCACCTGTCTATCCAGAGCACGGCGGATCATGTCCGGCTGGCTGCCGCAGAGGACGATGCTGTCCGCGCTGTCGAACAGCAGGTTCTCACAGTTCTGGGGCAGGGCGATGGACACGGTGCCGCTGACGCTGTCCACCAGCTCGCCGCCGTCGCCCATGATGCGGCCCTCGATGACGCTGAGCAGGTTGAAAAGGGGGATCTCCTCCACCCTCGGGTCGCCCACGGTGTTCAGGCTGAAGGTGGCAATGTCGCCGGCGGACAGCATACCATAGAGTGTACCGTCCTCATTGACCACGGGGATGGCGGATATCTTCTGGTCCCGCATCAGCTTCCAGGCGCGGTCCATGGTGACGGAGGCGTCCAGGCAGGGCGGGCGGTCGAAATCCAGATCCTGCACCTGAGTGCGGACATTCTGGATGCAGCGGGGCGGCTTGAAATGGAACCGCTCCAGCATACGGTTGGTCTCATCGCTGATGGTCCCCAGATGCACCGCCACGTACTCCTTCTCGCCCAGTGCGTTTTTCAGGGCGGCATAGGACATGGCGGCCACGATGGAGTCCGTGTCCGGATTGCGGTGTCCGGTAACATAGATCTCGTTCATGCGTAGTTCTCCTTCGCGCTAATTTGTTCCTGGGACTTATTATAGAGGACGTTTTTCCCGCGGTCAATGCAGTTTTTGCCAAATCCGGCAGATCTCCGCGCCCAGAATTCGGGCAAACCGCGTAGCGTCCGCCGACGGCGGAAGCATGCGGCCTCCTCCGCTGCTCCCCTGTGGACAAACAGGAGTGGATGTGGACAAACGGAGGGATATGTGATAGGCTTACCGGTGGTAAATTCAGGAAAGCAGGTGGTAGGATGTACAACAGGTCCGGCAGCCACGAGGCGCTGCTGTCCGGCGCACCGCTTCCGACGCTGCTCTACTTCGCGCTGCCCATCATTCTGGGCAACGTCTTTCAGCAGCTATACAGCATCGTGGACGCCGTGGTGGTGGGGAAATTTCTGGGCGACCTGCCGCTGTCCGGCATCAGCGTGGCCTCCCCCATCGTGGACGTGGCCAATGCACTCATCATCGGCGGCACGATCGGCGCCGGTGTGCTGTGCGCCCACTTCTGCGGCGCGGAGGACTGGGACCGGATGCGGCGGCTCAATGCCACGTCCCTTATCGGCGGCGCGGTGCTGACGGCGCTCATCTCCGCGGCGGGCATCCTTCTGTCCCCCCTGCTGCTGCGGGCCCAGGGCACGGAGGAGGCCGTGTGCCAGCAGGCGGCGGTGTACCTCCAGCTGGTGTTCGCGGGGCTTATCTTCTGTTTCCTCTACAACTACTATGCCGCCATGCTCCGCTCCTGCGGCAACTCCCGCACGCCGTTCGTCATCCTGCTGCTGTCCTCCACGCTCCACGCCGCGCTGGATCTGCTGTTTGCAGGGGTGCTGGGCTGGGGCATACGGGGCGTGGCGCTGTCCACGGTGCTGTGCCAGGCCATCTCCGCGGCGGCCTGCATCGTGTACGCCCAGCGGCGCTGCCCGCCGCTGGTACTGCGGCGCGGCGACCTGCGCTTCCACCGCCAGACCGGCGGCATGGTGCTGTCCTACGCCTGGGCGGCGGCGCTGCAGCAAGCTGTGGTGTGCATCGGACGGCTGCTGGTGCAGGGTATGCTGACGCCGCTGGGCACCAGCACCGTCACGGGCTATAACATGTCGCTGCGCACGGAGCAGTTCCTGTTCTGCTTCTCCCAGGGCATCAGCGCCGCCATGGTGGTGTGCCTGTCCCAGAATCTGGGGCACGGCGACAAGGCCCGGGCCCGCCGGTTCTATCGGGTCAGCGTCTGCGCGGAGCTGGCGCTCATTGCCGTGCTGGCCACAGTGTGCTTCCTGCTGCCGGAGCGCATCGTGGGCATCTTCTCCCACAACCCGCAGGTCATCGCCGCAGGGGCGAAGTACACGGGAACCATGGCGTATCTGTACGTGTTCGCCTATCTGGGAGAGGTCATCCAGGGCTTCTTCCGCGGGCTGGGGCAGCTGCGGCTGACCATGGTGGCATCGCTTTTGCAGGTGCTGCTGCGGGTGGCGTTGTCCTACCTGCTGATCCCCGTGTGGGGCATCTACGGCATCTGCACGGCGGTGGCAGCGGGCTGGGTACTGCTGGTAGCCATTGAGGGTGCATACAGCATCCGGAAGGCCCGGGCGCTGACGCAGGTGTAATGTGCATAAAAAGAGACACCCTCTCGGGTGTCTCTTTTTTACGCTCAATAGTTTTCCTCGCGGACCTCGAAGTAGCTCTGGGGGTGGTTGCAGGTAGGACACACCTCCGGCGCGCTGGTGCCGATGACGATGTGGCCGCAGTTTCGACACTCCCACACCTTCACCTCACTCTTGGCAAACACCTCCGCCATCTCCACATTGTGCAGCAGGGCGCGGTAGCGCTCCTCGTGGTGCTTCTCGATGGCGGCCACCAGACGGAAGCGGTGAGCCAGTTCGGTAAAGCCTTCGGCCTCGGCGGTCTTGGCGAAGTCCTCGTACATGTCCGTCCATTCGTAGTTCTCGCCCTCGGCGGCGGCCTGCAGATTCTCGGCGGTGTCGCCGATGCCCTCCAGCTCCTTGAACCAGAGCTTGGCGTGCTCCTTCTCGTTCTCCGCCGTTTTGAGGAACAGGGCCGCGATCTGCTCGTAGCCCTCCTTCCTGGCCTTGGAGGCGAAGAAAGTGTATTTGTTGCGGGCCTCGGATTCGCCGGCAAAGGCCGCCAGCAGATTCTTCTCGGTCTGGGTACCTGCGTATTTCGTCTGTTTCATGGTCGTACTCTCCTCTCAGCCTTATGGTTTCTTGCAGACAGTATATGCATTTTGCGGGATTTTTTCAGTGATAAATGCCACAGTTTCCGCTTTTTCCATGGTGGGCGGTAAAAAATGGCGGCGCGGCGGATGTGCATATTCACTTGGTGCCGCGCGGATACTACCTTTGTAAATTTTGCTTTGACTGGAGGAAATTATAGATGAAAGCAACAGGGATCGTGCGCCGGATCGACGATCTGGGACGCGTTGTCATCCCCAAGGAGATCCGCCGCACCATGCGTATCCGCGAGGGCGACCCGTTGGAGATCTACACCACACGGGACGGCGAGGTCATCTTCAAAAAATACTCCCTCATCGGCGGACTGGAGGATTTCGCCGCGCAGTTCTGCGACACGTTGAGCCGCAGCACTGACTTCACCGCTGCTGTTACCGACCGCGACGCGGTCATCGCCGTGGCAGGCGCCGGAAAGCGGGAGCTGCTGGGCAAGCCCGTCTCCGACCAGCTGGAAAAGCTCATGACCGAGCGCAGCGTCTACCATTTCGATGGGATGGGCGCCATGCCGCCGGTGTGTCAGGACAACGCCAATTTTACCGCCGCCGTGGCCGCCCCCGTCCTCTGCGAGGGCGATGTGCTGGGTGCGGTGCTGTTCGTCACCGATCAGGGCCGTCTGGCCGGTGACACCGAGTGCAAGCTGGCCCAGACCGTGGCCGCTTTTCTGGGCAAAAACATGGAGAGCTGAAAAAACAGGACCTCCCAAGAGGTCCTGTTTTTTGCGATAAAATGGGTTTCCTCAGCGTCTGCCGCCGCCGAAGCCGCCTTTGCCAAAGCCGCCGCCACGGCTTCCGCCGCGACTGCCGCCGCTGCGGCTCCCACCGAAGCCGCCGCCACCGAAACCACTGCCGCGGCTGCCGCCGCCGAAACCACCGGAGGACCTGCTGCCGCCGGAGGGACGGCTGCTGGGGCGCGGAGCGCTGGGACGAGAGCTGCCGGGTCTGGGCGCACCGGGCCGGGGGCCGCCGGCGGGGCGGTTATTGGGTCGCGGCGCACCGGGTCCGCCAAATGGGCGAGGACCGCCGGAGGGTCTGTATCCGCCGGAGGGACGGGGGCCGCCGCCCATGGGAGGAGGCGGTGGGGGCCGGTGTCCACGGGGCGGACGGGGGCGGCGGGGCCGTCCCCAGAAGATGGGATAGTACATAGGCCGTACCACGCCCACCGGCGCGCTGGTGACATACCGGCGGCGGTAGCGGCGATAGCGCACGGCGTCCAGCAGCATCCACACCACAAAAATGGCGACGATCAGCAGGATAACGCCCAGCACGTCGACACCGCCGGGCTGGGCAGGTTCCGTCCAAACGGTGTCTGCCGACGTACTGCCCAACTGGGCCTGTCCGTAGAACACGTCGGCCTGGCGGTAGAACGCCAGCGCCGCAGCGTCGAAGTCATCGCTGTAATAGGCGGACTCGATGGCCTGCTTCAGCTTGGCCTGCATGGTGTCGTAATTGCTCAGCACCCACAGCACATTGTCGCCGCAGGCCACATAGTAATCGTCGTTCCGCACCATCAGCAGCAGCATGTCGTTGGTGCCAAGGTTCCAATCGGCGCCCAGCTGCAGGGCGGCCTCCTCCGGCGTCCAGCCGGTGAGGCTGTCCACCGTGGCCACGGCCACGATGGCATAATACTTGCTGTCCCACGCACTGTTGTACTGTCGGATGGCATCCTTTGTGGTGTCGGTCAGCATGCCCGCATCGTCGCAGATCCACTGGTGATATTCTACCTGCGGCAGCTCCGACGGCTGCTTTTCGATGTAGCCGGCCTTGCGGCTCTGTCCGATAAACACGGCGGCGGCGATGGCCAGCACCAGTGCGGCAAAGGCGATGCCGCGCTTTTCAAAAAATTTCATATGCGCTCCCCTTTCCAAAGGAGATGGTTTCGTTTCTCAGCTCCGCAGCTCCAGCAGCTTCTGCTTCAGCTCGCCCTCGATCCTACCCAGCTCGACCTCCGCCTCCCTGCGCTTGGCGGCGCCCTCCTTCTGGATACGGGCCACCTCGTCCAGAGTGGAGATCAGCTGCTGGTTGGTGTGCTGCAGCGTCTCGATGTCCACGATGGAGCGCTCGGCCTCCTTGGCGGTGGCGATGGTGCCCATCTTCAGCGTGTCGGCGTTCTTCTTCAGCAGCTCGTTGGTCATCTCCGTCACCGCGTTCTGGGCGGCGGTGGCCTGACGGCTGTGCTCCAGGCCCAGCGCCAGCACCATCTGGCTCTTCCACAGGGGGATGGTGTTCACCAGAGAGGACTGGATCTTCTCGATCATCTGGGTGTCGTTGTTCTGCAGCAGGCGGGTCTGGGGACCCATCTGGATGGAGACCATGCGGGTCAGCTCCAGATCATGGAGCTTCTTCTCGAACCGGTCGCACAGGCTCACCAGATCGTTGTAGGCCTGGGCGTCCTCGGCAAGGCCGGTCTGCTCCGCCTTCTTGCGCAACTCCTCCACCTCGGTGGCGCGGACCTCCGCCAGACGCTTCTTACCGGCCAGGATGTACATGGTCAGCTCCTTGTAGTACTTCAGGTTCAGCTCATACATCTGGTCGAACATGGCCACGTCCTTCAGCAGCGTGATCTGATGGTTCTCCAGATTCTGGGCGATCTTGTCCACGTTGGCCTCTACCTTGCTGTACTGGGCCTTCATGATCTCCACGCGGTTGCCCGCCTTCTTGAACAGGCCCTTCAGCCCCTTCTTCTCCTCGTCCTCGCCGAAGCCCTTCAGCTCCACCACAAGGCGGCTCAGATCATCGCCGATCTCGCCCATATCCTTGTTGCGCACGTTGTTCAGGGCGTTCTCGGAGAAGGACGCCACGCTCTTCTGGGCGGCGGCGCCGTACTGCAGCACCTGGTTGGTGTCGCGGATGTCGATCTTCTTGGAGAAGGCGTCCACCGCCACGCGCTCCTCCTCGGTGAGGAGGCTCTCGTCCATGGCCACCGGCTCGATCTTCTTTTCCTCCTCCTGAGGGACCTCGGGTGCGTTGGGGGTCAGGGTCAGCTCGGGCACAGCCACTGCGGCGGCGGCATCGGTATCGGGGGTCAGGGTCAGCTCAGGCGTCATATTGTCGGTCATGTTCTCAGTTCCTTTCTGTTCTGTATGATAAAATGTGTTTTCTCTCTTGCTTACAGCTCCAGCGTAATACCGCCATCGGCGCCCTGCGGCGGCTGGGTCTGAGGCTCGCTCTGGGCGGTCCTGTGCAGGTCGTCGGCGGCCAGCCCCTCCCGCACCATCATGTTCTCCAGCACGGTGATGTCCGTGGAGATATCCATGGCCTCGTCGCCGAACAGGCTGTCCAGCTGCTTTTCAAAGGCCTGAACGATGCTGGACATCATGCCCTCCACCTTCTCCATGGTGCCGGTGATGTTTTCACCGCTGACGCCCTGGCGGCTCATCTGGTCGTAGGCCGTCAGCAGCTTGATGGTGGTGGGCAGGTAGTAGGACATGAACTTCCGGATCTGGGGCAGCTTGGCGGGGTTGTCCTTCACGTACTGGAAGATGCGGCTGCTGACCTCCTCCAGCCGGTCGATCTGGGCGGAGATGGTCTCGTCCTGAATGCTGTCGTTCAGGGCGCGCATGGCCTGGATAGCCCCGCTGCCGTCGGCGATCATCTTATCCAGCTCGGGATTGCCGGTGGTCACCGGTTCCTCGGGGATCTCCACCTCCTCCGTCACGTCCTTGCAGAAGATGCGGGCGATCAGTGCCACCACGGCAGCCGCCGCCGCAGCCAATAGGAAATGTCCCACCTGATACAGGGGGAACAGCAGTGCGTACAACACCCACGTCACCGCCGCGGCGTAGATGGGCGCGGCCGATTTGTGGACGATGGTCTTTGTTTTCAATCCTGTCGCCTCCAGTCCTTGGTCGATCATGGTTGTTTCGTGGTCTCATTATAGACCATCCGGCCCCCACGGTCAAGAAAAAGAGCCGCCGAGCGGCGGCTCTTGCCCACGTTTATGATGGGATGCCCCGCGTCCCGTTGGTGGGGTCGATGAATACCGGCAGCTCCGGCGGCGACACGGTCCACACCACGAAGGCGATGGAGACCGCTGCCAGCACCAGCACTCCCGCCGCCTGCCACACCGGTGCGGTCAGCGTCCCCCGCTTCTGGAGAGCTGTACTGACCCAGAAGCTCAGCAGCACCGCCGCCTGGAAGATCAGCACATCCACCACCGCCACGTGAAAGCCGATGACGCCCACGTAGCCGTAAAACAGCAGGGGGATGGCCGCAAGCCCCGCCAGCAATCCCGCAGCCCGCGGCCCCGCCGGACGCAGGCTGCGCAGGCCGATGCACTCCGCGATGGTCCACAGGACCCACGGCACCGCCAGCAGCTTCATATGCTCCCACGTGGATTCGTTGGTGGCGGCCAGATACGCGGCCCAGCGGGCCTGCCCCGTCCAGTCGTAGACGAAGTGCAGCGTGTTGCCCAGCAGCAGCGCGGCAAACAGCCCCGCCATCTCCCATGTGCGCCATTTCTGTCCTCTCTGCCTCATCGCGCGTTCCTCCTTACAGTATCGCCTTATTATACGCCGCCGGAGGCCGGCTTATACAACGCCATCCGTTGATAAGGACAAACACGGTTTTGTGATATGGAAATGGGGGTACACTTTTTTATCGCCCTGTGATATAATTGTGTGCATATCTCAAAGACAAACGGCGGCGTCAGCCGTCGGGAAAGGCGGTAACTCTTACTATGGTCATAACGGAACGTCTGGCGCAGCTGCGCCGGAGCATGGCCCAGCGCGGCATGGACGGCTATGTGGTGGTCACAGACGACTTCCACGGCTCGGAATATGTGGGCGACTACTTCAAGGCGCGGGCCTATCTGTCCGGCTTCACCGGCTCCGCCGGTACGCTGGTGGTGCTGCCGGACCGCGCGGCCCTGTGGACCGACGGCCGCTACTTCCTGCAGGCGGCGGATCAGCTGGCGGGCAGCTGCATTGAGCTGATGCGCATGGGCCAGCCCAACGTGCCCACCATCCCCGCGTTTCTGGCGGAGCAGCTGCCGGAGGGCGGCGCACTGGGCTTCGATGGCCGCACCGTCTCCAGCAGCTTTGCCCGCACGCTGGAAAAGGCGCTGGCTGCCAAGCACGTCCGCCTCACCGGTGAGCAGGATCTGGTGGACGGCGTGTGGCCGGATCGCCCCGCTCTGTCCGACAAGCCTGTGTGGGAGCTGACCGGCTGCGGTCTGACCCGCAGTGAGAAGCTGGCGAAGCTGCGGGAGAAGATGGCGGAAAGCGACGCCGCGTACCTGCTGCTCACCAGCCTGACGGAGATCGCGTGGACCCTGAACCTGCGGGGCGGGGACGTGGCCTGCACGCCGGTGTTCCTGTCCTTCCTGCTGATCGGGCGGGAGGACGCCCAGCTGTGCATCCAGCCCCAGGCTGTCAGCGCGGATATCGGCGCAAAGCTGGCCGCCGACGGCGTGGCCATGCGGCCTTACAGCGGCATCTACGATATGCTCCGCGCCCTGCCCGCCGGTACGCGGGTCATGGCCGACAGCGCCACCGCCAACTACCGCATCATGGAGAGCCTGTCCCAGGCGGAGGTACTGGATCAGCCCAGCCCTGCCATTCTCATGAAGGCCTGCAAAACCAAAGAGGAGGTGGAGAACTTCCGCGCCGCCCATGTCAAGGATGGTGCGGCCCTGTGCCGGTTCCTGCACTGGATCAAGACCCATGTGGGCAAGGAGCCTATTACGGAGCTGTCCGCCGCCGCTAAGCTGGCCGCCTTCCGCGCCCAGCAGCCGGACTTCCTGGATCTGAGCTTCGACACCATCGCGGGCTACGGCCCCCACGGGGCCATCGTCCACTACGATCCCACGCCGGAGACCGACGTACCCCTGCACGCGGCGGGCCTGCTTCTGCTGGACTCCGGCGCACATTACCGTCAGGGCACCACCGACGTGACCCGCACCATCGCGCTGGGCCCCGTCACCGACGAGGAAAAGCGGATGTTCACGCTGGTGCTGAAGGGTCATCTGGCCCTGTCCGCCGCCCGCTTCCCCCACGGCGCTACGGGTGAGAATCTGGACGTGCTGGCCCGCATGCCCCTGTGGGAGCAGGGCCTGGACTACAACCACGGCACCGGCCACGGCGTGGGCTATATCCTCAGCGTCCATGAAGGGCCCCAGAGCTTCCGCTGGCACAGTCTGGACGGCCGCCGCTACCCGCTGGAGGAGGGCATGGTCATCTCCAACGAGCCCGGGTACTACGAGGCCGGCAAGTTCGGCATCCGCCATGAGAATCTGGTGCTGGTTCGCACCGGCGATACCACGGAGCACGGTCAGTTCATGTATCTGGAACCGCTGACCATGGCTCCCTTCGACCGCGACGCCATCGATGTGTCCCTGCTGACGGAGGGGGAGCTGGCCCAGCTCAACGACTACCACCGGCAGGTGTACGCTACGGTGTCCCCCCTGTTGGACGCGGAGGAGCAGGCGTGGCTGGCTGAGGCCACCGCGCCCCTGACGCGCTGAGCCTGATTTTGAAAGGAGTTTTGTACTATGGGCGTTTTGTCTCATCTGGAACCGAAGCCGGTTTTCGACTACTTTGAAAAGCTGTGTGCCGTGCCCCATGGCAGCGGCAACACCAAGCTCATCAGCGACCTGTGCGCATCCTTTGCCCGGGAGCTGGGGCTGAAATACCGTCAGGAGGATTGCAACAATCTCATTATCTGGAAGGATGCGTCGGCGGGCTATGAGAACGCCGCTCCCGTCATCCTGCAGGGCCACATGGATATGGTGTGCGATAAACTGGTGGACCATGAAATCGACTTTACCAAAGATGCCATTCAGACTTATATAGACGGAGAATGGATGAAAGCTAAGGGTACTACTTTAGGCGCTGACGACGGAATAGGCTGTGCCATCGAGTTAGCTATCCTCGACTCTGAAGACATCGAGCATGGCCCTGTGGAGTGTGTCTTCACGCGCGATGAAGAGACAGGACTTACAGGCGCACATGGCATGGAAGCGGGCTTCATGAAGGGCAATATGCTCATCAACCTCGACTCTGAGGACGAGGGTCAGATTTTCGTTTCGTGTGCTGGCGGTCGCAGCACTTCGGCTAAGTTTACCTTTAAGCGCGAGGCTGCTCCTGAGGGTATGTTCTTCTTGGAGATTTCTATCAAGGGATTGAAGGGTGGACACTCTGGCGACGATATCGACAAGAAGCGTGCCAACGCTATCAAGATATTGACTCGTTTCTT
>OIXQ01000961.1_pt1 | contig 11856 bp, 9 predicted proteins | sample 1587791 | NCBI WGS metagenome assembly OIXQ01 (sample SAMN03283273) | human gut metagenome | biome: human-associated habitat; material: feces | host: Homo sapiens | place: Peru | collected 2012
AGAGCCCTCAAGTCACCATACTGGACTTTCACTCTAGCGATGCTTCCCATGGTGGCTTGCACCACTTTAGGATTATACACATCGGCAGTATCAGCAGTGCAGTAAATATGCTCTATACCAAACCAGTCGGCAATGCGGATTATCGTACCCAGATTGCCAGGGTCTTGCACACCATCGAGTGCCAGGTTGAGTAGGGAAGTGTCCACCTTATCGGGCGAGAACTCCCTGTCTTCACTCTGATCGAAGACGGCAAGCACCTGTTGCGGATGCTGCAAGAAGCTCACTTTTCTGAGTTCTTCCTCATCCACGCAGACCACCTCCGTCTCAGGCGCCAACACCCTGCCTTCCAACCACTCTTCAGTAGCCACGATGAGCGATGCAGGCTGCAGCTCCAGGAGGTCGTCGACAACCTTGTGTCCCTCAGCCACAAACTTACCTTCCTTATTGCGGTTTTTCTTCAGTTCGAGCGACTTGATATATTTAATCTTATTCTTGCTAATCATCGTCTGTTCTAAAAATTACCATGCGACAGGTTACTGTTCGAAGGTCAGCTTTTCGAATGCAAACCTCACCCCACGTTCCCCATAACTCACCTGTCCGCAAAGGCAGAACCCCATGGAAGAAAGCAGGTTGATCATGGGCAAATTATCGTAGTTGGTGTCCACCTTGATGCTTGGCACGTGTTCCACCTCACACAGGCTACACACCTTGTTGATGAAGATGCGCGCATATCCCTCTCTCTGCAGTTCGGGAAGGGTGGCGAAGCGATGAATAACATAATAGTTGCCATGGGTGATCCATTCACCTTGCAGCATATCATAAGTAGGTTCACCATTCAGCATTACAGCCCCATATACAGCTATCTTGTCGTCAACGGTCAGCACATACGCATTCCCATTATTGATATCGTCGAGAATACACTGTTTGGAAGGATAGTCTTCAGTCCATTGATGCCGTCCCGACTCTATCATCTGCTCTCTTGCCTCATTGATGACTCGCCAACACTCATCAAAATCCTTCATGAAAGCTGGTCTAAAATCAATTTTCATGCTGTATTGTGTTGTTTTTAGAAAGTTATTCCACTAAACATTTATCCAATTCTTGGCAAATGGCCTCTTTCTGCAGGTGCTGACCGATGAAGACAATCTTGATCATTCTGTCACCCACCTTGTCGTCCCATTCCTTTCTCAGCTGCTCCTCGCGTTGCAACAGTTCGTCGAGCTGCTCTTGAGGCATCGTGGCTATCCACTGTCCGGCTTGCTTCACCGTCTTCTGTCTACCCGCTTGTTCGAAGACATAGCACATGTCTCGCTCATCGGCGAAATAACAAATACCTTTGGCTCTTACCACGTCACGTGGCCATTTGCGTGCCACGAAGTCATCGAAGAGTCCCAGGTCGAAGGGCTTACGTCTATAGTAAACAAAAGTACCAATACCATATTCCTCAGCCTCACCTTCTTCGCCATGGTCGTGGTCGTGATGATGGTGGTGATGGTGATGATGCTCGTGCTCCTCGTGATGATGCTCGTACTCATCGTGTTCGTCATCCTCGTCATGATCGTGATGGTGGTGATGCTCCTCGTGATCGTCATCCTCGTCATTCTCCTCCTGTTTGCGTTCAGCCTCTATCTCCTGAATCCATCCAGCCGAAGTAGCCACGCTCTCCCAGTCAAACTGATGCGTGTTTACAATCTTGTCAAGGTCTACATCGCCATAGTTACATTCATAAATATCAGCTTTAGGCTGTATGGCACGAATGATATGCTTCAGTTTGTCCAGATCCTTAGCCTCTACCTCAGCAGCCTTGTTGAGCAAGATGATGTTGCAGAACTCTATTTGCTGAATCACGAGAGAAGCCAAGTCTTCCTCGTCAATATGATCTTTCATCAAGTCATCGCCCCCAGCAAACTCATCTTTCATGCGCAGAGCATCAACCACAGTCACAATGCTATCAAGTCTCAACACACCATTCTTAATATATTGCGGACCGAGTGTCGGGATAGAGCAGATGGTCTGTGCGATAGGTGCAGGCTCACAGATGCCACTTGCCTCAATGACGATATAGTCGAATCTCTGCATATCGACTATCTCTCTGAGCTGTTCCACGAGGTCCATCTTCAGCGTACAGCAGATGCATCCGTTTTGCAGAGCCACGAGCGAGTCGTCTTTCTTTCCTACCACGCCTCCTTGTTCTATGAGGGCAGCATCGATGTTCACCTCGCCGATATCGTTGACGATGACTGCAAACTTGATGCCTTTCTGGTTAGCCAAAATCTTGTTGAGTAGTGTTGTCTTTCCACTGCCTAAATAGCCTGTAAGCAACAGGACTGGAATTTCTTTTCTACTGTTCATAGTTTTATTTATTTTACTCGAGTTTTACTTTCTGTAGTTGTCGAGTCCCTTATTCAGGAACTCAAGATATGCGTTGACGTCTTCCTTGAAGCTGAAAGCTGCGGTGAGAGGATTGCCGTTGTTGTCGACAGCCACGTAGAAGGGCTGAGCGTTGGCACCAAATTTGCTTGCCTGCAGGTAGCTCCATTTGTCGCCGACGGTTCTCAGGGTGTACTTCTCGCCGTTGAATGTCACTTCCATAGGCTGTGGCAATGGCGTCTTGTCGTCCACATAGAGCGAGATGAGCACGTAGTCTTTGGTCAGCTTGTCAGCCACGTTGGCGTCGGTCCATACCGAAGCTTCCATCTTGCGGCAGTTCACGCAGCCGAATCCGGTGAAGTCTATCAGCACAGGTTTGCCCTGAGCCTTGGCAGCTGCCATTCCCATCTCGTAGTCCTTGTAGGCAGGTTCCACGGTCTTGGTGTTCAGGTTGAAGTCCTGTGTGTTGATAGGAGGAGCGAATGCACTCACCGCCTTGCAGGGAGCGCCCCAGAGACCGGGAACCATATACACGGCGAAGGCCAGCGAGCACAGACCCAGCATGATGCAGGGCACGGGCATAGGTTTGTCTATCTCGCCACCGATGGCGTCTACCTGGAACTTCAACTTACCGATGAGGTAGAGACCCAAGGCGCCGAAGATGACTATCCAGAGCGACAGGAACACCTCGCGGTCCAAAATGTGCCAGCCATAAGCCAGGTCGGCCACAGAGAGGAACTTCAATGAGAACGCCAGTTCGACGAATCCCAAAACAATCTTGATGGTTTCCATCCATGAACCCGACTTAGGGGCCGACTTGAGCCATGAAGGGAAGAGTGCGAAGAGGGTGAAGGGCAGGGCGAGTGCCAGTGCGAATCCCAGCATGCCCACGGTAGGAGCCAGCCAGTCGCCCGACGTCACCGTCTGAACCAACAGCAGTCCGATGATAGGTGCTGTGCACGAGAAAGACACCAGTACGAGGGTGAAGGCCATCAGGAAGATGGAGATCAGTCCTGTGGTGCTCGATGCCTTGTTGTCTACGGCGTTGCCCCAGCGGTCGGGCAGTTTGATTTCAAACCATCCGAAGAAGGAGAAGGCGAACACCGCCAAGAGTACGAAGAGAATGATGTTGAATACCGCACTGGTAGACAGAGCGTTGAGTGTGCTTGGACCTGCGATGGCTGTGACGGCGAGACCCAAAGTCAGATAGATGACCACGATGCTTAGTCCGTAGGTGCAAGCATCGCGAACGCCCTTCTTCTTGTCGTTCTTGGCACGTTTCAGGAAGAAACTCACCGTCATAGGAATGATAGGCCAGATGCAAGGCATTACCAGTGCGAGGAGTCCGCCCACGAGTCCCATCAGGAAGATATAGATGAGCGAGTGGTTGGCTATGTCTTTGGCGCCTCCGAACGCCTGCAACTCTTTCACTACGGGCTGCCACAGCGCCTTGGTGTCGAGTTGTTCTGCAGCCTGAGCCAGGGCTGCGCTGTCCACGGTGTTCTGCTGTGCGGTGTCGGTCAAGGCAGCCTGCATCATGGCAATGGAGTCGGCCTTTGCCTTGGCAGCCAGTGCTGCGTCCTGCTTGTTGTCGGTCTTGGCTTCCTGAGCCGCCTTGCTGTCTATGGCAGGTGCCTTGCCAGCATGCTTGAAGTTGACCTCAGAAGGAGGCAGACAGCTCTGGTCGTTGCAGGCTCCGTACTCCAAGTATGCGTCGATAACATACTGAGCTGCAGTGAATTTTACCTTCTGCACGAAAGTGGCGCTTCCTTCGAAGAAACGCAGCTTCATGCCGAACATATTATCGTATTTCGACACCTCGTTGCCTCGTGCCTGTAGTTTGCCGACGAGTTCTACGCCTTCCATTTTGTTGACGTTGAAGGTTGCCGAGATAGGTCCGTCGCTTCCCAAACCTGTAGAGTAGACGTGCCATCCTGGTTGAATCTTTCCGCTGAATACAATCTCTGCAACTGCTGTCCCGTTAGTTTTCAACTGACTGGTGAATTTTACAGGGCTAAGCAGTTGTGCCTGTGCAATAACTGCGAACAGCAGTAATTGCAGCGTAATTAACATTTTTTTCATCCTAATCTTTATCTTTTTTATATTTGAGTGCAAAGTTACTAATTTTAATTGAAATAGTAACCATTTAGGGCGATTTTTTGTTAAGAAGATAAAGGGGAAGAAGAGGCTGGAATATTTTATTTTTGTCAGGAATGCTTCTCAAATTCTTGACTTAAAAATTATTGGCTCGAATCAAATATCTCATTCAGAATAATTCTTGAGTTAGGATAGCCTTTGTTTTAACTCCATAGAATTCTCCTTGACTTCAGAGAATGCTCTCGTAAATCTTGTCGAATTCCTGTCTTAGCACCGCTTTGTCCTCGATGATGTCGCGCAGCATTTTCAGTTCCTTCTCGTTGGGCGAGTTGGGAATCCAGAGTTTGATGTATCCATGTACTGAGTACTTCTCGTCCATGTGGTGGGCGAAGAGTTCCCATATTTGTTCTTTGTTTTTACCGGGATTGTTTTCCTTGGCATAGAGGATGGCACGGAGGAAGATCTCATGGGTGTCAATGTCGCGGTCGGCCTCAGCCACGATTTTTCCGTAGATGCTTCTTGGCTGTCGGCTCGACGAGGCTCTGTGGTCTTCCACCGCCTCTTTCATGATCTTTATCTGGTCTTGTGAGAACCATCGCTTCAAGCGGGCGTCTGCCATGAGAATCTTTCCGCTCGTGATGTGGTGGATAGCTCTCGGTCCGCTCATTCCCAGGTCGTGGTAGGCAGCCACGACATACACCATGTTGATGTCGGCACCCGTGATGCGTGCCAACTCCAGAGAATTTTTGATCACCCTGTTGACGTGTCTGAGTCCGTGGCTTTCACCGAACTCTGTATATTTTGGCAGAATCTGTGTTTCCACAAACTCCATGATTTCCATACTTACTTGTTGTATCATTGCTTTTTCTCCTCATTATATTTCCAATGCAAATCCCAGGACGATGGTCAGGAAAACGATTTGTCCATAGATGAAAATATTGCGTGCCGTACTTCCCAACACCCTGTTGAGTTCCCTGCCGTGGTTGATGGCTTTCAGCTGCCGGTAGGTAGTATGGTGCATGGCTGCGTAGACGGCGTAGAGGGGGAGGGCGAAGGTAGAGGTGTCGCGCACTACGGCATCGTGGATTCCCATGCCCATCATGATGGCGAGGGGCACATACCCCAAGAGCAGATAGAGCCAGAGTGCACTCTTCTCGTCCCATCTGTCGATTAACTTGACGATGAGTGTGCGTTTGCCAGCCTCGCGGTCGTTGTCTCTGTCGCGGAAGTTGTTCACCACCAAGAGTGTGTCCACCACCAGTCCGCAAGCGATAGCGGCCATCACCACCTCAGTACTTACTGTCTTGTAGCCCTCGGGCATGATGACATAATAGGTGCAGCACACCGGTACGATGCCAAAGAACAGCAGCACCAGTATGTCGCCCATGCCGTGGTAGCTGAAGGTTGTGGTGTAGAGGAAGCAGAACGCTACGCAGGCCACTCCCACCCATATCATGGCCATTCCTCCGTAGATGACGAGTGGCAGACCGATGGCGCATCCAAGGAGCGTGGTCACGATGATACCCGTCTTCATGGCGCGTTCGGTGATCCATCCTTCGGCGCAGGCCCTCTTGGGGCCTAATCGTGTCTCGTCGTCATTTCCCCGTTTAAAGTCGAAGTAGTCGTTCACGAAGTTGGAGTCTATCTGCATCACCCATGCGAAGAGCAGACACAGTAGGGCTGGTATGTGCAGGATGTGAGGCTGTGCAGCATCGCCAACAGTTTCCATCAGATAGCAGTCGCGCATAGCGAGTGCGATGGCTATCAGTACGGGTACAGCCGCAGCCGACAGCGTTTTGGGGCGCGCTGCCAAAAACCAGGCCTTTATCGAATTTGTTGCAATCATCAATTGAAGAAGTTCCAGCTAACACCGAATCGGAACACGCTGCCATTGAGCGGATAGTGGGGCACGAAGAAATAGTTCTTGTCGCCCGAACCCTTGTTGACGTGTGTCATCATTACGAAGAAACGTGTATGCTTGATGTGCACGTTGGCATAGACGTTGACGATGGGGTAGTTGCCCACTTTCACATTCTTGTCGCCATTGTCCTGTACTGTGTACTGACTCAGCGCAGGCGAATAGTCTGGTGCCTCATAGCTTGTAAAGTATCTCACGTCGGCACCCAGGTCGATGTTGAGCACCTTCACCACAGGGAATTTCAGATACAGGTTGCTGTACACGTTGAGCGCAGGCACGGGGATGACGTCCGTCTTGCTCGAGTGCTGATAGGTAATGACGTTCTCCCAGTTCAGTATTCCCCATCTCACGTCCTGGAACAGCTGGGCTGTCAGCAGGTTGACGGGGCTTCCGCTCTGCTTGTCCTGCACCGTTACTCCCGTACGTGCCGCCTGGTTGTTGTCCGTCACGTTGTAGCTCTGGCTCAGGTAGGCATAGTTCTTTATCTCGTCCACAGCCACTCTGAGCATCGTCTTTGTCTTGGCAAACTTCAGCGTTCCCATGATGCGTGTGTGGATAATCTTGTCGAGGTCGTTCTCCCACCAGAAGTGACGACCGTGATAGTTGCGGAAGTAGAACGAAGGAGTGATTCTGTGGAAGAAACCACTACCGATGACCGACAATGTGTCGCCGAGGAAGGGGATGTTCACGTCCACGTCGCCGTCGACCGCCAGTGTTCCTGCATCCTCGCCAGCCACACCGATTTCGGCCACGGCATTATAATGCAGCAGCTTGCCCTGTCGCTTGCTCAACTGTCCGCCCACACTCACCGAGTGCTCGTTGTATTTCATCACGCCGCCCTCGGTGTCAGGCAACTCGAAGTGGCGCAGGTCGTAGCTCACGAAAGCCTTCAGTCCCGCCTTAGCCCACTTGCTGAATCCCTCCAGCGTAGCCAGCGCCAGGGTGTTCTTCATCTCCCAGTGCTTGGTGTTGTCGTAGATGGAGTCGCCCTCGTATTTTCCCGCCGTGTAGTATTCGTTCAGATAGTAGTCGGCAGGTGTCTGATAGGCGATATAAGTACGGCTGTAGTTGTCGAACTTCAAGGTGTGTATAAAGCTTGTCACCGGCACGTATTCGTTTTTCATCCAGGCCGTGTCCTGAGCCGCCTTCTTCTCCTGTGCCATGATGCTGTCGGCGGCGCTCTTACCGTTCACGGCGATGCGCTCTGTCGGCTTGGCATCCTTCTTGTCGGCAGCAGGCTCGTCGCCCGCTATCTTTGCGTCGTCGGGTCGTCCGGCAAACTTAGGTGTCTTGCCGAAGGCATCCTCGTCGAACTTCTTGCCCTCCTGGCGAGCCTTTTTCCTTGCCTCCTCCTTGGCGTCCTCGGCGGCATTCTCCTTTTTCGAGGCCATGGCAAACTTCTTCGCCTTGATCTCCTCGTCGGTCATGCGCACCTTTCTGTTGAATCCCACATTGTACCTGTGGTTGAAGAACACGTGTATGCTGTTGTTTCTGTTCCAGTTCTGCTGCAGCACGGTAGGAATCTCGTTCTCGGCATAGGTGTCTTCGAAGAGTTCTGGGTGCTTGATGTAGTCGTCGTTGGTGATTCCGCCGTTCTCTGTCGCCTTTTGGTGCAGGGTAGAGAAGAGCAGGTGCGCCTGGTATCTGTCGCCTATGTACGATCCCCACATGGTATATTTGAAGTGCGAGGTGCTCTGGCTGTCGTAGTAGCCACGTCCGTACTTATAGTCGAATCTGAATCCCATGCCCAGTCGTTTTCCCGCGTTGACGGCAAACATCGCCTTGAAGTCGTCCTCGCCGTTGGTACGGTTTCCGCAGCTGTTGAGCGTCACGTTGGTGATGGGCGAGTAGGTGTTGGTGAAGTGGAATTCGCTGACGGGCGTGCTGATGCAGTCGAAGGGCTGTGCGAAGATAAACTGCCCCTGGTCCAGCCGTCGATCGATAAAGATACGGTTGATGCGGGGCGAACCCAGATTGCCCAGCGAGTTGTATTCTCCCCTCAGACCCGAGGTGAATGGGGTGTTCATGTACATGTGCTGCAGGGTGTCCACCTGTGCCTCCTGTCGGTCGCCGAATCGCTCGTCTATGGTCCACACCTTCAGTCCCTTGGGTATTTCCTTGTCCGACCCTAATGAGTCGGTTCTGACGTTCCTGTTGTTGACGGGTGCAAACATCGAGTCCTCGTTGTTGCTAAAATCGGTTTGTGCCACGACAGGCGATGTCGCAGCACAAAACAGAGTTATCGTAAGGATTACTTTACTTTTCTTCATCATTTTCTGAATAGTCGAATACATACTTCGGCGATTTTCACCACTACTCCTACGAGCAGAACTACGTAGGCAGGTGTGTGTGTGTCCATTGTGTACCACAGCGTGATGCCCACGATGACCAATAGGATGAAAGCCGTGTTCAGCTTGTTGCGCACTTTCAGGTTGGTCGGGTCGCTGTAGTCCAGTCGTTTATAGTGGTGGTGAGGTCTCACGGCGTAGGTTGTCTTCTCCTGAGCCTCTTGCTGTCGTTGCTCATTGTTTTCGGCAGCATTGTTGTTATTTTGTTCTGTTGTCATATTGCGTTTGTTACTGTTCTGTTCCCTCGAAATTTATTTCACCAGAGCTGCTATTTCGTTGAAAATCTGGTCCTTTCTGTCGATGGTCTTCTTGCGGAACTTACCGAAGATGCGTGCCAGGTCGTTCTTTTTCTTGGTCAGCGCCACCTTGTCGATGATCACCTCTTCGGCTGGCAGTTTGAATCCGGTCTGTCTTCCCTCCTCATAAATATAATTAATGTGGTTGATCGACAGGCTCACCTTTCCATCTGTTATCTTGGCGATGAGGTTATATTTGCATTCTGTTCTGTCGAGCGAGATGAAGGAGTTACTGAACACGAGCCATTCGTCCATCGTGTTTACGATGATGTCTTCGTCTTTGTTCACCAGCGCCATTCGGCTTGCCTTGCTCTCTTTGTCCTGAGTCAGGCCGCTCATGTAGTCGAACACCAGGTCGTAAAGCTGGGCTGCGCTCTTGCCGGGGGCTTCTATCTCTGTGTCAAACACGATTTTGCCCTGTTCGTCGAAGGTGATGGCGCCTTCCAGGTATTTGGGGTCTTCCTTCAGTTTCGCGCCGTTAACCTGAGCTGCAGGTTTAGGTGTCTCCTTCTTTGTTGCCGTAGGGATTACCCATCCCGATCCCTGCGATGCTGTGGTGGCAGGAGCTGGAGTCGCTGTGGTTGCTGCAGGAGCCGCTGGGGCAGTGGTTGCCTCAGGAGCAGCTGTTGTTGCCGCAGCACCATTGGCTTCTGCGTTCAGTCTTGCCGCCTCTGCCTTCAGTCTTGCAGTCTCAGCCTCAGCTTCCTTTATCTGTTGCTGTATCTTTTCGGCCTTGGCTTTTGCCTCCTCAGCCGCCTTTCTCTTAGCCTCTTCCTCTGCTTTTTTCTTGGCAGCTTCGGCAGCAGCCTTTTGTTTGGCAGCTTCCGCTTCCGCCTTCTGCTTGGCTGCTTCCGCCTTCTGCTTGGCTTCCTCTACCGCCTTTTTGGCTTCCTCAAGCTTTTTCTGAGCCTCCTCCAACTGCTGTTGGGGTGTGAGGACACTTTGCGCTTGAACAGACATCAAGGGCAAAAATAAGAGTATGGAAATGATTAATTTTTTCATGATGGTTTCACCTTAGGTTTGCGGAAGATGAGGGATTCAAACCCCCGATACCCGGAAAAGGGTATACCGGATTTCGAGTCCAGCGCATTCGGTCACTCTGCCAATCTTCCTTTTCTTTAAAAAACAATTGCAAAAGTAATACTTTTTTCTTATTCCACAAAGAAAATGAACATTTTTAACACTAATAACTTGAAAAACGAAAACGCGAAGTGAAAGCCATATGTCTTGAAGGAATATTTTCCCCAAGGAGTTAAGGGAAGTTAGAGGGAAGTTATGAGAAGTTAAGGGACTAATGCCTTTGTGGACATGCCCCAAACTCCCTTTCCAAAAGGGCTGTTGTCTCTTAACTTCCCGAACGACCGAAGGGAGAGATAACTTCTCTTAACTTCTAGCATTATTATCCGAAGCCGAGACAAAAAGCCTCATTTCTTCTACTGGATTCTCGGCATTCAGGATAGCTCCACTCACAGCAATGCCCGTTACACCCGTCTGCATGATGGCAGAAATGTCCTCGTACAGGATGCCTCCGATGGCGACGATGGGAAGTTGGATGTCATGAGCCTTCATCTGCTCTGTGATGTTGAGATAACCCTCCAGCCCCAGGATAGGCGACAGATTTTTCTTTGTAGTGGTGAAGCGGAAAGGACCGCAGCCGATGTAGTCGGCTCCCTGACGATGAAGTCGCTCTACATCTTCGAAGGTGTTGGCTGTGCCTCCTATAATTCGGTTTCGTCCCAACATATTACGTGCTTCGTCCACAGGCATATCGTTTTTGCCCAGGTGCACGCCGTCGGCACCAGTAAGCCCTACCCACTCCACATGGTCGTCGAGAATGAATGTGGCATGATATTCATCACATAGTTGTCTTATCTTCTTTGCCGCCCGAAGAAAATCTATTTCCACCGCGTCCTTCATACGCAGCTGAATCCAGCGGCAACCGCCCTGCAAAGCCAACCTGGCACCTTCTACATGATCGTAATGCTCATTGGAATGGGTTATAAACTGTATCATATTGTTTTGTTTTCGTATCTTGTGAGGATTATTCCGTTTTCGTATCTTGTGTGAGGGGGCTGCTCAAGAGCCTACTTCACAATGTTCATCATTACCGAATCATCAATTTCTCAGGATTGAAGAAATGATCGACAGGACCGTGTCCTTTACCAATCTCCACATCCTTGCCTGCCTCTATAGCTTGCGACAGATAATTCTTGGCTTGGGCTATGGCAAGACACATCTCCTCACCACGGGCTAAGAACGAGGCTATGGCAGAAGAAAGCGTGCAACCAGTGCCATGAGTATTGCGGGTTTCTATCGTGGCATGCTCGTAGACTTCGGTTCTACCATCGGCAAGATAGAGTTTATCTATTTTGCTGTCGCCTTCCAAGTGCCCACCTTTTATCAGTACAGCCTTACAGCCTAACGCCAGGATGCACTGAGCAGCACAATCCATGTCGCTTACCGATCGGATGGAGGTATGAGAGAGTACGGAGGCCTCGGGAACATTGGGCGTCAGCAAGTTGGCCATGGGCAAGAGTTGCTGGCAAAAGACGTCGAGAGCATCTTGCTGCATGAGCATAGATCCGCTGGTCGACACCATGACGGGGTCGACCACAAGTGTGGTTTCGGGATAAAGTTTTAGGGTATTGGCAATAGCCTGAATAGTAGACTTATCGTTCACCATTCCTATTTTGATGGTGCTGGGCTGTATATCTTCCATAACAGCCCTGATTTGTCCTGCCACGATTTCGGGGTCTATGGCTTGGATAGCCTGTACGCCTTGCGTGTTCTGCACAGTAACAGCAGTTATCGCCGATGCCGCATAGAC
>OIXQ01000967.1_pt1 | contig 11813 bp, 12 predicted proteins | sample 1587791 | NCBI WGS metagenome assembly OIXQ01 (sample SAMN03283273) | human gut metagenome | biome: human-associated habitat; material: feces | host: Homo sapiens | place: Peru | collected 2012
TGATGGCAGCTGCACTTTTGAACTGGAACTCCTGTCCGGCTTCATCATAATCCATTAAGAGAGAATCGTCAACGATGCCGAGAATGTCCCGGCTGTTGTTCTCCCAGTAATCGTCGGCGAGCTTTGCGGTAACATCTGTGATTTGCTGACCCAAAGATTCATTGTGGATGCCGTATTCTTCGGCCAGCATCCGGGCGACAGGTTTACGAAAATCATCGTTCAGTTCCCAGAAATACGGAGTATGCGACTTGCGCCGCTCCCCGGTGTCGGCCAGATCGAACACATAATGCAGCCGAGGATAGCCGCTGGATTCATCCAGCAGGGCGATGCCCTGTGAACCTTTGCGAATATAGCGGTTCATCCGATTGTTCCAGAGGTCAAAGCTGGCGCAGGCGGTGGCATCAGGCCGCTGGGCGTAAATCATCAGCTGGTCGGCAAAACTGTATTTGTACAATCTGGATGCAGTAGTCAGGAAATTTGCCCAATGTTCCCAGTGGCGCGTGATGCCGTTCGCTGTCCGATTGGCAAGTTCAAGATATTCTTGGGTTTTAGATGGCATAGCGTTCCTCCCTTCGATTTTGTAGCAAACAAAAAAGCGAGCAACCCTTTCAGGTCACTCGCTATGGAATCCGCTGTGTTTTATTCGTGTTTTGCTGCTAATTTTTTCGCCATCTCTAACAGACGGTCGAAGGTCTGATTTTCTTCCGGCTGCTCGATCAGTTTTGCGAGAAGCGCACGGAAAACATCGGTGCGGTCCTCTCCTAATGCAGCCGCAACCTTGTCGATGCAGTTATGCAGCTTTTCAACTGCCTCATCGGACGGCTTGGATTTTGCAAGCAGGTCGGACAGGTAGCTGATGAAAGGATAAGTAGCGTCATCGTTGATAATCTCACTGGTCTCATCTGCGATTTTCTGATTATCCTCCGGGGTCATTTCGCCCTTCTCGTTCCATAGGTCACGGGAAGAAGTGCGTCCTTTCAAAAAGGTTGCAAAAAGCAGGTGGTCGATGGGCATACGGTTTTTATTTTCCATTGGCTTTCCTCGCTTTCTGTTTTTGAATCCGCATATATGAAGTAACACATATTAGTATAGCATGATTCCTATCCCAGTATCAAGACTGAACATTTCAGGGGTGACAAATTTTTATGTATGCCGCCCGTCGGCGGCAGTGACTATTCAAGTGGAAATTCAGTTTCAGAAAATTCGGCATCCGTTATAAGTTTCAGCTTCTCGATAACGCCCTCCGAAAGTTCATGCAGGGCAGTTTCATCCGGCAGAAGATAACACTGCATCAGCCGAAGCTCCTGCATTAAACCCAGCCGAGTGCCGGGATTGTAGAGCATCATCAGCATCAGTTCTTCACCATTAAAGTTCATGAGCATCCCTCGCTTTCCTGCACCCAGTAGGGCTGCACTCCGGGGCATCGCATTTTTCTTTTGCGCCTGCCAGTTCTGCCAGCTTTTCCAGTGTGGAAGGGCGGCTGTTTAGCCCCAGTTCTTCAGCTTCGGCTGCTTTGTCCATGATAAAATCATAGTCCTGCACTAGCCGCCGACCTTTTTCCATGTGATGTGCTTCCAGAATTTCTTCCCGGACTTCCTGAATCGTCAGCTCCGGCGCGTCAATCTGGCCGCTGTCCATCACCGAAAAGTCGCTGTGATAAAGGGAATAATCCCACCCTTCGTCTGTGGACTGAATTGCAATATAGCCTTTGTTACCCAGCTCCCACGCCCCGGTTTCATCCTGCGTTTGGATTTCCGGATAGTAGCTGGCTCCATTCCGCTCCATGATTTCCGCAAACTGGCAAATGTGAAAGGTGTTGTACAAACCGCCGAGGTCAAAATGGTACTCATCCAAATGTTCGACCCGTGCGGTAAAACTTCGGCCATCTGGGTAGTCGATTTGGACAATACCGCCATTCGGGATACGGTACAAGTCCTTGTAGTTTCTGTCGATGAGCCGCACATTGTCCGTAGGGATAGAGGGGTCATCCCAGATGCGCCGCTTGCGGATGCCGGAATCCGGAATGTTATCGAGGATGTTCACGCTTTCCAGCTGAATGGCCTTGCGAGAGTCATCCGACAGTTCAAACAAATACCAGTTCCGGGCAGCAGCGATTGCATTTCTGCCATCCGGCGGCAGGTTCTTAAAACCGATCTGGCCTTTTTCCAGCGGCAGGAGGGTCAGCTTGTCATAGGTGCCAAAGCCGACGCCAGCGGTGTTTTCCCGGAGGTGCAGATACTTTTCGCCGTTCAGAAGATAGACTGCTTCCGACTGTCTTTCCATCAACGGCCACCTTCAAATTCCAGAGAAAACTTGCTGCGGCCATCGGCTTCGGTGGACAGCAGGACGGTGGCGTTGTAAGCCTTGCCCTTGGCACTCTTGCAGTCCTTCAGCCGGACACGGCCATCGCGCAGCAGCTTGTCGGCCACATGAGCGTCCATGCGCTTGCCCAGCCGCTTGAAGAAAGCATTGTCTTTCCACAAAACAAAGCGGCAGGGATTCGATTCACAGAACCAGCCTTTTTCGCGCTCGATCACATTTGCGCCGCAGTTCGGGCAGCCACCAATCATTTTATTTTTCATAAGCACATTCGCCCCTTTCACAACCTCGGTGGTGTTTACCAGCGAGGAAATCATATCGTTGATTTCGGTCATAAATGTTTCTGGCTTTATCTCGCCGCGCTCAATGCGTAGCAGCTTTGTTTCCCAGTCTGCGGTCATATCCGCAGAACGAATCTGTTCGGGCATTACGGCAATAAGGGATTTTCCTTTGTCGGTAGGCAGCAGCACTTTCGTCTTTTTGTCTCCCTTGCGTTCCAGATAGCCCTTCGCCACCAGCTTCTCAATGGTAGCTGCACGGGTAGCCGGAGTGCCGATGCCCTGACGTTCTGCATCCTCCGGCATACCGTCAGAACCAGCCATCTGCATCATAGAAAGCAGGGTATCTTCGGTAAAATGCTTGGGCGGCATGGTCTGCCCCTCTTTCAGTTCAGCACCAGCAATGCCGTACTCGCTCTGCTCCTGCACATCCGGCAGGATGGGAGCTTCTTTCTTCTTGCCCAGCAGATCGCCCAGCATTTTATGCTCGATACTTTTCCAACCTTCGTCCAGAACCACCTTGCCTTTTGCCGAAAATTCCTCCCCGGCACAAATAGTGGTCAGCGTGGTTTCTGCATAGCGGTGAGATTCTCCCACAGCGCAGAGCAAACGCGCTACAATCAGCCGCAGGACGCCCAGCTCCCCGGCGGGCAAAGCCGAAAAGTCAGTCTGCACCACACTTTCCGTAGGCAGCAGCGCGTAGTGATCGCTGACGTTGCTGTTGTCGATTACCTGTCCTGCATGGACAGGCACAGCTTCATTCACATCAAAAGCTTCCACAGCAGCCGATACCAGCCCCGGCAGAGATACCGCCATATCTTCCGTCAGAAAGCGGCTGTCTGTTCGGGGATAGGTGATGAGCTTCTTTTCATAAAGGCTCTGGGCATAATTCAAGGTCTGCTGTGCAGTAAAACCCAGCAAACGGTTAGCGTCTCGCTGGAGCATGGTGAGGTCGTATAGCTGCGGAGGCTTTTCGGTTTTCTCTTTGCGTTCCACTTTTTGCACCGTCGTTCGCACCTCCTTTCGGCAGTCGGTGAGCAGTGTTTCCGCGTCTACTTTCTGTGAAAATCGCTTACTGGATACTGTGCCACCATCTGCAAATGCCAGTGAAACCGTGTAAAACTTCTCCGGCACAAAGGCAGCAATAGCGGCTTCTCTCTGCACGACCATTGCCAGCGTGGGAGTCATTACTCTACCTACCGCTAAAGGACGACCATATAGGCAGGAAAAAAGCCGGGAGCAGTTGATGCCGACTATCCAATCGGCACGTTCCCGGCAGAGTGCAGCCTGATACAGCGCATCATATTCAGTTGATGGTTTCAGTTTGGCAAAACCCTCCCGGATGGCGGTATCCTCCATACTGGAAAGCCAAAGGCGGGAAATTGGTTTTTTATATCCGGCCTGCTCGTAGACCAGCCGGAAGATAAGCTCTCCCTCTCGGCCAGCGTCGCAGCTGTTCACCACCATTTCCACATCTGCCCGGTGCATAAGTTTTTTCAGAATCGAAAATTGTTTTTTAGTGTTGGCAGATACAAGGTACTGCCACTTCTGCGGCAGAATAGGCAAATCCGCTATGCTCCACTTGCTATACTGCTCCCCGTAAGCACTGGGCGGCGCAAGCTCCACCAGATGCCCGATGCACCAGCTGATGAGATACCCGTTTCCCTCAAGATAGCCGTCCTGCCGCTCATGCACACCTAAAATTTTGGCGTAAGACATGGAGACGGACGGCTTTTCGGTAATAACAAGAACCAACGATTCACCCCCTTCGTAATTTATCTAACATATCAATACTTTCATCCGAACAATCATTTTTAAGATAATACTCGTATCGCATTATCAGTGCAGCCTGTTCAAGATCGTGATACTTTTCCAGATACCGCAGATAATCACCAAACCAACCTCGCCAATCTTCAAGAAAAATCATGACGAGAAAATTCATCCGCTGTCTGAAGTCCATCAAAAATTTTGTTTGGGATTCTTCGCTCGGCTCATAGGTGTATATCTGCTCAGAATAATTTCGGTGTGGGTTATAGGATTCCATGTCAATGTGAACATTGCCTTCCCTCGTAATCCGAACCGTAAAATTCTTTCCAGATGCCCACACATGGACTGCTCTGCTGGTATCCTGTAAGCGCAGAGTTATCTGCACTTTGCCACGATACATACGGCGTACTTCGCAAAGAATCCTGTCTATGACTTCTTCTAAAGCGGACTGGATAAACACGTCTTTTTCAAGGTGTTCCATACTTCACCCCCTCACTACTTTAGCTTTATATGTAGGCGGCAAAACGCCGCCTTTCACTTAACTGTGCTCGGTATCTTCCTCGTCCGGGGTATCATCCTCATCGGAATCGTCTTCCGGAGGAATCTCGAAGTTGCCTTTGTCCTCGATATAATCTGCATCCGGGTCGATAGCTTCTTTTTCCGCCTGCTTTTTATTCTTCTGCTGGATGAAGAAATACGCGCCGCCGCCAGCCGCCAGCGCAATCAAAGCAACGATTCCCAGAAAAGCCGCCGCATACTTCGTAACCTTATTTTCTTTCGGTTTCTGTTCTGTGCCAGATACCGCTGCTTCCTCTGCGGCTTTCTTGGCCTCTTCCTCGGCTTTCAGCTTGTCCTGTTCAGCCTTTGCCGCTGCTTCCTTTTCGGCAGTATAAGCATCGGCGGCATCTTCTTCCATCAAGGCCAGAAGGTCGGCTTCATCTACCAGATTCATAAAGTGAACGGTCTGCTGACCTTTCGTATTGCGGTCGATCACCAGATAGAACGTTGCGCCGGACTTCGATATCAGCGTGATAAACTGCTGTCCACTGCCATCGGAATAGTTGGTGTGGTAGTCGTCCACCAGCGTCAGATTGCCCTCCGGAGTCAGCGCACCCGTTTCCTCGTCCGTGATGGTGACAGTATCTTCTTCCACGACTTCCGGCAGAACAGGCTGTTCCACCGTACTGCCCTCATAGGCGAAAGCAGGAACAGCCATGCCGATGCACAGCATCACCGACAGCAGCAGTGCGCCCAATCTCTTAACCTGCATCTACATTTTCCTCCTTGTCAAAAGTTGCCCCCACTGCGGCCAGCGCATCCGGATTCGGGGTGATGTTGGCCGACTGCCGCAGCAGAGCGGCCAGCTGTTCGGGCGTCACATTGGCCGTGCGCACCATACTGCTGACCTCGGCGGCTTCTTCCTCCTGAATACGCCGTTCGAGAACAGCGATACGATTGTTCAGTTTAATGCGGCGTTCCTGCTCCTTTTTGAGCGTTGCCCGCAGTTTATCCAGTTTTTCACTCATAGTAAACCCTCCGTTTCATTTTGAAAGCCGTCCAAACCCTGCGAGATGTTTCTCCCAGTAGGACGAGTGAATGTTTGCGTATTTGATGGGATCGCCAGCAGACACCATCATTCCATTGCCAAGATAGATTCCAACATGGCTCATCCCCGGCGTATCATACGTTCCTTGGAAGAAAACCAAGTCTCCCGGCTTTGCTTCAGACTCGGAAATGTGCTGGCTTTTTTGCCATAGACCGTTTGCAGTAGTGCGCCCTACATCGTAGCCATTTTGGTTATAAACCCAGCAGACATAGCCGGAGCAGTCAAAGCCAGTTTCTGGGGTGGAGCCGCCCCAGACATAGGAAGTTCCAACATGTTTTTTTGCTTCTTCGTAGAGAGCCGCAAATTCACTATCGGTCAAGGCTTCCGCAGGAACGGTATAGTCGATGCCAGCTTCGCCAGAGCCATCCGAACCACCGGGCGGCAGGCCACTATTAAAAAGGTAAGGTCTGCCACCCAGCGTATCCTGAAAAATCTCGTACCGCTTCCACTGGTCATCGTTCAATTCTTGCCGGATAATAACTTCCAGCCCCTTGTTCACCAGCTTGGTGTGAAAGATTTTATACTTATATGCCACCTGCGTCGTGTAAGGCATCCCGGTGAAAGGGTCAACCATAACGATCGTTTTATACCTCGTCTGCGTTTCTGTCCATGTGGTGAGTTGGTACTGCTTTTTGAAAATCTCCTGCAATTTGTTCTGTACCTCTGACCGGGTGTAATCGTCATACAGAGTAGTCAGAAAAGAGGTCAGCTGCCACGGGTCGTGTTCAATATCATCCAAATGGTACTTGTACTCATCGTAGCCGAGATGGTCTTGCGGTGTGCGCTTGATTTTCTTGTCCAGTTCCTTTTCGAGCTTTTTATAGTCCTCTTCCGCACCCCGAATATCTCTGTCCTCGGCGGTGTAGATGGTCTGCCCGGACACCTGTGTTCCACCGCTAAACAGGATGCCGCAGGACGAAAAGCCCGACATTACCATTAAGATGAGCAAAAGAAAAACGCCCACGATAACAAAAACGTGAGCGTTGCTTTTTGCCGCAGTCAATAGACCCTTAGCCGCTGTGCCGACTACCGATTTTCCTTTATCTATGACTTGTTCCACACCAGATTGCGCCGCAGATGCCCCACTGGATGCCGTCTTTTTGCCGCCAGCAGTCTGCACCGCTGTACCACCCGACCGGGCGGCGGCATAGTAGCCCTTGCGGATTTCCTGCCGCTGTTTCCAGTGAGAAAGCCAGTTGGAACCACCTTCGCTGGTATTGATGCCGGAATTTCCTGCATTTTGGGGTGTAGGTTGTTCCTGCTTGGAAGATTTTGTGGTTTTGGAGCGTTTTTTGTCCTGCATCTTGGCTTTCTTTTTTAGCTTCCGGGCGTAGCGGCTTTTGAAAAGGTCGTTGACTGTTCCAGCAGCCTTTTCGCCCTCGCTCAACGCCTGCACATCGACATTATCTTCCTCGTACTGGTCGGTTTCCCGATGCACCGCAGACCGGGCAATCGAAGCGGCATACATTTCACGTTTCTGCGCCTTGCTCAGCCGACTGAGTTCATCCGGGGTCAGCTCGGCCTTGCCAAAGCGCAAGTGCTGGGCTTTCTCTGCGGCCTTGTCTACATCCGTTTTCAGCTTTTTCTTTTTAGGTGTAGACTGCTCGACCTTGGCTTTTTTCGGGGGTGAGCGCGTCTTTTTGGTTGACGTTTCCTCTTTGAAATTCAGCTTCGGATTACTCATTCTTTCTTGCCCTCCGACACCTCACCGGGCTTCGTTGTCATAATGCGATACAGCTCCAAATCGGTGGGGAATCTGTCCACAAACGGCAGAATCACATTTCCGTAGAACAGCAAACCTTCGCCCTCGCCGGAATGGGTCACATAGGAAAGCTGATGCGGACTGATATTCAACTGCTTCGCCAAAATCTGGCGGTCGCCATTGGCCTGATTGAGCATATACACAAAGTCGCTGTTCTCAAAAATGTTTGACACTTCGGGGCTGGACAGCAAATCCTTGCAATTCTGGGTCAGTCCGGTGGGGATGCCGCCCCATTTGCGGAAGCGTTTCCAAATCTCTACGGAGTAGGCCGCAGTCTGTTCCTCTTTCAACAAAAGGTGGAACTCATCGACGTAGTATCGCGTAGATTTTCCTACATTGCGGTTGGCAGTGACACGCCCCCACACGGCATCCTGAACGATCAGCATACCGAGCTTTTTGAGCTGCTTACCGAGCTGCTTAATATCGAAGCAGACGATTCGGTTGTTGATGTCTACATTGGTGTGATGATTGAAAATGTTCAGAGAACCTTTGACGTAGATTTCGAGAGCAGCTGCAACATGACGGGCTTCCGGCTCATCCTGCGTCAGAAGCGCATCATACAAATCTTCCAGCAGCGGCATATTTTCCGGAATGGGGCTTTCAAAATATTTCCGATAAACCAGATGGACACAACGGTCAATGACCGTTTTTTCTACCGGGAGCAGACCTTCCTTGCCGCCCACTATCAGCTCACACAAAGAAAGAATAAAATCCGCTTTCAGACTGAGCGGATTATCCTCTTCCGAATAGTTAGCGTTAATGTCCATCGGGTTGATATACTGCGTACTGGCAGGACTGATGCGAATGACCTGTCCATGCAGCCGCTCCACCAAAGGAGCGTACTCCGCTTCCGGGTCGCACACGATAATATCATCGTCCGTTACCAAGAAAGCGTTTGCGATTTCACGCTTTGCCGAGAAACTTTTGCCAGAGCCGGGAGTGCCCAAAATCAGCCCATTGGGATTTTTGAGTTTCTTCCGGTCAACCATAATCAAATTGTTGGAAAGAGCGTTCAAGCCGTAATACAGAGATTCTTTGCCCGACTGGTAAAGCTCCTGTGTGGTGAACGGCACGAAAATCGCGGTACTGCTGGTGGTAAGGCCGCGCTGAATTTCGATTTGGTTATCTGCCAGCGGCAGGCTGCTCATAAGTCCCTGTTCCTGCTGGAAATCCAGCCGACAGAGATCGCAGTTGTGTTTCTGTGCAATGCTTGATGCCTGAAAAACATTGTTTTCAAGTTCCTGTTCCGTGCGCCCGGTGTTCAGCACCAGAAAAGTGACGAGGAACATCCGCTCATTCTGGCTTTGCAACTCCTTCAAAAGAGCCTTTGCATCCCGGCCATACGTCGCCAAATCGGACGGAATGATGTCTATATCATAACCTGCGCGGATGGCTCGCTTCTGCTCCTCGATTTTGCTACGGTCGAGTTCGGTGATCGTCTTTTTGACAGTCTTGATGGCACGATTCTGGTCTACCGACTGGATGTGCATGGTGACGATTTGGCTGGAATCCATGTCCAGAAAGTCTTTCAAAAGCTGGTCGCTGAGGTCGGACGCCGTAATGGACAGGAAACTCACTGCACCATAGATGCCGCCCATCTGGAACGTGCGGCTGTTTTTGAAGGCGAAAGCGGTCGGCGCGATAGCATCTTTGACTGAAAGACCACTTTTTACAAGGTCTTTCCAGTCAAATCTGAACTTCGATGCACCGTCCATGTTAAACATATCGTGCATCAAACGCAGGCGTTCCGCACCGTTCATCGGTTTGGCCTGCACACCCAGCCGATGAAAATTATTCAGGAGGTCATTCTGGATGTGGTCGAGCCGGGGTTTGACTTGTGCCATGCTCTCGCCCTCAACGCCGAAGGTAATATACTTCAGCTTCGTCAAGCCGTTGTTGCCCTTGGCAAGCTGCTGGCGCAGCATTTGCGAATATTCGGCACGGACATCATCGAAACCATCCTTCTGGAAAGAAATCCGAATCGACTTTTCAAATTCGTTGCTGTCCGTTGCCACATTGACGAACGACAGCTCAAACTTGATACTGGAATCGAAGAAATTCAAGAACGAGCACCATTCCTCAAAAATGGCAGTTTTATCTTCCTGCTGGGCAAGCTGATAGTTGATGTCCTGATAGGCGATCGTCCGGGTGTAGTAGTTGGTACGGACACGGCAAGTGCCATCCTCAAACATCCGCTGCATCGGGATAGACTGCTGTGCGGTGTGGGGAACATCGGGCTTGCTTTTCTGCCTGCGCTTCTGCACAGGCTGTGCGTTACCCGGTTTATTCTTTTTCCAGAATGGAATCATGGGCTGACCCTCCCTTCATAAGCAGTGCATAGTAGTTATTGGTCTTGTAAGGACGAATCTTTGGGCGCAGAAATCTTGCTTGAATATAATGGGCCAGCAGCTTTTCCAAAGGCTGACCGTTTTTCTCGTACATACCAAGGAAGAACGCCGGGAGCATGACGGCCATCATGCCAAGCGTCGCGGCAGTATTGCCGCCGGAATCCTTCAGAACGAAAAACAGCGGCACTCCAATCAGTGCCGCCGAACCGAAACAGATAAGCTGTCGTTTTGTCAAGTTAAATGCGACCTTCGCCTTAACTTTCGTAAGGTCGCGCGGAACGGAAATATACGCAGCCAAAACTCACACCCCCTTTTAATGTGCGCCCAGTACACTTTTCGTGACGGAGCTGGTCTTGAACAAACTGAAAGTGAGCAGAACCGTGTAGCCCACGATTGCCCAAATTGAGCCGATGGCATCGCCGGAAATTGCAACCGACTGTATCAACACTGCGTAGATCGCCACGCAGATGAGGATGAGAAAGCCCTGAAAGCCCAGTGCAAACAGGCATTTCAGATAATTCTGCCCCATGTGGCTCTGCTCATGATTGCCCCATGTTGCCATCGGAATGGGGGCAAGGCTTACCATACAATAAATTTCGATCATCCGGCCATAGACCACCACAAAAATTACAATGCTTAAAATTCGCATCGTGATGCCGATGAAGAATGATTGCAGGAAAAGTCCGAACAGTGGGCCAACATCCATCTGCATCAGACTGGTTTCTAGCATTGCCAATCCGATGTCGTTGACACGAGTGTTGCCTGCAATGATGCCGCTGGAATCGGACACAACTTTCTGCGTCAAATCGAAAACGGCCATGACAATATCAAACGTGTTGCTGATAAACCAGACCGAAACAGCCGTTTTGAATATCCATTTCATTATTAACGCCGGCTCAAACTGTGCCATGTTATTGTGCTGGGTTATCATTTCAACAAGCTCATAACAGGCAATAAAAGTGAGGATAATGCCTGCTATCGGCAGCACGACATTTCGGGACAACGATTCGATCATTGCAAAAACGCGCGGTTCAAACGCTGACGGCCTTGTGCCGACCTGCCGTGCAATATCGCCGACCTGTTCATTTACCGAATCGAACAGGCCGGACAAGTTTGACATGATGCCAGCTGTAAGGATACCTTTTATCCAGTCGGCAATCGCTTTGAGAACTGTTTCCATTCAACAGTCACCGCCTTAGCTGAAATGGTTGATGATGTTTTTCAGAACATTCAGAAGAAAAATAATGTGGGTCAAAAACTGCATAAGCGCACCGCCTTTCCTTGATGGGTGGACATTCGTTTGCAATTTGCTACCTATTATAATAAAAGCTGCTATCCACAGCGGAGATGATAGCGATTGCATATGTACAGGCAGGATAAACCTGCCTACTGTTCTTAACCGAACAGACCGCTCAGAAGAGGAATGAGGGTGATACCGACCAGCGCAACGCCGCCGCCAGCCATGAGCTGCTTCATGCCCTGCGACTTACTGCCCGGATTGTCATTGCCATAACCTTCCAGCAGGTTGATAGCACCCCAAACACCAAGGCCAGCACCGAGCGCAACAACGAGGGTCTGGAGGACTTCGATAGCACTGTTAAAAAATTCCATAGTCGTTTCTCCTTTATCATTAAAAAATTGTAGACCGTCCGTACACACCTGAAATCGTAAATTATCAGCCGTAAACTGCGGCAAAAGTGAATTTTCTGGTGTACCTCTCTGGCCGGAAAAAT
>OIXQ01000971.1_pt1 | contig 11797 bp, 10 predicted proteins | sample 1587791 | NCBI WGS metagenome assembly OIXQ01 (sample SAMN03283273) | human gut metagenome | biome: human-associated habitat; material: feces | host: Homo sapiens | place: Peru | collected 2012
GTACCGGTGCTGGCTAAGGTTGCAGCCATTTTACGGCCGATAAGACCGGATTTGCCCATACCGGTAATAACGGTACGGCCCTGACAGTCTAAAATCAATTTTACTGCCGCAGCAAAATTTTCATCTACACGCGGCACCAGCTCTAAAATCGCTTCTGCCTCCATGCGCAGAACATCCTGTGCATGCTTTAGCATTGCTTCCATATTCTCACCCTACCTTTAGCCACGTACAATCTTGTCGATTGCCAGCACGTCGGTCAATAATTTTTCCAGATTATCCAGCTTAACCATATTCGGGCCGTCGCTCAGTGCTTCTGCCGGATTATCATGCACCTCTAAGAACAGTGCATCAATGCCTACAGCCGCAGCAGCACGTGCCATATGCGGAACATACTGGCTCTGACCGCCGCTGGAGGTGCCTTGGCCGCCGGGAATCTGTACGCTGTGAGTAGCATCCATAACTACTGGATAACCAAGCTCACGCATAATAGCCAAACCGCGCATATCGGTTACCAATGTGTTGTAGCCGAAGCTTGCACCACGCTCGGTCAGCATAATGTTATGATTGCCTGCTTCCTCAACCTTTTTGATAACATTTTTCATGTCCCAAGGTGCCAGGAACTGGCCTTTTTTTACATTAACAGTCTTGCCTGTTTTGGCAGCTGCATAAACCAAATCGGTCTGACGGCACAGGAAAGCCGGGATTTGCAGAATATCTACAACCTCGGCAGCCTTTTCAGCCTGCCAGGGCTCGTGGATATCGGTTACTACAGGAACGCCCAGATCCTTTTTAATCTGAGCCAAAAGCTTTAAGCCCTCTTCAATGCCGGGTCCGCGGAAGGAAGCATAAGAGGAACGGTTAGCCTTATCAAAGGAAGCCTTAAATACATAGGGAATGCCAAGCTTGTCGCAGATTGCTTTTGTACGCTGACCAATCATCAGGCTGCGCTCATAGCCTTCGAGCACGCAGGGACCTGCCATCAGCATCAGGGGATGGCCCTGACCTACTTCATAATTACCAACTTTAACGATTTGCATAAGTCGCCTCCAGCTTATTTATTCATTTTAGCAAACAGCTCATTGACTGCTGCCAAATCCTCGGGGGTATCAACACCGATGCCCTGGAAATCGCTTTCCAGAACTTTAATCTTATAACCATTTTCCAGTGCACGCAGCTGCTCCAGGCTTTCCGCTTTTTCCAGCGGTGTCGGCTGCAGCGCTGCATATTTCAGCAGGAAGCTGCGGCGGTAAGCATAAATGCCTACATGCTTGTAAACCTTGTAGCCTTCAGGCTTATTGCGCGGATACGGCATCAGGCTGCGGGAGAAGTACAGTGCATAACCGTTAAGATCGGTTACAACCTTTACGGCAGCAGGATTGTTGTAATCTTCCTCGTTCATAGCAACCTTCAATGTTGCCATCTGCAGCTCGCTGTCACCGGTGAAGCATTCAGCCAGACGGTCAATAACCTCAGGCGGAATCATCGGCTCATCACCCTGTACGTTAACGATAACGTCAACATCAGGATAGTTCAGCGCTACCTCAGCCAGACGGTCGGTGCCGCTCGGATGGTCGGGAGAAGTCATCATTGCTTTGCCGCCAAAGCCGTCTACAGCCTTTTTGACAAGCTCATTATCGGTAGCTACAACTACCTCGTCCGGCAGCTTAGCCTGGCAGGCACGCTCATAAACGTGCTGAATCATCGGCTTGCTAGCAATCAGGGAAAGCGGTTTGCCCGGAAGACGGGTAGAAGCATAACGTGCGGGAATTACGCATAAAACTTTCATTTTTTATCAAGCTCCTTTTTAATGGCATGATCAATATATTCTTTGAACTTATCCATACCCTCGGTAATACAGATATCCATGTTCAGGATATACAGAGGAATTTCGCGGGCAGAATAAATAAATTCAGTCGGGATTTTAACAGCATCCTTCGCCGTCGTCACCATCGCCACAGCCTTCAGACTGCTGGCACGCTCGTTGATGTACTGCATCTCCAGCATACCGTAATCGTGATGGTCGGGATAGCGTACAGCCTCCATGATATTCAAACCGATGCTGGACAGTGTCTGTTCAAACGAGGAAGGATTGCCGATTGCAGAAAAGACCATAACGTCTTTACCGCGCAGCTCTTCCAGATCCTTGATGTTTTCGGAAATACCCTTATACCAGTCGGCAATTTCCACAAAGTTTTTCGGATGGTGAATACTTTCTACCACCGGTGCCTTGTCATTATATTTTGCAATAGTATGACGCAGCTGAATGCGGCTCAGCTTGCTGCTCTGGTCGGTTTTGGTCAGCAGGAACAAATCACCGCGGCTCAGGTTTTCGAGCGGCTCACGCAGAGTACCGCGCGGCAGCACGCAGCCGTTACCGAACATATTCAGTGTATCTACCAGGACAACATCCAGGTCGCGCTCCAGCTGCCAGTGCTGATAGCCATCGTCCATAATGATAACCTCGGCATTCAGCTTTTCAACGGCATAACGGCCGGTAACGGCACGGTTTTTGCCGATGATTACCGGAATACCCGGCAAAGTCTTGGCCATCAGGTAAGCTTCGTCACCTGCTTCATAGGCAGTCATGAAAATCTTATTGCCATCGGAAACTACGCCCAGCTCCTTGCCCCAATGCGAACGGTAGCCGCGGTTCAGGATAACAACGCGATAGCCCATAGACTTGATAATTGCCGCCATCTTCTGGGCGGTAGGAGTTTTGCCGGTGCCGCCGACGGTAATATTACCGATAGAGATAACGCAGCAGTTCAGCTTTTCTCTGTGCAGCAGGCCGCAATTATACATAGACAGCTTGCAGCAAACGCCGAATTCGTATAAATAAGACATGCCACGCAGAACTGCCAGCAACAGCCAGCCGAAGAACGGGGTTTCCGGACCATAGGCAACCTGCATAACATATTGGATAATCGCATCACCGTGACGCAGGCGTCCGCCGCCTTCATCCGTCAGGTTACGCGTATTAATCGGATAGCTTTTGTATTCACGGGCAGGCACAGCAGTTAAATCAAGCAGCTCCTTGAGATAATGGATACTGCGCACATCCGCACCGCGGTTCTCTTTGATAACCTGCAGGGAAGCCGCACCCATCTGCGCACGACGCTCATCATTGCCCAGAATGTTCAGCATTTCCTTCGTCAGCTCATCATTATTGTTGACCATCTTGCAGGCCTTAACCTTGCTTAACAGTGCATAGGAATCCTTAAAGTTCTGCATGCTCGGGCCGACGAGAATCGGTTTGGCATGAGCAGCAGGCTCCAGTACGTTGTGACCGCCGGTATTGCTGAAGGAGCCGCCGACGAAAACAACATCGCCTACAGCATAAATACGTCCCAGCTCACCGATGGTATCGATAATCAGCAAAGGATATTCCTTACGCTCACCGCTTTCTTCCAGCATCTTGGAACGGAAGCCGGTTTCATAGCCGTAATGACTTGCCAGCTTGGCAATTTCCTCTGCTCTGGCAGTTTTACGCGGTGCGATAATCAGACGTGCATGCGGATATTTTTCACGGATGCACTTGAAGGATTCAAACAGCACCTTTTCTTCGCCGGGATGCGTAGAGCCGGCAACGATAACAGGATAATCCTCTTTTAAACCCAACTCAAAGCGGTATTTCGCCAAATCCTCCGGCGTAACCTCCGCATAGGTCTGGTCAAACTTGGTATTACCTGTAACGAAGATTTTGCTGCGGTCGGCACCAAGATGCGCAATATAATCGGCATCAATGCTGGACTGCATGCAAAAGCGGGTTACGGTATTGAGCATATCATCCCAGATACCATAAAGATATTTGTAATTTTTTACGGATTTTTCGGAGATACGGCCATTTACCATCATTACAGGTATATGACGTTCGCGGATAGCGCGCAGGAAATTAGGCCACAGCTCTGTTTCTACCGGCATGAATACGCCCGGATGAATACGCTTAACCAAGGATTCCGCAACAAACGGCAAATCCAGCGGAAAGTAGATAATAGCATCTGCTTCGGGAATAATCTGCTTGGCCATGTTATAACCGCCTACGGTAAAGGCAGATACCAATACCGGACGATCTGGCATTTCTTTGCGGATTTGTTTGACAAGCGGACTGGTAGCAACAATTTCGCCTACGGATGCACCATGAATCCATACGCAGTCCTTGCCGGCAACCTTGGCGATATCCTCTTCATCTACACAACCGAGGCTCTGCTTAAAGCGCAAGGCGAAGCCTTTTTCTGTAAACAGGCGGTAAGTGTAATAGGGGACAATAAAAATTACCAGCACTATTAAAATAAGAATATTGTAGAGTATATACATTTACTAACCTCTTTTCGCCTTACTTGGCTTCCTTGCTGCGATACTGAATCTTATACAAATGCGCGTACAGCCCGTCCATAGCCATCAGCTCATCATGGTTACCCTGCTCGATAAGCTGGCCCTTTTCCAGAACCATAATCTTATCGGCATTTTTAATCGTTGAAAGACGATGCGCAATAACAAAGGATGTTCTGCCGACCATCAGGCGGTCCAAAGCCTCCTGTACCACGCGCTCGCTTTCCGTATCTAGTGCAGATGTTGCCTCGTCGAGAATCAGAATCTGCGGGTTCTTCAATATTGCCCGGGCAATAGAAATACGCTGACGCTGACCACCGGAAATATTCATACCGCGGTCACCCAGCATAGTTTCGTAGCCGTTAGGCAATTGCATAATAAAGTCGTGGGCATTAGCAGCCTTCGCTGCAGCCTCCACCTCTTCACGTGTCGCATCAAGACGTCCGTAAAGAATGTTATCATAAACAGAACCGTTGAACAGCACTGTTTCCTGCGGTACAATACCAACCTGCTCACGCAGGGAATTCAGCGTAACCTTGCGGATATCCTGCCCATCAATCGTAATACTGCCGTTAGTCGCATCGTAGAAACGCGGCAACAGGCTGGCTACGGTAGACTTACCAGCACCGGAAGGACCGACAAAGGCAATCATTTCGCCGGGCTTAACCTCGAAGGAAACATGGCTGAGCACCTCTTCGTTCTTATTGTAAGCAAAGCTTACATCATTGAAGCGTACATCGCCCTTCACCTTAGGTAACGCTTTAGCATCAGGTGCATTTTTAATAGCCTCCGGCAAATCCAATACGTCGAAAACACGCTGCGCTGCAGCCAATGCCTTCTGAATATTGCCGATAACACGGCTTAAACGTTTAATCGGGTTAGAAATATTAACAGCATAGGTCAGGAAGGCTACCAGAGAGCCTGCGGTAATGCTGCCATTGATAACGCTGTTGCCGCCGTACCAGAGAATAATGGAAACGCCGACAGCCGCAACAAATTCAATCGTCGGAGTGAGCGTTGAAGAAAGCTGCGCATACTTCATGTTGGCGCGGAAGTTGTTCATGTTTTCCTTGTCGAAGCGCTCTACCTCATAGCCTTCGCGCACAAAGGATTTGATAACACGCGGAGAGGAAGCAACCTCCTGCAGTACAGAGGTAATGTCAGCAGCAGCCTCCTGAATACGGCTGCCGGATTTACGGATGCGCTTACCGAAGCTGTCAATGAAGAACAGTACAACTGGGAAGGTTGCAAAGGTTACGAGGAACAGCTTCCAGTCCAGATACAGCATCATAGCGATAGACACGATAAGTATAACGCTTTCGGTAAACATTTCCACAACGTTTTCTACCATAGCAGACTGCAACGCATTAACGTCGTTAGTAACATAACTCATAATGGTACCGGTTTTATGTTTGTCATAAAAGCTCATACTTAAACGCTGCAGCTTTTCAAAAACATCCCTGCGGATATCAATAATCACACGCTGACCGACATAGTTCATCAGGTAGCTTTGTCCGTAATAGGAAACACCGCGGATAATAAAAACAACCACAATGCTGATTACAATATAGTTCAGCATAGATGTATCCTTATCACGCAGAACCTGGTCTACCATATCCTTGATAACCCATGGCAGATAAGCAGTACAGCCGGAAGCGATAGCTGTGCAGACAAGCGCTGCCAACGCACGCACCCAGTAGGCTTTAACATATTTTAGTGCTCGAAGGTATAAATTCATTTTCTCTCCTCAGTTATTTTTAAGATTAATTGAGCAACACGGTTTACCGCACCGGGTTCACCCAGTCTGTGCTTCATATATGCCAAATCGCTTTGCAGCTGTGCCTGACGCTCAGGCTGCAAAAGCTCTACTGCAGTTTTCGCTAATTTTTCCGGGGTGAAGTCCTCCTGCAGCAGCTCCGGCATAATCGTTTTGCCCGCAACAATATTCGGCAGACCGATATTGGGGATGTTGATTACCAAACGCGCGATAAAAGCATTCAGTGCGGAAGTACGGTAAACAATAACACTCGGCAGTCCGCACAAAGCAGCCTCCAGCGTTACCGTACCGCTGGTAGCCAGCGCCAGGTCCGCTACACTGAACAAATCATAGTTATGGCCTTCGGTAATTTTTACCTCAATGCCATACGCCGCAATTTTTTCCTGCAGCATAGCAAGCGGAATTGTGTTAGCGCGCGGCATAACAAACTGCACATCAGGCAACTGCTGCTTTAAAAGCTTTGCACCTGCCAGTAGCGTCGGCAGCATTTTTTCAATTTCCATCAGACGGCTGCCGGGCATCAGCAATATCAGCTTTTTGCCGGGCTGCTTGCCGGCCCAGGCTTCAGCCTCGGCCTTTGTCATTGTAGGATGTACAATATCCAGCAGCGGATGACCTACAAACTCTACGGGAGCACCTGCTTCCTTATACACATCGTATTCAAAAGGAAAGATGCAGGCAACCTTATCCACTATTTTCGCAACCTTTTTGGCACGGCCCTTGTTCCAGGCCCATGCCGACGGAGCAATATATGATACAACGGGAATTCCTTTATCGTGAGCCAGCTTTGCCAGCTTCATGTTAAACCCCGGATAGTCGACAACTACCAGACAATCCGGCTTGCGTTCGTCCATAATGCGCGCAAAATCACTGCGCAGACGGAATAAATCAGGCAGTTTGCGGATAACCTCCACAAAGCCCATTACACCGTGATCCTTAATATCCCACAGCACCTCGCCGCCGGCCTGGCGCAGAGCATCGCCGCCCATACCAAAGACCTCGGCCTTGCTATCAAGTTTTTTTATAGCAGCAGTCACAGCAGCTGCATGGATATCGCCAGAGGCTTCTCCGGCAGATATTAATATTTTCGCCATGATGTCTCCTTGCATTTACCTATATATATTCAGTATATATTATAACACAAAAAGCGGCTGACATAAGCTATCAGCCGCTAAGAAATACGAAATTTTTCCGATATTTATTTTACAAGAATGGTAATATTATGCTCATCTGCCAGCGCAATCACCTTTTCGCGCTCCGGAATGATAGTATTACCTGCTTCAATAACAGCTCCTGTAGCACCGGCGTGAATCATTGATTCAATCGTCGTTGTACCGAAACCGGGAATATCAAAGCGTTGGTCCTGCTTCGGCTTGGCAGCCTTGGCTACGATAACGCCGCCCTTGCCTAAAAAACCGCCGCGCAGAATGCAGGCATCGGTGCCTTCAATCGCTTCTACCGCCATAACGGCACGATTTTTTACAACAACGGTCTGACCGATATCCAGTCCGCCGATGGCTTTGGCCATCTCAAAGCCGAATTCCATATCCGCAAGCTCTGCCTCCGTAGGCTTACGCTTGGTCAGGACACCGGGCGGCGGCAGCAACGGTTTAATCAGCAAGGTCTGATCCATAACCTCAATGCCTTCGTCCTCCAGCTCCTTGACAATCGCATTCATGATAGTATCATCCTTGCGGTCCGGAATAGTAGCTAAAATTTTTATCGCCCGCAGATCAGGAACAATCCTGCCTGCTTTGTACAAAACTTCCTTTGTTACCTTACCGATCATGGTGACCTTGGTAACCTTATTTTTTTTCAGCGTAGAAATAATCTTGCCAATTTTGCCGATGTTGATATCGTAATAAGCATCAACACTGCCGGGCAGCTCCTCGTCAATCCCGGGAACAACACCTACAGCGACAACATGGTAACCCAGCTCTTTCGCTGAGCGTGCCACCTCTACCGGCAGATGTCCGACACCTGAAAGTACGCCCAGCACCTCCATAGCCTTAGCCTCTGCGTGTACGGATGATGCCGCGTTCTACATTACGCAGGAAACGCATCAGATGTTCCATAGGCTCGGAGCTTGTCAGCTCCTGCTCCATAGTGCTGATTGCTTCCTGCAGCGGCAGACCGCTGCGATAAAGAATGCGGAAAGCCTTTTTCAGCTCACTGCGTTCCTCTACCGGCATACCTGCGCGGGAAAGACCTACGCTGTTCAGACCGGAAACAAAAGCAGGATCACCGGCGCAGATCATGAACGGAGGCACATCCTGGGTTACACGTGCCATACCGCCGATCATTACGTTACGGCCAATCTTGCAGAACTGGTGTACCGCAGACAAACCGCCGATAACAGCACGGTCCTCAACGATAACGTGACCTGCAAGTGTTGCAACGTTAGACATAATAACATTATTGCCCACGATGCAGTTATGTGCAACGTGAGTATAGGCCATCATCAGGATGTTATTGCCGATACGGGTTTCGTTGCCTTCACCGCATGCACGGTGAACAGTGCAGCATTCACGGAAGCTGCCGCCGTCACCGATAATAGTATAGCTTTTTTCACCTACAAATTTTAAATCCTGCGGTACCGCACCAATAGAGCAGCCCGGGAAAAAGTGGCAATTCTTGCCGATTTTAGTATATGGATGGATAGTCACATGCGCACCAATCACGCAGCCGTCGCCAATCTCCGTATCTTCGTCGATGACAGCATAAGGACCTACGCATACGTCCTTGCCGATTTTAGCAGACGGATGAATGATTGCAGTTTCATGGATACCACTAGTTGGCATAATAACCGAACTCATTATTTTCACTCCCCAAATAAGATATTAATCAAGCAATTAAATATAAATATAATACTATAATCACAGGTATCCACGATTTTTAACACTACAAAAATCACAGTTAAATGAATTTAGCATTAATTTTAGCTGTATTGCTCGCTTATTCTACCAATTACAGCTTTTTTGTATTTTGCTGATTAATTTTCTTTCGGGTCCATAATAGCAAAGGTGCAATCGCATTCGCAGGCAACCTTGCCGTCAACCTTACCCTCGCAATGAATGATACCCATGCTGCCGCGCATAATTTTAGTTACCTCAGCGGTGGTTACAACCTGGTCACCGGGCACAACCTGCTTGCGGAAACGTACATTGTCTATTTTAGCGAAAACAGCAATCTTGCCGCGGTTTTCTTCCGGATACAGCATAGCAACGCCGCCAACCTGAGCCATAGCCTCAATCAGCAGAACGCCGGGCATAATCGGTTCATTAGGGAAATGACCTAAGAACTGCATTTCATTAGCGGTAATATTTTTAATACCTACTGCGCGCTTCATAGGCTCAACTTCCAGAATGCGGTCAACCAAAAGCATCGGATAACGATGCGGCAGAATCTTTTTAATTTCGTTAATATCTAATACTGTCATTTATTACTCCCCCTTTGTTCTGTAAGCCTGAATTTGCTTAGCGATTTGCGAGTTAAAGGCATGGCCGGTTTTTACGGCAATAACATGCGCTTTAATCGGTCCCAGCAGATACAAATCGCCAATGGCATCAAGAATCTTGTGTCTGATCAGTTCATCGTCAAAACGCGGCACAGAAAGAATTTTTTCATCATCAAAAACAACTACATTCTCTAACGAACCGCCAAGGCCCAGTCCCATCTTACGCAACATTTCCAGCTCGGAAGTAAAAGCCACTGTTCTGGCAGCCATAATATCCTTTTTAAAGCTCTCCTTATCGAGCAGGATATCGAAATACTGGGTTCCCAGCATCGGATGACTGTTGATGGATGTAAAAGAAATTCTGTAGCCGTCATAAGGTAAAATAACGATATAACGGTCATTGTCATAAACAGAAAATGCTTTATCAACGGCATATATATGACGTTCTGCCTCCTGCTGCACCGGTTCTGCTTTTTCAATCAGCTCGCAGAAAACCTTAGCACTGCCGTCGGTTACCGGCGGTTCCGGGGAAGACATTTCAATACGGATATTGTCAATCGCCATCATAGACAGCGCACCCATAAGATGCTCAACTGTAAAAACCTCAGCACCGTTTGCACTAAGTGTTGTTGCCTTTACCGTGGAGCTTACATTCTCCGGCAAAGCTTTTATTTCCGGTCTGCCCGGTAAATCGGTACGGACGAAGACAATGCCTGTATCAGCCTCTGCAGGCTTCAGTGTCATCAGTACATCCTTGCCGGAATGCAGACCAATGCCAGAATAGGATACCTCTTTAGCAATTGTATGCTGGTATTCCTTTTTTTGCTCGGTCATTTTGCTCCTCCTTTATCAAATTTATTTTTTTCTGCCAAAACGTTGGCGTCCGTCTTTCCAACGGTCATGCACCCAGAACCACATTTCCGGATGCGCAATAATCTCATGCTCCAGTATTGTCACCAGCTCACGGGTTACCGCATAAAAATCCTGCTCCTTGTTTTTTGTTTTCGGGGTGTACAAGGGAGGATAAATTTTAGCCGTACAGCTGCCATCTGCATTATTGTGCAGAAAGATTGGTAAAATCGGTGAACCGTAAATACGCGAAAGCGCCGCCGGTCCCATAGGGATAACAGAATCCTTGCCGAACAGGTCAATGCGTACGCCATCGTCATTCGTATCCTGATCATAAAGGATGCCCAGAAGATTTTTTTCGCGCAGCATACGGCTGATAGCTAGCAGGCCATGCTCGCCACGGTTATAGGTAACCTTCTGTCCCACCATCTGGCGGAATTCATTGATAAGCTTATCCATATGACCGTTGTTCTGCTTACGGGTAATAGAAAGCATCGGGTAACCGTGCAGCGCTACGGTAGCGCCCAAAAGCTCCCAGTTGCCGTAGTGACCTGTAGCCATAATGACGCCTTTGCCCTGAGCATAAGCAGCCTCCAGATATTCCAGGCCCTCTACCTTTACCTTCTTGTCAATATTATCCTTATTCAGCAGCGGGAAGCGCATAACCTCAACGACCATGCGGCCGAAGCGGTGCAGACTGTCTGCAGCGATTTCCGCAGCTCTTGCTTCGTCAACCCCCAGGCATTCGCGGATATTGGCCTCTGCCATCTGCATACGCCAGCGCGGTACAACCGCCACTGCTACGCTGCCCAGGAATTTTGCCACCAGTTTGCGCAGCCACATGGGGGAAATGCACATAAATTTACTAAAAAGCTTGACTATATAATAACCTAACAAGCTTTCACCACCCTATTATTTTTTCAGCTCTGCCAATTCCTTTTCCAGAGCTTTGACGCGCTTGAGCATATCGCCCACCTTGCGAAGATTTGCTTCCTGACGCAGCCATTCTTTCATAGGCATAGCAGGGAAGCCGCCCATAACGGAATTGTCGGGAACATTATTGGTAATGCCGGTTTTGCCGCCAAAGACGCAGTTGCTGCCGATAGTAATATGACCGACAGTACCTACCTGACCGGCAAAGGTAACATTGTTGCCTACGGTTACGCTGCCGGAAATACCTACATGAGCAACAATCAGGCAGTTTTCACCTAAGATATCGTTGTGGCCGAGATGTACCAGGTTATCAATCTTGGTGCCCTTGCCAACAATAGTGCTGTCAACGGTAGCACGGTCGATACAGGTGTTGTTGCCAATCTCCACATCATCCTGCAGCACTACATTACCGGTCTGCAGCACCTTGCTGTGCTTGCCGTTTTGGGTAATAT
>OIXQ01000973.1_pt1 | contig 11778 bp, 8 predicted proteins | sample 1587791 | NCBI WGS metagenome assembly OIXQ01 (sample SAMN03283273) | human gut metagenome | biome: human-associated habitat; material: feces | host: Homo sapiens | place: Peru | collected 2012
AACTGAAGTTTTTCACTCTCAAACCTTCAAACAAACAATTCAAAACAGCTTCTAAGATTAACCTGAATATAGTGCCCCCAAGGTTCCGCATATCATTCAATAATATGCCATAACACCGAGGTGCGTGAGGATATTCACACTTGGAAGAGCAATTCGCTGACTGTCAGGCTGATGATGTTTTAGGTGCACACGATTTCTCACACCTGGAAGTCCGGAACACCTGTAGAACGTTCTGTACCGAGGCCGCTGACTCACAGGTGTGTAAACATATTCGCACCTAAAAGATCAACTCTTTAGATATCAATTAGATGCCGTTTTACGTGCGTATAGTTTCTCACACCTGGAAGAACAATCAGAAGTTTCTTTGATGACTTCCAGGTGAGAGTATGATTCTTTTTAGAAGGAATATCCCAAGCTGAGGTATGGGTAGAAAACGGACTTGGACAAGCCATATTTCCCGATTCCGTACGATGGACTTAAGCCGCAGCGGAACACCAGACCGTTCTCCGCGCGAAGACGGTAACCGACATTCGCGTAAAGGAAATTTCCCCACTGCGTCGTTCTCACTTCCTTCGGAGCAGTTCCCGTGGAACCATCAGGCAAGGTCACCGTCTTGCTTTCCGTAATCTTGTCAAAATACACCCCGTTGGACATTCCGGCTCCGATCTCGAAATGATGTTTTCCTCTACCTGCCAGGTAGTTGATCTCCACCGGCACGCCGACACCATGAATCTCGTACCAGTTCCCGATGCCGAAACCGTACCCGACACCGACCGCGAAACCCAAACCCGAATCCCCTTTGAACCTTGCGTCATAAGAGGCACCGACCACATTGGCGGCCCCGAACAAATCCAACCGCACATTCCGATCCTGAGCCATTACTACCGGAGACAGCGCAATGGCCAATAATAATGCTACAACCTTTTTCATAATAAAACGTATTATTTCCGACTGCAAAGTCGGGCAAAAGAATTGATATGGTAATGGAAAACAGTTTCACTTTTGGCAAATATAATTTCCTAATCCTTAATTTGTTACAGACAAATTGAGCTTCACGTTCTCATTTCGCACAGTTTAATCAGCTTATTTTCAATACATTAATCAAATACTTGTAACATATCACGATTAGTAAAGCACAGACTGTCAAGCAATTACATTAATCACGGTATAAATTCCGAGAAAAGAGCCTTGTTTTCACCATCCAACCTTGCGATTTTTTCTTCTCAGCATCGCGAAAATAGCGCATGGCCTATCCTATTTGCGCTTAACGCAGAAGATCGGGAGGATGAATATCACGGCGAGTATGGAGAAGAGCATGCCGGAGATGGTGCCGACGGCGAAGTCGAACCAGAAAACCTCCTCGGGGCCGTCGGTGAGGAACGGGAGGAGGCCGAGGATGGTGGAGACTATGGTGAGGGTGATCGGGTTGATCTTGCGGGAGTAGGCTTTGACGTAGAGGCGGATGTTGGCCGCTTCGGCTGGTCGGTGAGTTTGTTTAGTCACAGAGGTGGTCCCTTCGACAGGCTCAGGGACCGATGCACTGAGGAGGGACTGGTAGGTGGTGATGAGGTAGATGCCGGCGTTGACGACTATGCCGCTGAGCATCACGAAGGCGGCGAAACCGCCCTGATCGAAGGAGAAGTCCGATAAGCCGAAGGCAAGGAAGAGGCCGATGAAAGAGACCGGAACCATAAAGATCACGGCGAGCGGGTAACGGAACGACTCGAATGTCATCGCAAGCATCACGTACATCACCGCAAGAATCAAAAACAGCAGCCAGGCGTACTGCTGCTTGGCGGTGTCAAACCATCCCCAACCCGGGACCTCCGCCTTGAAACCGATCGGGAGTACCTCATCGTTCATGTACTTGACCGCCTTCTGGGACAGGGAACGGCTGAGTTCCCAACTACCGATGAAGTCGTAGCAGACAACAAGCTCGTAGGACTGGTTGCTCTTTCTGATTGTCAGACCTGTCCGCTGCTTGTCGATGCCCCCGACACTCGAAAGCGTCATTTTCTTCTGACCGACATCTATCGGAGAGTTAAGAACGTGCCAGAGATCGTATCTGTCCAGATCCGAGGAACGGAGGACAACATCGACGGCTCCACCATCATATTCAGAAGTTCCGATCTTCCGTTCGTACAGTAAGGAACCCAATGCATTGTAGTAGGCATAAGGATTGATGTCGGCGAGCGTCATCCGCCCAAAATCATAATCCAGCACAAACTCAATCGAAGGGCGGCCGTTCCAACCTCCCGACCAGATCTCCGCGCCCTGGACACGGCGGTTTGTGGAGAGATAGGCCATCAGCTTCTCGGCATATCGGCTGAGTTCCTGATAGTTGTAGCCCTTCAGCGAGATGCGGTTGCTCTTGGAGGACGAGACGATGTTGTTGTTGAAATTATTGTCGTCTATTCCGGAGACCCTCCAGTTCGCCCCGCCGAAATTGATCGCCATCCTCGTGACCTCGGACTTGAGCACGGAAGGGAAACCGGAGTTCTCGAACTCAGGCTTGAACTCTACCGAAATCTCGGCGTTGTCGTAGGAATATATCGACGTGGTGAATACGGAGATCTCATCGAATTTCGACAGATAATTCTCCATCGCCCTCACGACATCATTCAACTGGTTCACGGTACAGCCCTCCAGCATGCCGGCGTTGATGATCAGACGTTTCTTCTCCGGCTCCCGGTAGAAATTGGAGCGGTTCAAGGATTTGTAAAACAGACCGAAGGAGGAACTGGCTATCTTGTCTATCAACTGACGGTTCCTGTCGTAAGGTTTCCAGGTGACAATCTTGTCCAGAAATCTGTCGAACCTGTCCGCCTTGGCCTTTTCATAGTCTGACAGACGGGTAGGGAGCAGACAGAGCGGGATTCCAAACGCCACGATGAACAAAAGGACATACACCCAACGATGCCTCACCCCCCAGCCGATGTAGGAAGCGTAGAACCTGTTCCAACGCAGGATCCGGCGGAGCTTCCTTGGGGAACGCCCAGACTTGCCACCCGACATTCTTACAGGAATATATTCCATCAGCGACGGGATGAACAGGTAGGAGATGATCAGCGACAGTCCCAAGTTAATGACAATCACCCAGATGAAGTCCACGAGGTTGGCTTTTTCCTTTTCCGGAAGCAGAAGGACCATCATCAATGCGCCGACAGTCGTGGCCGCGGCCGAAAGGATGGACGGGAAAGCCTTCCGGTCTTTGAAATGGGCGTAGTGGTCGATCATCACGATCGAGGTGTCGATGATTATTCCGAGAGAGACCGTGATTCCGGCAAGGGTGTAGATGTGGATCTGAAGACCTGCCAAACTGTAGATCATCAAGGCGGTCAACACATTGACCGTCAAAGTGAAGACAATGATCAGCATATACCGCCACGACCTGTTGATCAAGAACACGAACAGCAGCAGGATCAGGATGCAGAGAGCGGTACGGACATAGATTTTGCCGAGTTCCTCGCTGACATATTCAGAGGAATCGTAGGCGATGCCGGCGGTGATTTCCGAAGGGAAGCCTTTCTGAAGCTCCGCCATCCTTTCCTTGACGGCGGAAGCGACAGTCAACAGGTTGGCCGAAGAAGCTATCTCCACCGTCAAAGTAATGGTGTTCAAACCGTTGACACGATAGTAACTTGACGGCACAGCTTCCTCATAGCGCCACTGGGCAACGTCCCCGATGTGAATCACACGGCCTTTGAAATTACCTACGGGAATCGATCCGAAATCCTTGTCCGAGGCTTCTTTAAGACGCACCGTCATCAATCCTTCAGAGGTTTCCGTCATTCCGAGGATTTCCTCACGGTAATATGAATTGAAGGCCGATGCGATCTCATCGGCGGTGACTCCTACGGACTGGATCTTGTCGGCGTCGAACGTGATCACCCACTGGAAAGGAACACCGCCGTCCACATTGACCTTGTCCACTCCCGGGATGGCGGCCAAATGGCTGAGGACGTGTTCCTTGACATATTTGGAAATCTCCCGGGAAGGGATCCCGCCCTTGACGAGATAGGATATCCGCGAGACCCGTCCGCCGCCGGACAAGGATATTCCCGGATAGGAGACCTCATCAGGAAGGCTTGGGTAAACGTTCCTGATCGCCGAGGCGACCTCGAAGCGCGCCGCGTCCATGTCCGAGCCTTTGCGGAACTTGACAGAGACGGAGCCTGAACCTTTACGTGAAACAGAGGAAATGTCTGTGACATCGCGTATCCCCGCCAAGACTCCTTCAATCTTGGATGTCGCCTCGCTTTCAATGATTTCCGCAGAGGCGTTGGGATAATAAAAAGATACATAGACCGTACGGCCTTCCGTCATCGGTGTGTACTGGATGTTCAGACGCGGCAACGCCGCCAGCCCGACAAGGGACAGCGCCACCATAATCAGAACTACCGAAAATGGAGAAAGTCTATTTATTCTTTCTTCCATTGTAGATCGAATAATACAACGCCGGCACGACGAACAGGCTGACAAGGGTTCCGACAAGCATTCCCGCGATGATCACCAGAGACATCGGGTACTGGAGGTCCGCTCCCATACTTCCTCTTGACAGGAACGGGCAGACGGCCAGAATGGTTGTCAATGAGGTCATTATGATAGCCTTCACCCTAAGCGAGGACGCATCAATGACAGCACGCTCAAGACTTTCGCCGGCCTTGCGCATCCGGTTGATCGTGTCTATCTTCAGGATGGAGTCATTGATGACGATGCCGGTGATGACAATCAGGCCGATCATCGACATCAGGTTGATGCTGACCCCGAAAATCCATAGAACCAGCAAGGCGACAGAGACATCCACGACAATCTCCGAAAGGATGATCAGCGGCTGGACCAGAGACTCGAACTGGGAGGCCAGAATCAGATAGAGCAGGATTATGGCGACCAGCATTATGATGATCATCTCATCAATCATCTTGCTGTTGGAGAACCAGGAACCAGAATAGCCGACCTCGAAGTCACCATTCTTTCGCACGACGTCACTCACCGCGGCCATCACATGTTTCACGTCCTTCGACGGAACATCGAGAGCCAAAGGGTAGTAATTGTCCTCCGGGCCTGCGACCAAAGTTTTCAAATCCTCGGCAAAGGTTTGCCGCATAAGATTTGAAACCGGAATCCGGGATGTCTCCCCGTCAAGGCCTTTCTTTTCGATGAAAGTGCCATGCAGGATCTCCGAAAGTCCGGCGGCGTTGGAGCCTGTCACGACCGGAACAGTGCTGGTTCCCTGGACAATGTTGAACAGACGGTTCTCATTGAGCGAGTTCCTCAGAATCGACACAAGTTCCGAATAACCGACATCATAAAGCGCAAGCAAGTCAGGATCAGCGACAAACAGAGCGTCAGTCTTTACCGGAGGATCCGCCACGGTCACTCCAGGCAACGTTTCCCTGACCTCGGAGAGCATATTCCTCAACGGTTCGACCTCAACCTCCCTGTTCCTCACTGGGCGAAGGCGCGCCACGAGCGGAGCCTCGTTCCGGGCGAAAACCATGTCGAAGATATTCCCTGAAGCTTCGAATGAATATACCGCTTCCGGATATTCATTCTCCATCTCATCCTTCAATTCGCCCAGCACCTTTTTCAATGTGCCGGCATCTTTGCAATTGACGTAGATGGACGCTTCGGAAATTCCTTGGTCACCACTATGACTCAGAATGAATTGCTGAGAACCGACAAGAGCCGTCATCTGCTCCACGCTTCCGGTCAGTTTTTTCTCTAAATCCCTGATCCGCTCCGTGTTACGTTCAATGGAAATGTGTTCGTTCCAGTCAATCTTCATTATCGCGTCCGTCTGGGTCATCTCCGGCAGACGGGATTTCGGCATCTCCAGGAAACAGAACACCAGCCCGACGGTCGAGACGGCAAGAAGGCCCCAGGCAACCGGCCTGTGCCGGATGAACCATTCCATAAGTTTGTCGTCCCAGCGGCGGATCGGTTCGTCAAAGTTGATTTTCTCCAAAAGCGGACTCGGACGGAAGCCATCCGAACCCTTGAACCACCAGTAATAATAGACCGGAATCACAAGGATGGTCACGATGTAGGAGGTCAGCAGCACGATGGCCACCGACATAGCCTGATCGTAGAACATCGCCCCGGCGATGCCGCTCATGAATATCAACGGAATGAACACCGCGCAGGTTGTCAGCACGGAGCTGAGCATCGCTCCCCTCACCTCTTTCGTGCCCTCAAGGACAGCGGAGCGCAGGTTCCCTTCACGTTGCCAGCGGCCGGTTATATTATCGACAAGGATGACCGTGTTGTCAGTCATCATTCCGACTCCGAGAAGCAGACCGGAGAGGGATATAATATTCAGGGTCAATCCGATGGCATAGAAGCAGAGCATCGAGAATATCAGCGCCACCGGCATCGTCAGGATCACCAGCACCGGAGAGCGGAAGTCCCTCATGAAGAGGAATATGATGACGCTCGCCAGAAGGAGGGCGACCACGATGTTCTGTAGCAGGTTGTTGATGGTATATTCAAGAAGCTGGGTCTGGTCTCTCGTGATCTCGAAGCTCAACTGAGGGTAGTCGTTCCGGAAACTGTCCATCAGACCGTTCATGGCCGACTTCAGGTCAGACATCTTCGCCTCGCTCTGCTTGATGACGGCAAGACACACGGCATCCTCTCCGTTCGAGCGGACGAGGCCGGTTCGTTTTGCCGGGTGGACGACGACCTTGGCGACGTCCTTTATCTGAAGAAGTCGGCCTTCCTTCTTGAACCAGAGGTTGGCGATGTCTTCACTGGAGGAAGCCCGAGAATCGAATTTGACATTGTAGCGGTACTCTCCGTCACGGATTGTGAGACTGCCAAGGCGGATGTTGGAACTCTTGACACAACTCTCGAACTCATTCATTGTCATCCCTGCCTGGAGTAGCTTGGACTCATCCGGAATTATGAGAATTTCGTCACTGACAAGGCCGCTGACATCGACCATGGCGACTTCGGAGAGTTGTTCGATGCGTTTGCTGATCACGTCACGTGCGAAGCGGCTCATCTGGGAGAAGGACTCGGTTACGGGGAACAAGTCCGATTGGGCCTCAGGCTCGGTGCGCTTCGACGGGCTCAGCGACCGATTCTGAGGCGGTCCCTGAGCTTGTGGTTCGACAGGCCCAGCGACCGAAGAAGTAATATTCACAAAAAACGCCGGAATGTCCGTGGCGCTGGCCTTCAAGACCTTAGGCCGGGCGATGTCGCCAAGGCTGGACATGGACCGGTCAATCTTCTCGTTGACCTCAATGAAAAGATAATCGATGTCCGAACCGTGGTTGAACGTAAGCCGGATCGTCCCGCTGCCGTCCTTCGCCTCACTGACGATGTCCTCAAGTCCGTTGATCTGGATGAGCTGCTGGCGCAGAGGCTTCAGCACACTCTCGTCCATCTCTCTGGCCGAAAGTTCCGAGGATGTGGCCTGCACGGTTATGTACGGGATGTCCACATCCGGAACCAACGACACTGGCAGCAGACGTATGCTGACAATGCCCAGAACAACGATGACAAGGGTTATCATCGTCACGGTTATCGGTCTGTCTATCAGATGTTTCAGCATTGCCTACCTTTTTACCAGCACATCAGAGTTGTCCGCCAGATTGAGATTGCCGGAGACAATCACCTGGTCGCCTTCGTTCAGTTCGGCGTTCCTGTCCTTGTTGGCCTCGACTACGTAGGACTCACCATTGGAATAAAGTATCGTGACATAAGTCCAATGTGCCTTGCCGTCATCCGTGCAGGTGAACAGCACGTCCAGATTGTCCCTGATCACCACCGCGCTGCGAGGCACGACAAGCTGTCCCGGAATCATCCTCTCCACGATCACACGGACGTTCATTCCATCGATCAGCGAGCCGTCGTTCCGGACCTGCGCGGTGACGGAGATCTGCCCTTTCTCATCCACAAGCGGATTGATGGCGGTGACTTTCCCTGAATATTCCTTGGTCTCGTCAGCGAACGGACGGATCCTCACCGGCAGACCGACGGAGAGGAATGAATATTCCGACTCCATCACCGAGAAATCCACCTCCAGCACACTGTCGTCCACAATCGTGCAGAAAGTACCGGACGGACTCTGGTCGAACGGCTTCTGCTTGATGTCAGCGACACGCCCGGAGAACGGGGCATGGAGAACCGTTCCGGCGATCTCGTAGGACGAGCGCGCGAAATCGTTCCTGGCGGCGGAATAGCCGGATTTCATCTTCGCCATGGCCAAAAGATCGGCGGGGACCGAGGTGGTGTCCCCGGCGGAATATCCCTGTCCCACAAGATAGTCATACAAATCCAGCTCGGCCTTCTGGAGCGAAAGCCGGGAGGATTCCTGCGACAGTTTCAAGTCGGGACGGTCAACGGTGGCGATGACGGCACCTGAGGAGACATATTCACCATTCCGGACGTTTATCGCCGCGATTTTTCCGGTTGTCCTGAACTGCAGCGCGCTTTTACGACTGGCGACCAGCTTTCCGTTGGACAAGAGTTGACGGGCGAAATCCTTCCTTTCCAATTTCACGACAGTGACTTCGTTTATCTGAGGAGTGTAGGTCAGTTTCCCGTCCTTCGTCTCCTCCGCCTTTTTGTTTCCACCACACGCTACGGCCATCACGACTAGACCGCAGACACCAATAGACACTAGGATATTCTTTCTCATATTCATGGATTCTGAATTATTCCATCATTCCCAATAATGAAGAAACGCTAATTACATATCGCATTTGTTACCACTTATCAATAATTCTTGAATATGCTTGAAATAATGTTCTGAAGCACTTTCTGAATATTTCGAGGTTATCATTATGTTCGTTATATAGTTTCCTGACTGCAAACAATAAATCGTTATTATTAACCAGAAACGATTACCTGTTCCTCTCATATATTCTTCGCTTTGCTTTTTCAAATTCGGAGTCAAACATACTTAGTCCATCACCAATTACACCGACACCTATCATAACATCATTCTTATCATAGATGCCTCCCCAAAGGATCACTTCCTTCATTCCATTCAGCTTGCGGAACACGCCCTTCGTGTCAACAATCACTGGTATGTTGCAATCATACTGTTCCAGTTTTGCCCGAACCTTTGACGTGTCCTTCACACTACCATCAACATACACCAAAAGTTCCCAATCCGGATTATCATCCATAATCCTTTCAATCTTTCCACGAGGAGTCCTACTCAACCATTCATTCATGCATCCCGTTATCATGTACACGTATATCTTATTTTTGGAAAAATCCGGAGCATAATTCTCTACCAGGCCATGACGATCAATCACATACATTCCATCCTCAATCGCCACTGGATGTACCCCGTCATCTTTACAAGACATCAGTGATACAAACATAATCCAACTTAACACAATATTACGCATAATTATAACCAATCAGTTCAACTTAACCCTTCTTTCGTTAGAAATCAAAACGGCTGACAACAATACTTTAAAAAATTTTTTCATAATGCTCAATTTAATAATAATGTTATTGATTTGTGGTTGAACTGATTGGTTACAAAAGATTCAGTTTTGCGATGACGTAATTGCCATCTTTGCCAAGGGGATCAAGGGCTTCCGGGTTGGAGGCTTTTTTTAGGAGCGTGGCGGGGAAGGTGCTGATCAGGGACGGATCCAGCAGACAGTACAAAGCGCCATCTTTTATCTGGCGGAACGCATTGGCCAAGACATCCAGCCCTACTTCACCGGCCTTAAACCAGCGCCATTGTCCGTCAGCATACAAGCCACAGTAGTTGCTTTGCATCGCCTGTTTCTGGAGAGCGATAATGACAAGACGCGTGTCACCATCACAAAGATATTGGCTGAGCATAGCGAATTCACTTCCAAGAAGATGATCCATAGCCGCGAACGAGTCATCATACTCATAAAAGGTCTTTGGAATCGCATATCTGCCGAAATCGAAGCAAGGACCGTCACTCATCAGCCCTTTGCTGTAAACTTTTATAATGTCAGAATATGAGTCGACGACAAAAACCGAATCGCCTGATTCAGAGAATATCTGTACGGTGGGAGTATAGTTCATCACCTTCTCCTTTGACGGGAAGAAATCCACTCTGGTTTCATCAGACAACAATGAGAACCGGGTCTCACGACCGGACCCATAGCCATAATATGTCAGGACCCCTTCATCCGTAATCCATGACATCGCTCCCAGATCCAATTCATTCAAGGACTTCAAATCAAGCATGGATCCACTCAAAGAGAAACGCTGGATTCTGGAAGGGACAGAAAACACATAGAGGGTCGAGTCTCGGTACTGAACGTCGTTGATGTGGACATATTCCTCAGGGCCATTCCCACGGTGGCCGATATTATTTAGGAAACGTCCGTCATGTGAATATCTGAAAATGTTCCCATTCAGATAATCTGTCACAATGTAGGAATCCTCCGTGACATTCAGATCCACAGATGAGCCCAAAAGATGCTCGTCATCAGCCTCTAACGGAACAATCTCAACCGACTTGACAACTTCCGCCAACGGATTCACCGTGTTGCCGAACTCCACCGGGACCTTGGCGGTGATTGAATCTCTTGATTCTGAGCAGCTCATTATCAATAGTATTGATAACAGCAGTATAGCCTTTCGCCTATTCATAACAGTTGATGTATTTAGCATATTCATTGATTCTGAATCATTCAACCATTTCCTTGACGCTGACGTCGATGTCTTTTCCCGTGATGAAATCGTAGAGGGCGTACTTCCGGAGGGTGTAGTAGTAGGTCCAGAAGTTGGAGTAGTCGGTGATGTATTTGGCCATCGCTGACTCGTTGTCGTTCTGGGCGTTGGTGAGGTCGGTCACCGTGGCCGAGCCGCGCCTGAACTTGTCCATCATCAGCTCGTACCTTTCAGAGGCTATCTCCATCGCCTTGCGGGAGGCCAGACACTGCTGACGCTGGTTGTTGAACTGGCCGACGGCGGTGAATATCTTCCTGCGGACTGCCGTCCGGGAGCACGGGATCCCCTTTGCCCTGAAAATCGATGTCCCCAACGATACCACGGCAGCGGCTATCCAAGAGGGGAGAAAGATGCTGAAGGACCCAACAGCGCCTAGATATTCCAGCATGGAGAGCCTGAAGGCGGCGCTGGACGCATGAAATACGATATTCAGTTTACGACGCAGTTCAAAAAGGACCTGAAGCTGGCAAAAAAACAGAATAAGGACCTGGATAAGCTGTTCTCAGTAATCGAAGTTCTGGCCAGGGGGGAAACGTTGCCGCCCCAATACCGGGACCATGATTTATCCGGAAACTACAAGGGGACCCGGGAGTGCCATGTGGAGCCGGATTGGTTGCTGATCTATGAAATTCAGGACAATGTTCTGGTGCTGATGCTTTATCGCCTGGGGACCCATTCGGAGTTGTTTAAGAAGTAAGAAAACCCCGGAGCCGGAAAAACACGGCTCCGGGGGAACACATATCCCCTTACTCCAAGCTCAAATGGCTCTTTTTCAGGCCCTTGAGGATGGCCAGCCCCAGGATGGGGGCGAAGATGATGGCTACCACGGCGTTGAAGACGGTGGCAGGGATCTTGCCGATGACGGCCAGCAGGGCGGCATCAGAGGTCAGACCCTTGACCAGGATGCCCTGGAGGTAGCTCTTGCCCAGGTACAGCGCCGCGTAGGTGATGGCGGCAGCGGTGGTGGCAACGGTGGCCTTCAGGTAGTTCCAGTTCATCTTTCCGGCCTTCCAGGCCACGAGACCGGCAACCAGGCCGTAGGTACCCTTGGTCAGGAAGGTGATCCAGCACTCGTCGATGTAGTTCGACATGATG
>OIXQ01000975.1_pt1 | contig 11762 bp, 8 predicted proteins | sample 1587791 | NCBI WGS metagenome assembly OIXQ01 (sample SAMN03283273) | human gut metagenome | biome: human-associated habitat; material: feces | host: Homo sapiens | place: Peru | collected 2012
TTATTGTACTGAAGTAAATGTTCATCTCGATTTAATGTTTGAACCGTAGCAAACACATAATCTGCGTTATATTCACGATATCCACCACAAACCAAACCCATGGAAACAGATTTTTCAAACACTTTCTCATAGGATTTCTTGGTTTGTCTTGCAAGTTGTCCCCTATGTACTAGGAACAAAACTCTCTTAAACCCTAATTCCCTCATTGCAAATGCAGAAGCATAAGTTTTACCTGTTCCAGTCGCAGATATTAAAAGTGCCCTGTTTTTTCCCGCATCAATAATTTTCTTAAGATTTGTTATAAATGCAATTTGCATGCTATTAGGTTTTAGATTATATTTTTCTAATGATACAATCTTTTCTTGCCCGGCAATGTCTCTTTGATGTTTAACTATATTATATTCTTCTTTATAATTCTCATAAAAATCATCAAAGCCAAATGTATGCTGTGAATTCCATAAGCGGTCAAATTCAGAAATTATTTCTTCTGCCATTTTCCCCTGCTCAGTTGAAATAATCCTTGTATTCCACTCTTGATTACTGGTAAGTGCCGTACTTGTCATATTAGAGCTTCCAATTATAATCTGATATACTTCACCCGTTCTAAAAATATATCCCTTTGTATGAAACCCTTCATCTGCCGCTTTTACATCGTACATCTTCAATGTGATATTTGATAATCCATTAAGTTTCTTCAATGCCTTGGGTTCACTAAAATCCAGATAATTAGTTGTGAGAATTTCACCAGGGATATTTTTCTTTTCTAATTCCTTCAATGTCTGAAGTAACGGGGTAATTCCACCCATAGTGATAAATGCTACACTAATCTGAAATTTATCACATTTTAATAATTCATTCTCTATAGTAGATAAAACTTTCTTTCCGGATTTATAATTATTGGTAATAAACTGTGGACAATAAAGGCTGTTTGAAGCAACCGAACCATCTATATATGCGGTTTCACATCCTAATCGTAATTCATCTCTTTCATCCATATAAATACTCCATATTCAACAATAATATGTATATTATATTATATTATTTATACCGGATTGTTGCAACGGAAGAATACAAAGATAACATTTCTCATATATTCCCTTTAGTCTCATTTTATCCACAGTAATCACTTTCTACCTTTTTTCTAAAACGTCTTTATCAAATATGCTTTCATCTTCTCCCTTTGAACATAATTTATTTCACACCTATATGTATGACATTCTTCTTCTATCATATTTATATATTCATCAATATCCATATTACTTGAAATAAAAGTTCTTTTTACAACTTCTTTTATCTGTTTCTTTTTTTGAATCTTATCTGGCAACTCATGTATCTTTAATAATAAATACGCCCCAATTTCATTACCAAGATAATAACGATTTACACGCATATAGTTAGATACAATTACTGCGTTCATATTTGTAAGTAGAAGGCTTCTAAGTGAAATATTCAGTTTTTCTGGAAATGAATTTAGCCCAGCAAATATATTGTATCTCGCATACTGAACCCAATTATATATGTTTTCATAACTCATCAATTCATTATGCTTTGCTAATTCATTAATTATTTTTATCTGGACATCAAAATCTAATGTGTCTTCACATGTCCAATACACTAAATTATCCTGGTTGATAACACTTATTTTTATAGTCCAAATATAAAATACGTCCAATATTTTATCCTTATAAACTGTATTAAACAATTCGCTATCACAACTAGCATTTATGTATTCCATTAACTTAAAATACATTTCTGTCTTAAAACGATGCCCAATATTCGAATTTCGAACTTCTTCTATCACTTCTTTAACATCTTGAGCACAACTATGTTGATTCCATAAAATTCTCAATACATTTATATTAATATATTTCCAGTCAAATCTAAATCTATAGATTGAATAATACAATATGAGATATATGAAAAGATACATACAATTCTTCCCATTTAATTGTCCTATGACTTCTACTGCATTAAATCTACTATGATAAATAACTTTATCTCTAATTATTTGCGTACAAAAATCATTAAAATATTTGTTTTTAATTACTTGTCCAAATATTTTTATAAAATCCCTTTGTTCTCTTTTCTCTGAAAATATACAATCAATTTCCACTCTAATTAAATCATTAATACATTCTTTATAATAATATTCATAAAGGTTCACCTGTTGATTTACATCTTTTTGTAAAAGTCGAATTAACTCTTGTTTCATTTCGTCAGACAGTTTCTGGTATATATTTAGTGTTAATTCCTGCCATTCACTTACATCAATTATTTCTTCTCTAATTTCCATAGCTGAATTATCATGGCTATTATATTTTATTCTACTATATCCTGCCAGTTTTGCACTCGTAAGATTAAGTCTAATCAAATCAATATAAAATTTAATAAGTAATCTTATATTTTGTTCATCAAGTTGAAAATATTTTTCATTTATAATTTCTCGTAACAAATGTACCTCACTATTTAAACTCTCTATCCACGGTATTTGATTTCTTAATTTTTTATCTTTTGTACTGTCATTAATTTCATATTGCTTCCACTTAATATATTGAATAAAAAATAAGTCAATCAAATGATTATATCTGCTTTGTAATTCAACATTATCATCAACTTGAATTGCACTATACAAATTTGTTAGATTTCTCTTCAGCATATCCATGTTGTTTATTCGTTTTTTATCCATATCTTTCAAAAAGCATTTATCAATTTCTTCAAATATGTAGTTATCTATTTTTATATCAGAATACATTTTTATCATTAAAACACTTTTTGTACATTGAACGAATAATATGACAAACAATATAAAATATCCAATAGCAAATAAAAACCACATGAAAGTTATTATATTAATTACTTTTTTTCCAATTAAATCTCCATATATCATCATAAATGGTTTATAAAGAATTTCCAAAATCAATAATATACCAAATATTTTTTTAGAGATTATTTTTTTAAAAATCGTCAGATTCTTGTATACAAAAAACTCAGCAATATCTTTTCCTAAATATTTAGTTACAGACTTTTCACTACCTCGATAATCTGCTACAAATTGATAAAAAGTCAATAATATTCCATATATTGTAATTTGTCCAATAACTACTGTAAAAAATGTTGCTTTATCAATATTCAAATTATTATTTAATATATAGTTTATTACTTTTTTCAACATATTTGATATTTGTTCCATTTATACCTCAAATTGTAATTGCACTATTTTGAATTTTCTGTATATATGCTTCTGCAATTATATATGACCCTTTAGATGAAATATTTGAAAAATATTTTTGCAATTCTTCATTATGCGATAAACCAGTCCTAACCACTTTATCAATCTCATTATATAATTCTGAATTATTTGATTTTCCTTCATATAATATAGAATTTAATTTAGCTATATCAAACGAAACAAAAGATACAGTTACTCCAGGATCATCATTATCACCATCGTCATTTTCTTGCTCTCTCATCTTATATATTTCTACACTATATTTCCATCACATATCTCAATAACTCTATTACACTCATTTGCCACTTCCATATCATGTGTAATAATTATCACTGTAGTTCCCTTTGCATTCAATTGTTTGAATACATTCATTATCTCCAAAGATGTCTTTACATCTAAAGCTCCTGTTGGTTCATCCGCAAGAAGAACCTTTGGATTGTTAATCATAGCTCTTGCTATTGCCACTCGCTGCTTTTGACCTCCTGAAAGCTTATTAACTTTCTTATCCATTATCTCATCCATCTCAAGCTGACTTAATATATCCTTAGCCTTTTCTTCTCTCACACGCCTATTCCCAGCATCCTTTGAAAAAAATAATGGCATCAGCACATTCTCTATTACTGTATAATTCTCCATAAGTGCAAAGTCCTGTAACACAATCCCGATATCTCTATTTCTTATAATTGCTCTTTTTTTCTCATTTAATTTCGACACATCTTGGCCATTAAAATAATATTTTCCTTGTTCGAAATCATCAATACAGCCTATGATATGCATAAGTGTAGATTTTCCTGCCCCAGATTTACCTATAACAGCTACCATTTCTCCCTCTGAGATTCTGAGAGAAACTCCTTTAAGAGCAGTAAATTCATTCACCTTTCCTTTATTATATATTTTGTATATATTATCAATTTCTATCATAATCTCACTCCTCGTCAATAACCACTATTCATAACCCAGTGATAATCATCACTCTCGTTCTTACCATATTCTGTTATCCATATATGAATTAATTTAAAATCATCACTTATAGTAATCCAATAGTAATATAATGGTCCATCAACAGCTTCCTCATTTTGAAGATTTACACTCATACAAGTCATTTCATATCCATTTTCTTCCCTTGAGATGTTAAAACTTTGAAAATTACCACCCAACTCAAAACCTTCAACTTTAACTTCACCTTCAAATTTATTATTATTACAATTCCCTTTTCCTTTGATTACTACTTCAACCTCTTTTAATGGTTCTATTTTTTCTTTTTCTGTTTCCAAAGGATCTTCATCATACAGAAAAAACTTTCTATTAATATCTAACTCAATCTCATTTCCATTAACCTTTATGTCTGTTATAGGTTTTTCCTTTTTTAAACCGAATTTGAGTACAATTACCAATATGGTTATCATCACTACTACCAATAACCCAATTATTAAACATTTCTTCTTCATATTAATATCTTCCTTTCTGTTGATGGCTTCTACTTTCATTCCATGTTCTTGATTATTTCAATCGGAGTATTTCCTTTTAAAACATTCTTTGTAGTCTGCCCTGACCAAAGTACTATAATTATGCACACACTAAGCATAAATAGCATCTGTAACATTCCTATATTACAATTAATTTTTCCAACTAATTTAAATTGTTTTTGTAAAGCCAACAGATTGGTTGTAAAAGCAAATGCAAGCACTGAATTAAAAGTCATTTCTAATATAGTCATAAACTGTGCTTTGGTATAGTTCATGCCACATATGTACATAATTCCAAAATATCTTATACTTCTAACGGTTTTAATTGTTACAATTCCTGTTATAGAGATTAGGAATAGTACAAGAACAATTACTGTAAGTGGCACATATTTAAGTAATGTACCCTTATACTTTTCATTACTCCTATATACAATGTCTTCCGCATCAGGATACAATGAATCCGATGGGATAGATTGTAATACTTCTTTTTCATAATTACTTATTTTATCTTTCAGATTTCTTTTGTCTTCAGCGGACATTGTGTCATCCGGATTAATTATTATATTATAAAAAACCGACGCAGTTTCTATATTCTTTATTTTCTTGATTTCTTCCTCCGGTATAATAAGTCTTACCTCTTCCTCCTGCTCATAACTGTAGATTTGAAAATAGGGAAATTAGGGAAGTTGAGTGCATAACAAACAGAAAAAAATGGAATGAACGGTGGATGAAGGGTGATGAAGGGTGGAAAAGTACCCGTCACCCTCTGAAACCCCGATAAACACAGGGGATTTCAAAGGAATGATGAAGGGTGAAGGGTTTTGTGCCTATCCTATCTCAAAAAACGCTTTGATGAGTTTTTAGAGCGGGAAATTCTTTGCACAAAGATTTTGCCAGAGCAACCATCCTTGATATATGAAGATGATAGCCAAGCCTTTGTACCCTTCTCTAAAAAACATTATACGTTTTTATGCATGGCTTATTATCCTGAACGGAGGCAAATAATCATGTTTGTAGGGTATAGAGAGAAAAGCCAGAATTGTATTGCTTTTAGAAAAAGGGTAGCAACATATAGAAACTGCATTTTTCGGTCAGACGCAGTAACCATTTAAACTATGACAAATGGTTAAATCTATAATAAAAAAAACGTGAACTTGAACGACACGCAAGTTCACGTTTCTGAAATTATCTCTTTGTCTTTAAAAAGTTTTTTTATTGACGTCCAATTATAGGCAATGCCAACATAGGTTGTTGCTCACTTACCATTTGGAAGACTTCGCCAGAAAGGGATTTCACCTTAGCCTTAGCTGCAGAAGAAACAGGTTTAGGCAAGTGACTCAAATCGAATTCTACGAAAGTTCCATAATCATAAGTCCAAGAAGAGCCTAATGATGTACTCATAATACGCTTATACATCGCTTCGCGCGAAGGTGCGTTAAATCCATGTTTGTTGTGAAACATCATACTGTCATTAGTAGGACGCCAAGCTCCATACATGTAGCCCATGGCCCCCTCATATACACCTAAAGTCTCACCAAAAGCATCAGCTACCTGATAGCGAGAATCGCTCAGGAAACGGCTCCATGGCGTTTCTGTAGCAGAGAAAGACACATTTGCACACCAGCCATAAGCACTCTGTAAGTTGCCATACTTTTGCACATCGCTTGTTGGCAGGCTCGTATTGTTAGCTTCATAAGCATATTCATCTACCAATTTGGCCAAGCCATGACCTAAAGCTTCATGACAAAGTACTGAGCGATATTCTTCACCTGTTGCATCATTGTTGATGAGAGGCACATATGCGATTGCAAAATTACTCATTTCTCCATTGAAAGAGATACCAAAATTTGTTGTACCTGCACGTTGTGGGGTGTTGAGGACTACTATCACCAGTGCCTCCCGCAAATGAGCAAGTTTCTTCATCTCATCAACATTCTTAACTGCTGCAACTATTTTATCAAAGTCACCCTGAATGCGTGAACTTCCACCACCTTGCATGACACAATCGAGAGCAGTTTTGTAACTTGAGCCGAATGCATTATTTTGAGAGACCATATTGACCTGCCAAATATCAAAGTATCCACGCAAAGACTTTACTGGTTCTTCTGTAAACAGATTCTCCATAGTCTGATTCATCACTTTGTCATAACGACCAGAATTGTGTTCCGTGTCAACGAAACCATCGCCCATAATTATGACAGGAACACCATTACCCTCAGTGTGCTTCTGAAGCAATTTGATAGTATTATTGCGAGAATAGTCTGTTGTAGTCTCTATTGGCAACCCTTCTTGCTCTATGGTGAACATACCTGATGTAATATATACATCATCATGATTGTCAGGATTAACAATTCTAATATAGAAGGTGACTGAGCGGCTCTCATGTGTGTCATTGGGTGAAATCGTAAACTGATATTCACTCTCCTGTAATCCTTCTTTCACACCAGACTCCGTATCTCCAGCAACATTGGCATCTTTTTTACCCTTGATCCAAGTAGGTGCATTGGCTTGTGAAACAACCAAAACCTTGTAGCCTCGGATATTGGAAGAAAATTTCACGCTTAGGTCTCCACCCTCTGCACCTATCTTATACGCGGTTTTCTCTAAATTAACAACATCAGCCTTCTGCTGTGAGAAGTGGATGGTCGTGCTACCTGAAGCCGAAGTCAAAGTAATTGTTCCAGTACGAACAGATCCGGTTTTGTTAAAAGATTTAGAAATAACCTGGATTGTGTTGCTTCCAGACGCACCTGTCATAGGAGAAACTGTTGCCCAATCAACATCAACACTGGCTCGCCAAGACTCTGTTGAAGAGAAACTGAGCTGGACCTTGGCATTCTTCTCACTCGAAATGACCAAATCGTCTTCTGATGCCGTAACAGTAAAAGGCGAAGACGAATTGCCGTCTTCGTCAGACGCACAACTTGCGAACAACAAAGACGACAATATGAATAACAAAAGTCTTAACTTAATCTTCATTATCTAAAAAATGATAAAACTCAGATTAGTTATTAGGTGCAGTAAGGTCAAGACGGCTTATTTCAGTAGTCTGAAGGCCATCATCACTTACTCCGATAACAATAACATGATACTTCTTACCAGCTGAGATGTTCTTCTCTAATCCTAATCCAGCAGTTGCTACTTCGGTGTTTGAAATAGTTTTCTCACCAGTATTCAAAAGGTTAGAAGTAGCCCAATTGTAATTCTTAACCTTACCCATCTTCTCAAGGTCGCCCATACGTCCCATCAAGAGAGAAAAGTCTTTTCCTCCATAATTACTGTTGACATAATCATCCTCTGCGAAAGTAACATAATATTTCTCGTTGTTGTTAGAAGGAGTAACCTTTACAGAAGATACCACTTTGCCATCGCTGAGAGTCTGACTAACAGAAGAAATTTGGAAGGTTGTTTGGCTGGTTGCCTTCCATTCTGGAGCGGTAAACTTTATCTTAACCAGTGGAGTATTTACTAAGACTGGATTTTCTTCATTCTCTGTCTGGAACTTAACTCCGTATGAATAAAATATATACTCTTGACCAGGAGAAAGAATACGGGTGGTCCAAGAGTAATTACCTTTCTGACAATAACTTTCCATCTTGGCATACCAAGGAACATAACGAGGAGGCATTGCCTGATAGTAGCTAAACTCATAACCTTCAATAAAAGCTTGATCAGATTCATAAGAAGCATACTTTGCCCAATCAGTCTGAGCAGCCTGATAGTAAGCATTTTGATCCTGAGGAACAATATTGAAGGTTGCACCACGATAAGAAAGGTTAGTAATAGTCATCTCGAAAGGAGCTGCAGAAGTAGTTACATCTGCAGTGACAAGGTCAGATTCTGCCGTGGTAGAAGTTGCCTTAAGTGTAAAGGTGTATTTTGTACCGAAAGAAAGATTAATGGTATTGCTGGCAACAATCTCTACACTTGTTCTATCGGTTGTACCACTGGTCACAACTGTTTTTTGACCATCTGCTTCTGTAGATAATTCATATGTATACGAACTTGCCTCAACATCTGTCCAAGAGAAAGCCAAGGTTATAGGATTCTCGGAAGTCTGCTCACTTTGAACAATTAAAGGGGATTCTAACTTTGGAGTTCCTCCATCATCATTGCTACACGAAACAAATGATACCATGGCAACTGCCATCAACAGTACCATACAGAAAAGGTTTTTTCTCATAAAATATAATTTTAAATTAATAATGTGATTCTTAATTTTCTGCCATCAATTTTGAGAACATATTACTTTTATGACACAAAAGTAATAAAATTACAACATCGAACCAAAAGAATACTTACAAATCGTAAGTTTTTTAACAAATATTAGGCAAAATAATTTAAGCACATCGTTTAGATATCAGAGATTGTTATACAACCTCTGTTTAACTAACATTATTTGCCTCTATTCGGCCTACCTTCCTGCCTGCCCATACAATGCCATGAAAATGTATCTTTGCTACATGGAATCTAAACTCACCGCCACTCATAGAATTGCGGCCATAATCTTGACGACACAGGAATGCATGGACATCATGCACGAATTGTTTTTGCTGTTCATGTAGGTGTTTATCCAAAAGAGAACGAAAGTTAAGGAATGAGCCGAAGGGCTATGGAGAGAAAGGATTAGTTTCTCTCCAAAATCTTATTCAGCAGGAAGGTGGCGTTCTGATTGCGTGCCACTCCCGGCTGTATCTTATAAGTATAGGTGACGTCGGTACCGAGGTCTATTTCAAAGCAATAGTTGTGGAAACGCCCGGGACTGCTTTCTGCCATTCGGGACAACTCCAGGTCGTGGGTGGCTATAACGCCCGTAACAGGCATGCGGGAGATGGACTCAAGAAAGAGTCGGGAACCGTTGAGCTTGTCCAAGGAATTGGTGCCTTTCAGTATCTCATCGAGGATGATGAGGGTGCGAAGCTCGCCGCGCTTGCAGAACTGCATGAGTTGCTCAAGACGCAAAAGCTCGGCATTGAAATAGGAAATGCCATGAGTAAGGTCATCGGTGGTGCGCATGCTGGAGAAGAGCTGGAAACGTGACACCTTGAGAGAACTGGCAAAGACGGGCATGCCCGACATGGCAAGAATGTAGTTGACTCCAAGCGAACGGAGGAAGGTGCTCTTGCCTGCCATATTGGCTCCTGTTATGATATAATAGTTGTCGTCATGGATAGTGAAATCGTTCTTCACTGCCTTGGCTCCCAAGAAGGGATGATACAGATTCTTCGCCTCGAAGAGCACAGGAGAGCCGTCGACGATTTCGGCATCCGTAGCCTCAGGATGGTTGTATCTGAAATCTGCCATCGAAACGGCTGCATCCAGTTCGCTCACGATGTCCATCCACTCCTCCATCTTCACCACATAGGTATTCTTCCATTTCAGGAAACTGCGAACCAAGAAGAAGTCGCTCAGCATGAAGGCATCGGTGAAGAAGAGACCAAGAAAGTTGCCACGACGGTCGTATCCCTTGAGGATTTTCTCGAGTTGAACAAAGGAAGGAAGCGCCTCCGAAAGCGTAGACTGCATTTGCTGCCCCAGCTCGCTACGAAAATGGCGACGGGCTACAAGTTGGAGTATCTGCGAGTAAGCCACCAGTTGGTCGCGGAGCTTACCGCCATGGCTGTCAATCTTGTCCAAGGTCTGCTTGCAGACAAAGAACACTACCATGTACTGAATCATCACCCACCAAAGGGGGAGGTTCACGGAAACCACGCCAAAGACAGAAAGCAACACCGAGGAACATACACCGATGATGAATGCCCAACCGAGAAGGAGCGAAGCCTTCGAACCATACCACGCAGGCATAGCCATTGCCGAAACCTTGCGAATGGCTTCAGCCACTGCAGAGGAATCAATCTTGCGATAACCCACTACCCTTCTGACAGGTTCTGCCGCCATATCGACATGAAGACGGTGAGAGTTGTCGGGCTCTGGCGCATCAAGCACCTGCTTTTTATTCCTCTCTCCCAAAGCCAGGAACTCCATTCGCCATAGCTCACCCTGCTGCTCGTCGCCTGCAAGTTCCTTTTGCAAGGCAACACGCCGGGCAATCTCCTCTGCCTTCAAAGGAGTCTGAAGAGAAAGATTTCTTGCCAAGGCATCAGAGCCACCCGTGGTTATCGTGCGGCAGATGCGATGGAAGAGTGAATCCCTGCCAAAGACATCGAGATCGAAGGAATAAGCATGCTGTGGATTCTGGTATTGATTGCCCATTTCGAAAGACGAGAAATCGCCCTCCAAAGCTCTGATCTCGTTCTGATATACAGCGAGGAGCGCAGAGAGATGGGCTATCTTCTCCTTGTTCTTATCGTCCAAACGACGGATATTGAAATAGGCAATGAGAGCCAACACGGCTCCCAACAGCCAACGACTACTACCCTCATCCATAGCAATATAACATACCACGAAAGTAAGGATGGCTCCGAACGAGAGCAACTCGCCCGTGATGAAGCCATTGTTCTTGCGCCTCAAGGCTGCCACCTCGGAAGCATACTTATCCACATGCTGTTGATAACTTGTCTTTAAATCCATTTCTGTCTATATCATCTATTTTGTAGGAATGAGCACGGCTCCCTCCTGTTTCTTACCATCCATCAATATGCGCAGCGGATGCTCAAAGCGCACATGGCGAACATATTGTGTTTCCTCGACCGCCGGCATCGCATCGAGCACAGCCTTGTCGACGAAGCCACCCTCCCCGGTATTGGTATCTACCGTAAAGTAACCCACCCCGAAAGAGGTGAGGTTCTGGAAGAAATGGGTTCCCTGACTGGGATCGATGTTATAGTTCTTCAGCGCCACCTCCACGATAACCCGGGCTGCACTGATATGCGGCCACTTGACGGGAACACCGAGATAATGGTCGCTGGAGCCCCATCGGCCGGGACCTATCAGCACATAGTTCTTGCCTTCGGAAAGGAACTTGCGGTTGATGCGCTCTATATCGTCAGCCACATAATAGTTGTTCATCGCCGAGAAATGGTCGTCGTACTTCACATACACTACATCCACGACATCCTCGCTGATGCCATGACCGAGTGAATTGTGCGAACGCAACAGGCACTCGC
>OIXQ01000977.1_pt1 | contig 11747 bp, 10 predicted proteins | sample 1587791 | NCBI WGS metagenome assembly OIXQ01 (sample SAMN03283273) | human gut metagenome | biome: human-associated habitat; material: feces | host: Homo sapiens | place: Peru | collected 2012
CCGGTATTTTATTGCTGGCAAGGCTGCTTCGCGCCCTTCTCAAAGCCCTTCGTCTCAAAAGCCACCGGGGTATGACCATGATTACCCTGGCTTCCAGCCTGATTCAGTACACAGCCGCCTTGGTGACTCTATGCTGGGGACTGTCTATTCTGGGCGTCAACGTCTCTGCCATTGTGGCAAGCGTCGGCGTCTTGGCCCTGATCGTTGGCTTTGGCGCGGAAAGTCTCATTGCGGACGTAATCACCGGCGTTTTCATGCTGTTTGAAAACCAATGCAATGTTGGCGACATCGTAGAGGTCTGCGGCTTTCGGGGCACAGTTCAGAAAATCGGCATTCGCACCACCTGCATCGTAGATGGCGGCGGCAACGTAAAAATCATCAATAATTCTGAAATGAAGAACATTCTCAATCGCTCCGACAAGGCTTCCTACGCGGTCTGTGACATCGGAATTCCCTACGAGACGGATCTGGAAGCGCTGGAAGAGCAGCTTCCCGGACTACTGGATGCAATTTCCGCAAAATACCCGGACCTGATTTCGGAAGCTCCCCGCTATCTTGGCGTCCAATCCCTAGACAGCTCCTCCGTTGTGCTTCGCTTTACTGCGGCGGTGTCCGAAGAGAATATCTATGCGGCACAGCGCAAGCTCAACCGGGAGCTTCTTCTGGGTCTGCGCAGGCTTGGCGTTGAATGCCCCTTCCCCCAGCTGGACGTTCACAGCAAGTGAATGCCTATGGAATTTTCTAATCGACCAGAATTTGATGCAGGCGGGCCGTATATTGTTCCGCCTGACGAAGAGCATGCAGCACCCGGTCCGGAATTTACTCCGCCCGGGTTGGAAATTCAGCCGCCGGAGGAGGAATTTCCCCCGGACGAGAAACACTACCCCGAAAGTCCGCCCCGAAAACACAGCAAGGGCCTGATTGCCGCTTTTTTGGTTCTCCTTGGACTCTTTGCTGCGGGAAGGGACAACGCCCCTCCATCCACGGCCCCGTCGGCTTCCACGCCAACGGAGACGGAAGCCATCTTGTCAACCGAACCCGTTCATCACTCCGCGGAACCTGCCACGGAAGCCACAGCGCCGCCCGCGCTTTATCCGATCCATCTGAGGGTCTACGGCGGCTATCTGGTAAACGATGGCGAAGCCGTGCTCCTGGATGCGGACTTTGATCCCGGAACTGTCTCAGAGCTTTCCATTCCCCAGCCGGAGCCCCAGCCAGGCTACCGCTTTCTGGGATACGGTCTGGTACACCGGGACCGGACGGAAAACTGGATTTCCCGGACCGTATCGGAATCCTTGGATCTGCCGTCCCTTCAAGGCTGTAAACCCGATGAAAACGGGATCATCCAAGTAACCCTTTGGGGCACCTGGATTGCAGACGGCGGAGAGAGCAGCTTTTTGCCGCTGACCCTGGACGCCAACGGCGGAGAAGGTACGCGGACCTACGATGCCGCTTCTCCCAGGCTGTCCGGCACAAATGTTTATCTGTCTCCCTTCCCTGTTCCTGCCCGTCCGGGGTGGCGGTTTACCGGCTGGTATCGTGAAACATCCGGCGGTGAACCGGTTCTTACACTTCGGGCCTCGGACTTTTATGATAGCATTGACGGACAAACCGACTGGCGCAGCCAGAAGCCCATCACACTTTACGCCCACTGGGAGAAACTGGAGCCATGACAAAATATTGGGGCTGTTAAATAACCCCAAAAGGAAATCGCAGACTCTTTCCCGAAATGGAAAGGGTCTGCTTTTTCTTACCCATCAAGGCTGTGGATAACTTTTCTCTCAAAAATGTGTACACCAACCACAACCGGAGAAAATTTGTTTTTCTTCGGCATTTTTTGAGGGTATTCAGCCAGCAGCCTTGGCCGGATTGGCCTTTGCTAATTTGCTCAAATGGTACTTGTGCAGGTTAAAACCACAGCTTATCAGGGCAATCTCCAAAATTACCTTGTTTATGCCCCTTCTTCGGAACCGTTCGTATCCTCGGTTTGCCTTTATTTCACCATAAGTCCCTTCGGATTGTATGGAGCGGTTCATTCGGAGCAGCGCACCATGAATGCTGTTCAGGTTGTCGAGAACCTCCTTGTGGAAGGAAGTCAGTTCATAGTTCAGCCGAATGATCCGGTCAAATCTGCTTTTGTGACATTTAGATCGATGTGGGCAGCCGCTGCAATCCTCGCACTGGTGAAGCTCTACAGTTCTCCCATATTGGTTGCCCTTTACCGGTTCTGTCCGTAGGAAAAGAAATTCTTTGCCGTTTGGACAAACCAGTCGTCCGGCTTCATTTACTCGGAAATTCACAGCACGATATGGATCGTCACGATATTTCTTGTCCTTGGTTTCCTTTTCGTACATGGGGAACTTCATGTATTTTTCCATTCCATGCTCTTGGCAGTACAGATAATTATTCAGATTGCCATAACCTGCGTCTGCCACAGGATACTTTGGATATTTGTGGTATCTTCTCTTAAATTCTTCTATTAACGGTTGAAAACAGTCGGAATCTGAGGCATATTGGTAGACCCCGTAAACAGCGATATATCCGTCGCAGACACCCATTTGCACATTGTAGGCCGGGAGAAGCTGGTCATTGCCCATATAATCCTTTTTTACTCGCATAAAAGTTGCATCGTGGTCGGTTTTGGAGTAGCTGTTGCGCTTGTCTCCGCAGATATCCACCTTCTCCCGGTATTCCTTCAGCTTCTTGCGGCTATGATCTATCCGCTCGTACAGCCGCTGGACTGATGTCTTCCGCCGACCTGACCCGTGGACAAATTCGTCCTGGTTCATGCCTGTGACTTTTAGAAATTCTTCCAACATCTCAGCCAGGTATTCTACGGTGTATTCCTCCCGAACACCCAGTTTCAATCCAAGGTATTGCAGAACCGTTTCGTTTGCTTCCTGGAATGTTTTCGTAATCTTCTCAAATTCCTTAGAGACGCTTGTTATACAGCTCTTTTTCCACACCCAGCTGTATTTGTTGGCGTTTGCTTCTATCTTGGTCCCGTCAATATAAACATGGTCTAAGTCCACGTTTTCCTGGGTAAAAATGTAGCTGTTGATCTCCTGTACGATTTCTTCCAGCGAACAGCTTAGTTCCTGATTTATGAAGTCGCACAGTGTGGCATAACTGGGAGCTTTCATCTCATCCCGCAGCCAGATGAACCGAATATCCACTTTGCACAGCTTCTCAATCTCTCGTAAAGACGGATAGCCTTGCTCCATAAATGCAAACAGCAACACTTTCAAAAGTTTTTCGCGCTCATATCTTGGACGACCTGTGGCCTTGTAGTCCTTCTCTACAAAGTATTTTTTCAGGTCAATATGAGACACCACTTCATTGAAAGCATACACTGCATCATTTATTTCAATAATATTTTCCAAATCCACTGGCAATTTCAGTTGGATTGGTGTATAATTCATATATGTAGTTTTCATTTTGGGTGGTACTTTAATGATACTACAAAACGGCTGCAACCTCAACTGGCTGCAGCCGTTTCTTAATACTTTTTGTAGCCAGTGCCGGGTGGCACTGGCTACTGTGCTGATAGGGGGAGTTTTCTAACAGCCCCTGAAATCATTATTTTCCCAGGTGCCAGATGTCCCGGTCGTATTCCGCTATGGTGCGGTCGGAGGAGAACAGGCCAGCCTTGGCGATGTTTATCAGGCACCGTCTGCTCCAATCCAGAGGGTTGGCGGTATAGTCTGCCAGTGCCTGTCCCTTGCGTACCACATAGGCACTGAAATCCGGCAGAGTCTGGAACCAGTCCTTGTTCTTCAGTTCCGTCTGCAGGCGGCTCAGCAGCTCAGAAGAGCCGGCGGCGGTCATTTCGGGGCCGGTGAGGAAGTCGATGGCCCGGCGCAGGTTGGGGTCGCCCTCGTACCATTCGGAGGCCTTGTAGTCCCCGGCGGCGTAGCGGCGGATCACCTGATTGGAGGTCTGACCGAAGATATAGATATTTTCGTTTCCGACCTGCTGGCTGATCTCCACATTGGCGCCGTCCATAGTACCTAAGGTAAGCGCGCCATTGAGCATGAATTTCATGTTGCCGGTGCCGGAGGCCTCCTTGGAAGCAAGGCTGATCTGCTCGGACAGGTCACAGGCGGGAATCATCTTCTCGGCAGCGGTGACGTTGTAGTTTTCCACGAACACGATCTGGAGCCACGGGGATACCACAGGATCTGCGGCAATGACCTTGGACAGGGTCAGCAGTGCGTGGATGATGTCCTTGGCGATGATGTAGGCAGGGGCTGCCTTGGCACCGAAGATGGATACCAGGGGCACCGGGGGCAGGTGTCCGGCCTTGATCTCGAAGTACTGGTGGATGAGGTACAGCAGGTTCAGCTGCTGCCGCTTGTACTCATGCAGCCGCTTGGACTGGATGTCGAACATGGCGTCCGGGTTCACGGTGATGCCCTGCTCCTGCTTCAGCCACCGGCACAGCTCCCGCTTGTTCTCCTTTTTGATGGCGGCCAGCTGTTCCAGCACGGAGGTATCATTCTCATAGGCCAAAAGCTTTGTAAGCTGGGCTGCGTCCTTGTGGAAGCCGGTGCCGATGAGGTTCTCGATCTGGCCGGTCAGCAGGGGATTGCACTTCATGAGCCACCGGCGGAAGGTAATGCCGTTGGTCTTGTTGTTGAACTTCTCAGGATACAGCTTGTAGAAACCGTTCAGCTCGGAATCCATCAAAATCTGGGTGTGCAAGGCGGCGACACCGTTGGTGGAGTGGGTGAAGTGAATGTCCATGTGGGCCATGTGCACCTTGCCGTCCTTGTCGATGATGGCAAGACTCTTGTCCTTGGTGCGCTTTGCAACCACTGCGTCCAGCTTTTCGATAATGGGCATCAGCTGGGGCACGACGACTTCCAGATAGGTCCGGGGCCACTTTTCCAGCGCCTCCGCCAGAATGGTGTGATTGGTGTAGGCGCAGGTTTTGGTGACGATTTCCACGGCTTCCTCAAAGGCGATGCCTTTTTCGCCCAGCAGGCGGATCAATTCGGGAATCACCATGCTGGGGTGGGTGTCGTTGATCTGGATGGCGGCGTAGTCCGCCAGGTTGTGATAGTCGCAGCCCCGGGCGGCGCACTCCGCCAGAATCAGCTGGGCACCGGCGGAGACCATCAGGTACTGCTGATAAATCCGCAGCTGACGGCCTGCCTCGTCGGAGTCGTCGGGGTACAGGAACAGGGTCAGGTTTTTGTCGATGGCAGTCTTGTCAAAGGAAATGCCCTCCCGGACGATGCTTTCATCCACGGTGTCGATATCGAACAGGTTCAGGGTGTTGGTGCGGCCCTCATAGCCCGTCACCGCCAGCTTGTAAAGCCTTGCGGTGAATTTCTTCCCGCCCAGCTTGACAGGGTAGGTGATGTCTGTCTTTTCCGCCCAGCTGTTTTCTGTCAGCCAGGGGTCGGGCAGCTCCTTCTGCACGCCGCTGGACAGAGACTGGTGGAACAGGCCGAAATGATACCGCAGGCCAATACCGTCACCCGGCAGATTCAGGGTAGCCAGGGAATCCAGGAAGCAGGCCGCCAGACGGCCCAGACCGCCGTTGCCAAGAGAAGGCTCCGGTTCCACCTCTTCAATGTCGGAAAGCTTCTTTCCGGCGGACTGCAGGGCAGAGCGCACCTCGTCATACAGCCCCAGATTGATCAGGTTATTCGACAGCAGCTTACCGATGAGAAATTCCGCGCTGATATAATACAGCTTCCGGCCCTGTACCGGGCGGATCTGCTGGGCGGACTTCTCGTTTACCAGCTTCAGAAGGGAAAGATACAGCTCGCCGTTGGTGCATTCACCAAGGGGTTTTCCTGTCAATGCGGTGAGCGTGTCTGTCATAGTCATGAAAAGGTTCCTCCTTTTTCTGTTTGTATACCCATACTATACCACGAATATTCTATAATATCTTGTACTTAACAATCAATTTATGATACAATACTAGCATAGGAGCGTGATTCTATGTCAGATACAGCGTCATTGCAGGAGAATAAGCGCCACGGCGAAAAGTGGTTCCCCTTTGACATTTATCCCTGCACCATCCCAAAGGATTTCCCGCAGGTGGCTTTGCATTGGCAAAACAGCGTGGAACTGGTTTTTGTCAAGAAGGGAATGGGTACCGTTCAGGTAGGATTGGAGTCGATGACGGCCATGGCGGGGGATATCTTTGTGTTTGCCCCCGGTGTTCTTCATGGACTGGGGCAGATTCCCGGAGAGACTATGGAATATGAAAACATTATTTATGAGGTGGATCTGCTGGGCGGCTCCGGCGATTTGTGCTATCGGAGGTATCTGCTGCCTCTGCAAAGCGGACGGCTTTCTCTGCCGCACCGGCTGACCCAGGGCCACCCCTGCTATTGTGCGGTTTTGGAATGCCTGCGCCGGCTGGAAACGGTGAACCGGGACCGGGTACTGGGGTATGAGCTGCAAATCAAGGGATTGCTGCTGTGCCTGCTGTCGGCGCTGGTTGCCCAAAGCGATGGCCTGCCCCCCAGCGAAAATGCGGATACCCGACGTCTAAAAACGGTGCTGCAATATGTGACCGCCCATTTTGCAGACAATTTGCCCGTGGCGGAAGTTGCCGCTGTCTGCCAGTGCAGTCCCAGTCATTTTATGCGCTGGTTTAAGCAGATGACCGGGCAGCGCTTCACGGAGTACCTGAACATTTATCGTTTGAATGCTGCGGCAGAAGCACTGCGAACTACCGATGATACCGTGCTGACTGTGGCGGAACGGTGCGGATTTAAGAATCTGTCCTATTTCAACCGGGCGTTCAAGGCCAGCTTTGGGCTGACACCAAGAGAGTATCGGCTCAGGTAGAGATGATACACCACAATATGTTCATTCCTGGAGATTCCAGAGTACTCAAGCAAATTAGATGGGGTCGGTTGGAGCATCTGGCAACAACAGAGGATGAAACAAAGATATCATAAGGCAGAATTATCATAATCGCATTACAAGTCTATACAGAAAAGTCCTTTTGCTTCCCGTTTGAAGTCAAGAAGGGCTTTTCTTGAAAATACCGGGGCGCACACAGTTTTCATTAATAGCTATTTTCAATTATCTACTGTTTTATTTTCAAACTGACTGTTATCCGATCATTATTGATAACTCTGCATCCCTCGCATTGATCTCTCAAATAAAGTATCTATGAATGACTTATCGTGCAATGTGCGGCTCTAAAGTGCTTTTCCTTATAAAGAAGCCCGCTGGTATTGAAGAACTTTTTTAGTGGAAGGCCGCTTTTTTGATGCCACTGCCGGAGTTCGGCCACGGTTGGGTTTTGCTCCTTGATGTGGCGGGTCTCATATGGAATCCCTTTGGCGTCAAGCCATTTCTGGGCCTTTTGGCAGGTGGTGCATTTGGGGTAGCAAAGAAAGATCATGGTGGGAGTCCTCCTGTAGTTGGGTATTTGCGTGTTTCGCCGTTGGAAGTCTTATACGCCATTGCTGCATGGAAAACAATGGGGTTCGCAGCAATGCTGCGTTCATCTGCATTTCTGCCGCAGCAAAACCGTTTCGCAGACCCGGTTGGCAATCAGTTCCCGGTCACGGGTGGGGTAGTATTCCAACAGTGGCTTCACCATCTGCGCAAGCTGTTCCCGGGTAAAAGAGGGGATTTCCAGCTGCTTTCCGTACAGATTTTCCATGGTATGGATCTGCCGGTTAAAGGTGGTTTGAAAGGGCTGTGCTTTTGCCTGAGAAATCAAAGATTTGGGGACGATTTCAAAGGAACTGTACATCACATTGGAAAGCAGCCCTGCGCCCTGGTCAAAGATGGGGCAGTAGTCAAAGGTGTCATTCCTGGCAAGAACCGCAATATTGTTTAGGTGGCGGTCGTCATTGAGGACAAGACCGTCAATTTCAAACAGCAGCGTCAGGTACTGGGGGAACAGGGAAAGTCCCGTGATATTGGCCGTTTCCTCTGCCAGGTAGGCCATTCGTTTTTTGTCACTGGTCAGCCGGTTCAGCGTTTCGGAGAGGATCTGCGTTTTTCTGGGGAGGGCTTTTTTAACAGCTCCAGCGTAAAAATATTTCATCTCAGACTATCTTTTTGCCGCTCTGCTTCGTTATACTAAATGAAAGCGCTTTTAATCTACAGGAGAGGAGGAAAAACATGGACGGCGATTTCCTGCTCCTGCACAGAATGCAAAATGGCGATGATCAGGCCATCGAATCCTTTGTGCGGAAGTATTACCCAAAGATATTGCGTTACTGCCACCTACATATCAAGGACTCCGGCTTTGCAGAAGACTTAACCCAGGAAACCTTTGCCCGGTTCTTCCGCACGCTCCATCAGTACCAGCACTATGGGAAGGCTGCAAATTATCTGTATGTGATTGCAGGCAATCTGTGCCGGGATTATTACAGAAAGCCGGAAGAACTGCCGATGGAGGAACTGCCGGAGCATCCAGTCTGCCTGATGGAGTCCCTGGATTTACGGATGGATGTCCATATGGCTCTGGAACATCTTCCACAGGAACTGCGGGAAGTAACCATCCTGTATTTCTTTCAGGAAGTCAGACAAAAGGAAATTGCCAGAATTTTGGGGATCAGTCTGCCGCTGGTGAAGTACCGGATCAAACGTGCAAAAGAATTATTGACGATCTATTTAGGGAAGGAGGATTTTGAATGAAGGAACTCTTTCGTTTTGATGTGACCTGCGATGAATCCAAAATACAGAAAACCATTGCTGTTTCCAAGGAAGCATTTCTTTCTGAGGAATCGGAACAAACCGTATCCCACATAGAATTTCTGTATCAGCAGTGTAAGTTCATCAAGAAACGCTGGTGGCTGATGCAAGGGCTGCTGCTTGCCTTTGTATGTTTCTTGATTAACAACTCAGAAACCGACTTCACCGTGCGCCGTATTCTGGGGCTTACCGGACCGCTGTTTGTAATTCTGATTTATCCGGAAATCTGGAAAAACCGAAGTTGCGATGCCTTGGAAATCGAATGTACAACATTTTATACCCTTCGTTCCATCTATGCGGCACGGCTGACCCTCTTTGCCGGGGTAGATATGGTGCTGCTGTCAGCCTTCTATGCGGTCGCAACCCTGCTTAGCAGAATGACTCTCTGGGAAATGCTTACACAGTTTATGCTCCCCTTCAATGTGACCTGCTGCATCTGCTTCAGAACCCTTTACAGCAAGCGGATCAATTCTCAGGCACTTTCCCTGCTTCTGTGTGTCCTTTGGGCTGGAGCCTGGTCAGTGCTCGTTCTGAATGATGCTGTTTTCCGTGCCATCTCTGTTCCTGCGTGGGTATCTTTGCTGGCTGCATCTGTTTTCTTCATGGGATATACCCTCTATCGCGGACAGAGGGTATGGCAAAACATTATGGAGGTGAAACCTTTATGGATTTGAAAATTAGAGGCTTAACAAAAGAATTTGGCGACTTCAAAGCTGTCGATCATTTCAGCTATGATTTAAGCTGCGGCGTTTATGGTCTGCTTGGCGTCAACGGCGCTGGTAAAACCACCCTGATGCGGATGCTTACTACCTTGATGAAGCCCACATCCGGGCAAATTAGCTGGGATGGAGAAGACATTTTCGCCATGGACGGCAGATACCGGAATCTGTTGGGATATCTTCCTCAGGATTTTGGGTACTATCCAGACTTTTCCATCTACGACTACCTGATGTACATTGCCACCCTCAAAGGTATACGCCCTGCGGTGGCAAAGCAGCGGGTCAAGGAACTGCTGAAGCAAGTTGGGCTAGTGAAAGCACGGAACAAGAAAATGAAAACCCTCTCCGGCGGCATGAAGCGCCGGGCAGGTATTGCCCAAGCCATGCTGAACGACCCAAAAATTCTCATTCTGGACGAGCCGACGGCAGGCCTTGACCCCAGCGAGCGGATTCGGTTTCGGAATCTGATCAGCGAGCTTTCAGAGGATCGAATCGTGCTGCTGTCCACACATATCGTTTCGGACATTGAGTATATCGCGGGTGACATTCTGCTGATGAAGGACGGCTGCCTTGCCATTTCCGGCACTGCTGAGGAACTCATTGACTCCATGCCAGAACCGGTTTGGAGCTGTACTGTGCCCAAAAGCAGGATCGATGCCTGTCTGAAGGCATACAAAGTTGCAAACGTGAAGACGATTCCTGGAGGTGCGGAGCTGCGAATCGTTTCCAAGGGACGACCGGCAGAAGATGCCGTCAGGGTAGAACCAACTTTGGAGGATGTTTTCCTCTGTTATTTTGGAGAAAGGACAGGTGATAGCGATGGTACGGTATGAACTAAAAAAGGTGTTTGGCTGCGTTGGTGGTAAGCTCGCCCTGATATTGTACATTGCCGTCCTGGCGCTGTCCTGTTGGCTATCATCGACTGGCGCATTGAATGTGGAGGTAAAGTGGGTGAATGAGCAGGGGGAGAGCGAATATGGCCCATCTGCTGTCAAGAAACTGCGGGAAGCCCAGACCGAATGGGAAGGCTGGGTGGATCAGAATAAGTTGAGCAGAGTGATTCAGGAAAATCAAAGGATCAATGCAACACCCGAAGCAAAGTCAGATATTGTGCAGCAGAATGAAATCGCGTATAGCTGGAAACAGGGTTTCGCACCCATCCGGAAAATTCTGAATGAGTCCTATTCAAATGGTTTCCGGGAGTACGATTATTACACCGCTGACAGGATCACTGCCATCGATGAAGATACCTTTTACGCCAACCGTGAGAAATTACTGAAAAATTGGCTTTATGATGAAACCGATGGTGCTTACTCCAAGTATTCCGAATCGGAGAAGCAGTACATCATTGGGCAGTACAAGGAAATAGAGATTCCCTTCTACTTCACATACCACGAGGGCTGGCATCAGCTTCTGGAAAACGCCGGATATATTCCTTCGCTGGGAATTCTGATTCTGGGTTTTCTGTTGGCTGGCATCTTCTCTAACGAATTCAAATGGAAAGCGGATGCGGTGTATTTTTCCACCCTTTGTGGCAGGAATAAAGCTACCTCTGCCAAGATCAAGGCAGGTTTTCTGCTGGTAACAGTCCTGTACTGGGGAGCCATGCTTATTTATAGCCTGTTCACCTTGTGCTATCTCGGCTTCGAGGGCGCAAGCTGCGTCATCCAGTGGCAGCTCTGGAAAAGTATCTATAATCTTAATATGTGGCAAGCTTGGATGCTGGCTCTCATATCCGGCTACATCGGCAACCTGTTCCTGGCATTCCTGACCATGTGGATCTCCGCCAAGACAAAGTCTACTGTCTTTGCGGTGACAACCCCATTTATTCTGATATTCCTTCCCTCTTTCCTGGAGGGAATGGCAAACTGGTTGGATAAAATTCTGAGCCTCATGCCGTCGCACTTGCTGGAACTCTATCAAAATCTGGGTTCCTTCAATATTCTCACCATCTTTGGTAAGGTTTTCCGTACTTTAGATGTCAGTATTCCGCTATATCTGATGTTGACTGTCATATTGATCCCCATGATGTATCTGGAATATCAGAGGAAGAGAGCATAATCATTACCGTTCCATGTGTGATAAGCGCGAAATCAAAAAGGAGGTTTTACACCATGTATCGAAAAGTCCTTGCCTTTCTTCTGACCGTCCTTGTTGTGATCGCCATTGCAGGATGCTGGATTTTGTAAAAACAGTATGATGTTCAGGCACCAGCAACTCTTCATTCCTTCGCTTGAGTCCCTTAGTAATTATACTAAGGGCGCACTTCTATACGGGGTATTCCCCGTATGTGCGCTCTGTGAGACTGAACGCCCCGGGCACCTGAATGTCCGGGGTGTTTTG
>OIXQ01000980.1_pt1 | contig 11715 bp, 11 predicted proteins | sample 1587791 | NCBI WGS metagenome assembly OIXQ01 (sample SAMN03283273) | human gut metagenome | biome: human-associated habitat; material: feces | host: Homo sapiens | place: Peru | collected 2012
GCCTTCCTTAAATAGCTCGCTATTCGCGTCAGGTTATTCCTCGCTATGCATAAAACTTCAAGAGTAAAATCTGACAACGATTTAATCAGTGTTTCCTTAGCAGTGACTGGTGACTGGGATTCTCCGGCATCGTCATCCCGAGCGCAGCCGAGGGATCTCTACTGCACTGCGGGAATCAGCGTGTATGCGCCTGGGAAAAACGATGTCTTGGTGCTGTCTCACATCAGGCAATGAGCGTTCTGCCATAGAGATTTCTCGCTTGCGCTCGAAATGACGACGTCGCGAAACGCCATCAAAACTCCGCGGCGCTTCATTATTTTTTGCGCCGCACCTTCCCCGCCCTACCCGTAGAACCTACAGAACCCGCTCCCCTCTTTCGCAAACAATCGAAGGGCAGCACGCCCCAAGGGCTAACCCTGAACCCTGAATCCTGCCCTTTTTTATTTTTCCCTTTACATTTTTTGATTTCCTTCTAATATAAGACATATCACATGTTGGAAGTGATCATTCTTATATCAGGAGGTTTTTTATGGCACAGACTAAGAGAGAACTTGTACAGGCGGCTCTTGATTGCAAACCGGTCGATCGTATACCGGTAGGTTTCTGGCATCATTTTCTGGCAGATTAGAGACATGCAGACGCACTGGCCGATCACTCTGCCTGGGGAGACAACCTGGCAGGGCATGATACCTTTTACAGATCATGGCATCCGGATTTCATGAAGATCATGACCGATGGGTTCTTCCTCTATCCGCTCCATTTCGCTGGCTCTTTCATAAAGACTGACCTTACCAAAGAGGCAAGACTCCTGCTTTAGCGGAGACTTGCCTCTTTTTCCTATGCAGGGATGATTTTTTAATCCCTTGACAAGGAACGTCTTTTATAATAAGGTTTTTATAAAAGAGGAAACATTTTCTCTGCATTTTCGAAAAAATCGATGATCTTCCTTTCGCACATGCACAGGAAAGTTCCCTTTCGCTTGATGATTGTATCTTGCAATAGCTGTTGAGCGATATAGTTTCCTGCATTGTTCCTACGAGGTGATCATATGAATCATTTGCTTCGAGTATTGGCCCTTGGTGCTTTGCTTCATGATTTAGGGAAGGTCGTACGCAGAGCTGGCGGCGGGCGGGAGACGCATTCCGCTGAAGGGGCTGCCTTTTTATCTCCCTTTTGTCATGAATCAGAAGATGGCAGACAGATCCTGCAATGTATCAAGTATCATCATGGGAAGGCGCTTAGCGGAGCGAATTTGCCGACTGATGCCTTAGCCTATGTGGTGTATGAAGCGGATAACATCGCTGCCGGATTGGATCGCAGAGACAAAGAAGAGAAAGAGAATTGGGGGTTCGAGTCCACATCGAGCTTGGAAAATGTATGCAACCGCTTGGAAAAACCAAAGGAGGACAGTCTTTTCCCTGACTCGTATTTCTCTTTGAAGAAATTGGATGCCAAAGAAGCACCCAATTATCCGGTGGAAAACGGGGAATCTTTAGGGACAAAGGGCGCTTATGGGGCTATCGTAGACAGTCTGAAGGCCAATTTTCAGCGAAAGGCGCCACAGGATATGGAGCCGAATGAACTGCTTCGCATCCTGGAAGATACCATGGTCTACGTGCCATCTAGCACGGCGATGCAGGAAGTGTGTGATATTTCTCTCTACGACCATGTGAAGATGACGGCAGCCATTGCAGGGGCCATGATGCGCTACATGAGAAATCATGGAATTGCAGATTATAAGACTTTCTGTTTTACGGAAGGGAAAGCCCATCGTCAGGATGAGACCATGCTCTTCGTCTCTGGTGATTTCTCAGGCATTCAGAAATTCATTTACTGCGTGCCGACCAAAGGGGCGATGCGCATGCTGCGGGGGCGCTCCTTCTATCTGCAGATGGTCTTGGAAAATGCCATCGACGATCTATTGGAGCAGCTGGGGCTTTCTCGCGCGAATCTCATTTACTCCGGCGGCGGGCATTTCTACATGCTGGTCGATCATTCCGAAGAGACGAAAGAGATCCTACGAAAAGGATTTGAAGAAATCAATCGGAAACTGCTATCGCTCTATGGTACAGCCTTGTACCTGGCTGCTGGCTGGGTACCCGTATGTGCTGCTGAATTGATGGATGAGATGGCGGTTAAAGAGAACATGTTCCGCCGAGTCAATGGTGTGGTAGCCAAAAAGAAACAGAATCGCTACAGCGTAGATATGATTCGTGCCATGACAGATCCGACTAGTGCATTAAATCACATGGAAAATGGAATGCGAGAATGTGGGATTTGCCATCGTTCGGTGAAAGAATCGGAATTACGTGCTTATGAAGCCCTGCGAGAAGACGACGCGGTAGATATAGAAAATATGCAAGTTTGCCCCCAGTGTAACGGGATGTATCTTCTGGGGAAGTCGATCATTGACGATCACCCGATTTTAGCGGTGCTGAATCAAAGGGTAGAGGACAGCCTAGATCTGGCTGCACCGGGAGAAGGCCGATGGCTGAAGGCCATCGATTCCAAAGCGGGGCAGGACTATCAGAAAAAAGGCTGCCTAGTGCGGATCTACAGCAAGAATGATTCTAGCACATCGGAGCTTATCTCCAGTCGTTTGTGGGTGGGCGACTATGCCTGTGAGAAGGATGGGAAAGCACTGGATTTTGGAGAGATGGCTCTTTGGGCTGGCGGAGAAAAGGAAGAGAAGGGCATTAAGAGGCTAGGTGTCCTTCGAGCCGATGTGGACTGGCTGGGTGCGACTTTTATGGCAGGGATCCCGAAAACGTATCGGACACTATCCCGGTTGGCTGCTTTATCTAGAAGTCTTTCTATGTTTTTTGCCAAAATCATCACCGATGTGTGCCAGAAACGACTCCCAAAAGGACAGAAGCCTTTCTATCTATTCCAGAAAAAGCCGGGCGACCATATGGTGCATATCGTTTATTCCGGCGGGGATGACTTATTCCTTGTCGGAGCTTGGGATGACCTTCTCGAAATGGCCGTGGATCTTAGAGAAGCTTTCCGCCGATATACCAATGGAAAATTATCTTTCTCCGCCGGTTGGGGCATTTTCTCTCCGTCCTATCCGGTCATTCGTATGGCCAAGGATACAGGAGACTTGGAAGAGCTGGCCAAGAAGATAAAGAAGACAAAAGATAGTTTGGCCCTCTTTGGCACGGCGGCAGAAGAAGGACAAGTGACGCCTGTATTTTCATGGCAAGATTTCCAGAAAAATGTATGCCATGAGAAATTAGATTTCCTGCTGTCTCACTTCTATTTGGAAGGTATCGATAAGGGAGAGGATAGCCGTGAAAAAATTCCGGCAGGGAAGTCACTGCTTTATCGGATTTTAGAATTGCTGCAAGCGAAGCCCTTTAATCTGGCTCGTTTTGCTTATACCTTGGCACGATTAGAACCCACGAGGAAAGGAACCACAGAAGCAGAAAAAGCTTGTTATAGAGAAATCAGAGAGAAGCTATATCAATGGGGACGCGGCAGCGAAGAAGAACAGCTTGCCTTAGAGACCGCTCTCCGATTGGTCATTTATCGCATGAGAGATAAGGAGGACTAAGGAGGTACTATGGACAATAATTATGTAGACCAGGCCCAGATGGTCATGGAAAATCTAAGCCACGATAAAAATATGGTGACCACTTCACAGATTCGAAAATTTCTCACAGCGGTGAATACCGTAAGCGGGAAAGTGGACCAATTCAGAAATAGTGGCAAGGGAGACACTTTGCCAGAAGATTTGCAAATGCAGGTGAAATTTCTGAAGGTAAAACTGGCCTATCAGATCGGACGAGATAAGAGCAAAGGCGGAACAAATGTAGAAAAATTTAGTAAGAATGCTGGGTTAATGAATAAAATTGATAATATCGGAAGTAGTATGGAAAAATATGAAAGTTTTGCCCGCTATGTAGAAGCGCTGGTGGCATTTCATAAATTCTATGGAGGGGCGGATAACTGATGGAACAGAAACAGCTTTTAGGAAAAATTTTAATTCAAGCAGAATTAACGGTAGAAACTGGGCTTCATATCGGCGGTTCCAATGATTATGCACCTATTGGAGCGGTAGATAGTGTTTTTGTTCGGGATCCGTTTACTAGACAACCCATCATTCCAGGAAGTTCTGTGAAAGGGAAGATGCGAACTTTGTTGGCTAAGGCAAGGAATGGAGCTCGCATGGTGCAAAGTCCTGCGGAAGATGAAAAAGTAGTGCGTCGGCTTTTTGGTGCGACTGGAGAAAAGCAGGTGCTTTTATCTCGATTGCAATTTAGTGATTTATTCATTAATAGAAAAGCAGAAAGAAAATTTGAAAAGCTTGATACAGACACTTACATGGGGGAGGTTAAGTTTGAGAATACCATTGAAAGAGGCACTGGTACAGCCATGCCAAGGCAAATTGAACGAGTCCCCAGAGGTACGACTTTTGATTTTTTGCTGATTTATAATATCGAAAATGAAGAAGAATTGAACGAAGATATGGAAGTATTGGCACAAGGTTTCCGTCTTTTGCAGTTGGATTATTTAGGCGGGCATGGATCTCGGGGATATGGTAGAGTAAGTTTTTCTGATTTCTTTATTGAAAGAATTGATATAGAAACAGGAGATAGAGAGTCTTTGGATGATTTGGCAGATATCATGGATAAGGCGGTTTTATGAGTACCTATATACTCCTTCCCTTACATTTTATAGCGCCTGTCCATTTTGGGGATGCATCCAGCGGGGGAGGGCTGGATACGGTGCAGTCCATCGGTCGGGCGGATACTTTTTTTAGTGCTTTGTGTTGTGAAGCTGCTAGGCAGGGCGAACAAGATTTACAGAGGTTGGTAGTGAAATCGGAAAAGGGAGATATTACTTTTTCTGATTTACTCCCTTGGTATAAACGAAAAAGCGTATATGAATGGTATATACCAAAACCTGTACTATCTGTGACGTCTCAAAAAGCCAAAGAAGAAAATTTGCAGGAAGCTAAAGTCGATTCCAATTTCCGAAAGAAAGCTAAAAAAAGAGCTTTTATACGTGCATCTGAATTATCCATATATGTAAATGATTTGCAAACTGGAAATAATAAATTACCAGATGAGCCAATTTTTAGTACTGTAGTATCAGAAGTTCATTTCAATAGTAGGTCTGATAGATCTGATATCCCAGGAAAACCTTACTCGGTAGGAAGTTGTTTCTTTAATAAAGCGGCGGGTCTGTATAGCTTGGTTCGATTGGAACAGAAAGAGGATATGGATTGGCTTCTAAACTTAGTACAACTCATAGGCTTCTCGGGAATTGGTGGTAGGAAATCCAGCGGTATGGGGCATTTTGTTATAGAAGGAAAACCTGTCGACTTGGCAGCAGATGGGGACAATGAAGATAGTGAAGCATTGTACCATATGCTGGAAGATAGAGATGCCGAAGAACAGATGACCTTATCGACTTTGCTTCCTTCTGCAGAAGAAGCAGAAGTGGCTGCCAAAGCAAGAGGATTGTGGATTCAGCGGAGCGGACTTTCTTGGAGCCAGGGCATGGAAGTACCAGTGAAAATGCATACCCTGTACATGCTTTCCTCCGGAAGCTGCCTAGACAGACGGATTACAGGATGTATCGCTGATGTGAGTACGCCAGCGGTGCAGCACCCCGTCTATCGCTATGGCAAAGGGCTCTATGTGGGGGTGCCGAAATGACGATGAAATATTGGAAGGTGACACTGACTTGTAGTACGCCAATTTTTGTTGGCAGTGGAGAAATTTATGAGAAAACGCAATATATCTATGATGGACAGAAGAAAAGGATCTATTTTTTACATGAAAATAAATGGGCTTCGTTTCTTGCAAAACATAATTGGATAGACGATTTTTCAAATGAATTACTTACGCCAAGGAAGAGTTATTCTCTAACCATGTATCTAAAACAGAAATTTGATACAATTGATAAGGCTGTTAGTGTGTTACGCAAGGAAGGCGTTATTGCTAGAGAAGAATTTTGTGCCATGGGAAAAAATGGGCCTAGTAATATTATGATGTTTGTAAAAGATATTGAGGGAAATCCATATATACCGGGTTCTTCAGTAAAAGGCGCTTTTCGTACCGCTATTCTTGCTTATATATTGAAAAAGAATCATGTACATACATATAGTAAATATTGGGATTTAATAGAGAAAGCGATAACGGCAAAAACTGCAGACGATATGGAAACTAAAATAGGGAAGTGCATGGGTGATTTAGAGAAGTCGCTGACTATTCCTCCTAATATGAAAAAAGAAGAGGAAATGGTTCATAGCTACTTTCGTGGATTACAAGTGGGAGATGCAGTCCTTACAAAAGGGAAACTTTCTATAGTACAAAAGCTGGATTTATCTATTGGTGAAGAAAAACCACATAAATTAGTTAAAGTTTGTCGAGAAGCTTTGGAATCTGGAACTGTTTTGGAATTTAGACTAGGAATTGATGATAGTGAAGAAGGACTAGGTCATTTTGGTATTTATGATTTTGAGAGTTTACAGAAAATTTTGCAGGATTTTATAAATTTTCAATATGAAATATTGAAATACCCATTTGAAAAACAAAGTAGTGAAGCTCGGGAAGCATTAAAAGATATATGCCAGGCTGCCCAAGCGGATTTACTGTTAGGCGGTGGTACTGGATTTATTAATAAAACAATTCTTTATATGCTGGCACCGGATAGACAGAGGGCAGTCAATGTTATTAAAAAGTATATGGAAATTAAATTTCCTGACGGGAAGCATTCTGAGAAAGATGAAAAGATTGCACCGCACACGCTAAAGTTAGTAAAGGATAGAAGCTATACTTGCTTACTAGGGTGTTGCTGGCTGGAAGGTGAACCGCTATGCTGACCCAAGTAGAAATAGAACTCCAGCTGCCAGAAGGGACGAAGCTAAACCAGTCCATGGGATCGGTCATGCAGGGAGTTCTGATGGAAAAGACCGATCCGGACTGGGCAGAGCAAATGCACCAGATGGAAGTCAGACCCTATAGCCAGTATGTGGTGTGGCAGGGGGGGAAAGCCCTGTGGCGGCTTCAAGCCTTGACCGATGAAGCTTTGGAACGGATGATTCTTCCTATGGAAAGGATTTCCTCCATCTATGTGAAGCAGCGGGGACAGGAAATCGGACTCTCTTCCTTTCAGGTAGTACGAGAGACCAGCTTTCGTGCTATCGAAGAAACGTACTGGGGGACGGTGGAAAAAGTGCATCATATAGATATGCAATTTCTCACTTCCGCTTCTTGTAAGAACCAGGGCGGTTACGCTATCTTTCCGATGCCTCATCTGATTTTCAAAAATCTAGTGAAGAAATGGAATACCTTCTCTGATGGGGCTGTCATGACAGAAGACCATATCACAGACCACTTGGCCATGCAGATGGACATTGCAGACTACCAGCTTCATATGCATCCATTCTCCCTAGAAGGGCGGCGTATTCGCGCCTTTCGCGGACAAGTACGGTATGGGCTTTTCAAGAGTGACACCGCCGGAAGACTGGCAGCCACCTTGGCTCATTTTGCCACCTTTGCTGGTACAGGCATGAAAACTTCTATGGGCATGGGCGCTACAGAAAGCACGATTGCGTTTTATCAGAAGCGTTAGGCTTTTAGTAGTTGGCTGCTAGTAGTAGGCAGTTAGCAGAAAACCAGCAGCTGGCAGCCAACAACAAGGAGGGGGCTATGACTATTTTATTTACACCAGCGGGGGATACAGACCCGGTCAGAGGATTTCGAGATGGGGCTATTTTACACATTCTGCGCCATTATCCTCAGGTAGAGAAGGTCATCCTTTTCCTGACCAAGGAAATGGAAGAAAAGGAGAATAAAGACCATGTATATACCAAAGGCATAGCCTCTGTGCGTTCAGGGATATCCGTGGAACTGATCCCCAGCGGCATCACAGCGCCTCATCGATTTGATAATCTGACATGGATTCAAGATACTTTCGAGACCGTATATCATGATCATCAATATCCAGCAGATACGGAATGGCTCTTGAATATCAGCTCCGGTACGCCGCAGATGAAAACTGTCATGGCCCTTCTGTCCCTAGACTATGCCCGGACGAAGGCCATTCAAGTAGATAGTCCGGAACATAAATCTAATCGGCAAAACCATCCAGAACCCAAGACCGTAGATCTGCTAGAGATGATCGATGATAATGAAGATCGTATGGATCCCACGATGCCGAATCGCTGCAGTGAGCCGCCGCTCCTTCTCTTGAAACGGCATAGCCTCAGAAAACAGCTGATTTCCCTTATCGACAATTACGAATATGCCGGCGCCTTGCAGCTCCTTAAACTTCCGGAAAATCGAGGACTCTTTTCAAAAGATACAGAAAAACTCCTTCAGCACGCCGTCTATCGTAGAGACCTGATGTGGAAAGAAGCCAATAAAGTGATTGCAAACTATGAAGGGAAACCACTCATACCAAGTCCCAGTGATTTCTCTGAATACTTCCAGGTCATGGAAATGAGACAGCGAAAAAAACAATATCCAGAATTCATCGTCAAACTCTCTCCTATATTGATGGGACTAGGCATGAAATATATGGAAAAATTGGAAAACAATGGGCAATTTCTTCTGTCCCGCTGTGGAGAATGGAGAAAAGGGGCTTTTTACCTAAAGAATGAAAGTATCTATCTGTATTCTCCGCAGCTGTTAGCGTATATGGAAATGAAAATAGGCAGAGGGAGGAGGAAGTCTTTTCGAGATGATTATATCTATTTCAGTACCATTGTTATGATTTGTGACTATTTGCGGAATAATGAACTATCGGGAAATCAAACCCATGCCACCATGGCAGGCATTTTTTCCAAGTTGCGGCTAGCCGAAGAAAAGACAAGAAACTTGGTGGCCCATGAAATCACGAATCTGACAGATGATAAAATACGAGAACTTACGGCGCTAAGTGGGAAAAACAAAGAAGGGATTCCTGGTGGGCTTACTTCGAAAGACATTATGGAACTCTTGCGACAAGCGGTGAAATTGATTTATGGACAGCCAATCAAATGGACATATGATGAGTTAAATGCTATGATTATAAGTAGTTTGAAATAGGAAAACCGTTAGATACTTTTGAAAAGTTATAGCAGGCATGAAAGGTTCTCATGGGCTTGACGGTTCAAGGATCCTTTTATTGTCACATGAGTGGCGACTGTTAAGCATACATTTGGCACACCTCAGAACCCTTAGAACCTTCAAAATCTGGTGCAACCTTTTCATCAAATCCCCGCCGATGCCCATGAGTCCTGAGAAAATCGGCACTGCTATTCCTGAAGAGAGAGCCCCATGTATCCCATGACCGATCCCCGCCGCAAATCGCTCCGCGGAGCCCCATGGGATGGGCCTTCTCTGACATGCTATAAAAAAGATCCCCAAACATGGGGACGAAAACTCCGTCCAACGGCACAAGAATAGCCGTTGTAACAACGTATAAAAAAAGATCCCCAAACATGGGGACGAAAACCACTTTCGCCGGATCTTTTTCCCTTCGTCTGCTGCATTAAAAAAATCCCCAAACATGGGGACGAAAACAACCGGAGAACAGGGTATACCCATGGCTTATTCCGAAATTAAAAAAAGATCCCCAAACATGGGGACGAAAACGAATTTCATAATTCAATATCCTCGATTTTACATTCGTATAAAAAAATCCCCAAACATGGGGACGGATCGTCAAGGGGCTGCGTGCTGCGGTGCGGCGGTCATCCTCTGTGCAGAGGAAAAGCCTTCCAAGCAGTGACACAGGGCTGGATCACCGCAGACTGGCAGCCATTCACAGATCGAGTGAGGTGTCTTATGAGTTGGATTTATATCACGGAAGCGGGGGCTCGACTGGGGCTCACCGGGGGACGGTATGTGATCAGTCGGGAAAATGAGGTCTTGGCGGAGATCCCTTCTGAGATCGTAGAGGGAGTGACGGTGATAGACTCGGTGCAGCTGTCATCCCGTGCGATCGTCGATTTTTTGAAACGAGAAATCCCTGTGACCTGGCTGTCTACGGAGGGAAAGTTCTTCGGACGTCTGGAGTCTACGGCAGCGCAGGATATCACGCGGATCAAGGAACAGTTCCAAAGGCAGGAGGAGGCAGAGTTCTCTACGGAGCTGACGCGGCTCACGGTCTTCCGCAAGGTGTATAACCAGCGGGCGATCCTTCGGAATTACAATCGCCGGGCGGATAATGCTCAGGTGAAGAAAGCCTATGAGGATATTCGCATTTTGGCAGATAAGATCCATGGAGCTCGGACGGTGGATGAGATCATGGGCTATGAGGGAGCGATCGCACGGATCTATTTTCAGGCACTCAATGCGTTTCTGCCGGAGGATTTCCGTTTCGAAAAGCAGACGAAGCGGCCGCCGAAAGATTGTTTCAATTCGATGCTGAGTTTCGGCTATACGCTTTTGATGTATGATTTCTACAGTGCGATCTCACGGGCACGGCTGAATCCTTATATCGGTTTTTGTCACGCATTGAAGGATAAGCATCCGGCGCTGGCTTCGGACTTGATGGAGCCCTGGCGGGCAGCGGTGGTGGACTCCTTCTGTCTGGCTCTGGTGACGCATCGGGAGATCGACGCGTCTTATTTCATGCGCTCGGAAGAAAATGATGGGGTGTATCTGAATCGAGTGGGACGGCGGATCTTTATTCAGGCCTATGAGCGGAAAATGCGAAGTGTGAATTCTTATTTCGATGGGAAATATTCCTGGCGGCATACGGTGCAGATGGAGTGTGACTCGTATCGACAAGCGGTCCATGAGGGAGATCCGAAATTGGTGAAAGCGCTGGTGATCCGCTGATGGAAGAAATGGAGCTGCATCCGCAGGATGATCGCCGTCTGATCGTATTGGTGATCTATGATATCGTCGACAACAAGACGCGTCTGTCGATGGTGAAGTGTCTCTCTCGATATGCCCTTCGTGTGCAGAAGTCGTGCTTTGAAGGCTTTTTGACACTGCGGCAATGTGAGCAAAAGGAAAGGGAAGCCAGTCTTCTCATTGATGGCTCCTGTGACTCTTTGCGCGTGTATCGTGTCCGTGACTCTGCCATGGTGCACTCATGGGGGAGGGGCGAGGTGAAGGTGGAGGATGTCGTGATCTATTAGCTGCGGGGACTAAGAGGGCGTAGCTCGTTTTTCTCTTGCCTCTCGCTGTGGCCCTCTTCCTTCCAATCAAAAACTCCGCAAGCAGGATGGCTGATCCATCGGCTGCTACTTTTCTTTTTTCCATAAAAAAAAGAACGAATCTCTGATGAGATTCGTTCTTGTGGCGGAGTGAGGGAGATTCGAACTCCCGCACCGGTATAACCGGTCTAACGATTTAGCAAACCGTCCTCTTCAGCCACTTGAGTATCACTCCACATAGCTGACTTTAGAGATAATACCATATGAGGCAGGGGATTGTCAAGAATTTTTTAAGAAGTCATTTTGACAAAGAGGGAGGAATCAAGGATAATGGGTTCAGGGTTCAGGGTTCAGGGTTCAGGGTTCAGGGTTCAGGGTTCAGGGGGCCGTGGGACGTGCCGTTCTTTGATTGTGTATGAAAGCTCTGCTCGAATGAGGAATTAGGAATGAGGAATTAGGAATGGTGGTGCGGCGCGAAAAATAATAAAGCGCCGCGAAGTATAAATATGGCGATGCCCGAAGGTTTCTTTCAGAGCAGGTTTCCCGTTTCGGATTTCCAAACATCGACCGCTGGGCCGCGAATGACAAAGATTTCTCGCTTGCGCTCG
>OIXQ01000981.1_pt1 | contig 11710 bp, 7 predicted proteins | sample 1587791 | NCBI WGS metagenome assembly OIXQ01 (sample SAMN03283273) | human gut metagenome | biome: human-associated habitat; material: feces | host: Homo sapiens | place: Peru | collected 2012
ACCTTTGATGGTCCGCCAACCTTAGAGCGTAGCGGTTCCGAGCGACGAGGAGGAGCGGTTACATCCCCTGTCCCCTGAGGGGAAAGGGGCTTGGGGAAAGCGGTGGAGCCCTCTTTAATGGTAAAGAGGGACGGGGTGATTTTAGAAAGAACTCTTAAGGTTTAAGGGAATCCTGGTGGGTTTTCGAAAGAATCACTATTATGTCAAGAAAAAGCAAATATAAATGCAAGAAATGCGGCTACGCCACGGACATATATGAAGGCCGTGGCTTCATGGGCCAACACATAGAAGCCATGACCTGCCCCGACTGCCACAACATAGTCCCCCTTGTCGTAGGTGGTGTCATAGGAGATGCCGCCCCCAGCTTCAACTCCCTTGTAGGCAGACTCTGCCTCCGTTGCGGTTCCGACCGCATACACCTCTGGGATCACCACACCTGCCCCCGTTGTGGAGGCGAGATGCTACCCACTGGCGACTCCGAATTTTGGACGTAAGAAGCCGCAAAGCAGCCTGTCTGTATTATTCCAATACCATAAAACATCAGTTTCTAATTTTAAAATATGTAAATTCTTCTTCTTTTTAGATAAAAAGCATTACTTTTACAGCTAATAAAGCACTAACAAATATAATCCTGCCTCATATTTTAAAATGTAAGAATTATACAAAGTAGTGTGATAACGATATTATTCTGTAAATAGTAAATTATGTCGAATATCATTTTAAATCCTGGTGTTTACGAGACACTGATTTCTCAAGCCATTCAAGATAAGCTTGATGATTTATCCGAGTCTAAGTTCTTGGTTAAAAAAGAGAATATAGATAGCGCTGAATCTTACAAGATGTTGGCTGAATATTTGACTGAAATAGTTTCAGGTATCTTAAAAGATTATTTCAAGCGTAAAGATGCCAATGATACGATTTCCGCACAAGTAGAAGTCGTCAATCGTATTCTTAAATTTATAGAACACGAATGGAATGCAGAGGGAATAGAAATCACACCAGATTTACTTTCAGAAGAAAACAAGCTGTTTTTTCTTCGAGGCATTTATGACAAGGTGGGATATACCAATGAACAAATCGCAGCGAAAGTCAAGAACCAACCCATTTCTGGATATAGAGTAAGCAATCTGTTTACTGGTGGAAACAATCTTTCTATTGATGAAGAAATAAGACGAGATATCCAGACAGCAGATGAAATAGATCTGTTAGTCTCATTTATCAAGTTTGAGGGTCTACGACTAATTATGGATTCACTACGTGAGTTTGTTCAGCGTTCTGGGACCAGATTACGAGTCATGACAACTACTTATATGGGTGCCACAGACCCAAAAGCAGTGCGAAAGTTGTATGGTCTTAGAGAGTTGGGCAATGTTGAGATACGTGCATCTTTCAATACCAAGCAGGAACGTTTACATGCTAAGTCTTATATCTTTACCCGTAAAACAAATTTCGACACTGCATATATTGGTTCGAGCAATCTCAGCCGGTCTGCTTTGACTAAGGGATTGGAGTGGAATTTGCGTGTCACGACCATAGAGAATCCACATATTATCAATAAGACCAAAGCTACGTTTGATAGTTATTGGAATAGTGATGATTTTGAGAAGCTTGATACAGAAGAAGCGCTTCGTCGATTTGAAGAATCTATCTGGAACGAGCGCCATGTCAGCTATGGTCAGCAGACAGATAGTGAATACGTTACTCGTTTTGAACGTAAGACTCATCAAATAAAGGTGCTCGAGAAATTACAGTTTGAGCGCAACATTGTTCATAGTTATAAAAACCTCATCATAGCAGCCACAGGTACAGGCAAGACAGCTATTAGTGCTTTTGATTTCAAAGATTATAACAAGAAATTCAAGAAAGAACATGGACGAAATGCACGATTATTGTTTGTAGTGCATCGAGAAAAGATTCTCAATCAAGCTCGCAGTACTTATTGCTCTGTCTTGGTAGACAGTAATTTTGGAGAGATATGGACAGGTAAGACAAAACCAGGTTATAATAGTAGTCTTGAACATCTGTTTATTACCATCCAGACCTTGAATAATAACTGGGACACCTTTGAACGTATGGGTCCAGATTATTATGATTACATAGTCATTGATGAGGTACATCATAGTGCTGCAGGTAGTTATCGTGAGCTCTTTAATAGATTTAAGCCCGAGATATTTGTAGGTCTTACTGCTACTCCAGAACGAATGGATGGCAAAGAGATTCGCCCCGATTTCAATAATCGTTTTGCTGCAGAAATCCGTTTGCAGGAAGCGCTTAATCAGCAGCTCTTGTCACCTTTCGATTATTTCTGTGTCACAGACGATAGTGTAGACTTGAGCAGGCTTGCCTGCAAAGGCGACAAATATGATGTATCCCAGCTAAATCAGGTGTATAATAATAATGCACAGCGTTTTGGTATTATACAGAAAGCCTTGGACAATTACGTGAATGATCCGCATGAATGTAAGGCCGTTTGTTTCTGTTGTAGCATAGACCATGCTAATTATATGGATACCATGTTCCGAAGTCATGGATACAAATCAATGGCTGTCACTTCACGCAATTCCTCAGAGTTAAGCCATGCTTCAATGATGCTTGCACATGGAGAAATCAACTATCTCTGTGTAGCAGATATCATGAACGAGGGTGTCGATATTCCCGAGATAGATACAGTCTTGTTTTTGCGTCCTACCGAATCGTTGACCATATTCTTGCAGCAGCTGGGTCGAGGATTACGATTGGCTGATGGCAAGACCTGTCTTACAGTGCTCGATTTTGTAGCTCAGGCCAACCAGTCGTATAATTACGAGAGTCGTTTTCGTGCTCTCGTGGGACGTTCCTCTCAGAGTATAGAGAAGGAAATAAAGAATGGCTTTATCTTCTTGCCACGTGGTTGTACCATCACGATGGAGAAACGAGCACAATCATATATTCTGAAAAATATTCATGAAGCCATATTTAATCTTTCTCGGTTGAGAAAAGAATGTCGTTCTTTTACCCAGAACACGGGGCAAGATCTTACTTATGAGAACTTCATTAATAACTTTGAACTTGACTGGCGAATCGTCTACAAATCACCGGGCTCGTGGGCTCGCTTAAAGAAGCAGTCGGGCATAGATGTGCCCGACTTTGATGAGCAAAGCAAGTACACGAAGTTGTTGGAAGGCGGCTTGGCTCGTCTCTTCCATACCAACAGCTATCAGTATCTTGAATATCTTCTGAAACTGATAAGCAACGGAATGGTTCATCCCTCAAATGCCACGGCACGAGAAGATAAATTCTTCCAGTTGTTCTATTATACTGTATGGATGGATGACATTCAAAAAGTAAACAAACTATATCAGCAATCTTTTGCGAGTTGTTCTGATGCTGTTCGTTCCGTAGCCAGTCTTAAGTGGTTTATGGAGGAACTTAGTTTTATGGTTTCACTTCGTCATAGTCAGTTAAACCAAACCACCAACTGGCTAAAGGTAGATGATCAAGCTGAAATAGAACTCTATGGCTGCTATAGCTCAGACGAGATTCACTTACTCTTGGAGAATAAACTGGGACGCTGGCAGGTATTGGGCACACAATATAATAAGGAGCGCAAATTTGCCATGGTCTTTGTGACATTGAATAAATCCGATAAGGAATATTCGCCCAGCACACTATATGAAGATTATGCCATATCGCCCGAGCAGTTCCACTGGCAATCAATGAACAAAGTTCGTCAGAATAGTGAAGAGGGGCAGCGTATCATTCAGCAACGTGATAATGGGTGGAAGTTCCTGCTCTTTGTCCGTGATTCAAAGCAGGATGAATATGGATTGACCAATGCTTACTATTGTCTTGGATTTATGGACTTTGTTAGCTGTCATAATGAATGCCCTATGAATGTCATTTGGAATATGCAACAATCTATTCCAGGATTTATTCTTGAATCGGCTAAGGCTGTATAACGACACAAGATATGAAACAAATAGAAGTAGTTGCCGCCATCATCTGCAATGGCGACAAAATATTTGCCACCCAACGAGGATATGGCGAAAGGAAAGACTGGTGGGAGTTCCCTGGTGGTAAGATAGAAATAGGAGAGAGCCCCGAACAGGCACTCTGTCGTGAAATACGTGAGGAGTTGGCTACAGAAATATCCGTAGGTAAATTGCTTCATACCGTAGAGTACGATTATCCCCATTTCCATCTCACGATGCATTGTTATCTGTGTAAAGTAGAGAGTGGCAACCTCACCCTTTTAGAACATGAAGCAGCCAAATGGTTGTCCTTAGATAATCTGCAAAGTGTCAACTGGTTGCCCGCAGATAGGGAAGTGTTGGAGTATTTGGAGAAATAAGAAAGATGGACAAAATAGAAGTGGCACAGAATCGTATAAAAAAACTCCCACCGAAGCGGGAGTATAGGTTTAACACCTTCGGCAGCAATTACCGCCTTATTGTGATAAGATGTAGGAAATCTTAATCTGAAGGCAAAAATATAACAAAAAACTTGTTTATCCAAATTATTTGCTGTACTTTTACAAAAAATTAATAATTCATTCTATAAAATCATGAAAGTATGACTAAAATTTTAGGAATTGACACAGGAACTAATAGTCTTGGATGGGCTATTGTTGAGAAGCAGACCGATGGATATCATTTGCTTGATAAAGGTGTAAACATCTTCCAAGAAGGTGTCAAAATCGAAAAAGGCAAAGAGTCTTCTAAAGCAGCAGAGCGTACGGCTCATAAAGCAGCAAGAGTAAGAAACTATCGCATAAAATTACGTAAGATACGTCTGCTTCGTATTTTAAGTGATGCTCATTTGTGTCCACCACTTTCTAAGGCAGAACTTTCAGCATGGAGACTTAAGAAAGAGTATCCCAAGAATGAATTGTTTATGCAATGGCAAGGTACTGATGATGCATTAGAAAAGACACCATACGCATGTAGACACATGTGCCTACATGAGAGTCTTGATTTTAGTAGCTTGACTGATAGATATATCTTAGGACGTGCCTTTTATCACATGATTCAGCGACGTGGCTTTTTAAGCAATCGTAAAGATCAGAGTGGTGATGATACAGGAAAGGTAAAAGAAAGTATCAGCAACCTTACTCAAGAAATGCATGATGCCGGTTATGAGTATCTTGGAGATTATTTCTATTCTCTATATAAAAGAGGAGTGAAGATTCGTAATCATTATACTGCACGCAATGAGCATTATCTGAGCGAATTTAAAGCCATTTGTGAAAAGCAGGACTTAGATAAGAATCTTGGTCAAGAGGTGGTAAGTCAAATAGAAAAAGCTATCTTCGACCAGCGTCCCTTAAAGTCACAAAAGGGGCAAGTGGGCAAATGTGTGTTTGAGAAAAACAAGACCAAATGCCCCTCTTCTCATCCTATGTACGAAGAGTATAGAATGCTCTCTTTCATCAATAATATTAAAATCCTAACGCCAAAAGATGATGCATTACGATCTTTGTCTGCAGAGGAACGAGAACTTATCATGCCTTTGTTCTTCCGTAAATCGAAGAAGCAATTTGATTTTGAAGATATAGCAAAGAAACTGGCACCCAAGAAGCAATATGGATTTTTTAAAAAGAGTGCTGATGCTGGTATGCCGTATCTTTTCAATTATCCTATGGATACATCTGTTTCTGGTTGTCCTGTAACAGCCGCACTGAAAGATATCTTTGGAGACAACTGGATTGATGGTCTTTGCGAAACCTATACGCTGGCTGAGGGTAAAAGTCGTTTGGATATTGTCAATGATATTTGGCATGCATTATTCTTCTATACAGATGATACTAAACTTGCAGAGTTTGCTAAGAATCGTTTACAATTGAGCGATGAAGAAGCAAAGAAGTTTTGCGATATTTCTTTGCCTTCTGATTATGCTTCATTAAGTTTGAAAGCTATTTGTAAGATTCTTCCTTATCTAAGAAGAGGTTTGATTTATTCTCATGCTGTCTTTTTGGGTAATTTGTGTGAAGTAATGCCGCAATACGAATGGAATATAGAGGAAATGCGTGAAGCAGCCATTGATAATATTATCCACGAAATGAACCAGATCGATTCTAAGGATGCACGTACTTTCGAGGTTTGTATTAAAGAATATCTGAGGGAGCAGTATCATGTATCTGATGAGAAACTCAAAAAGTTGTACCATCCTTCGATGATGGAGGTATATCCAAGAGTACAACATACTAACAATCAAGGTGTTTATCAGCTTGGATCACCTCGAATTGATAGCGTTCGTAACCCAATGGCTATGCGCTCTATGTTTAGATTGCGCAAATTGGTAAACCGCTTGTTGGAAGAGGGAAAGATAGATTCGGATACCGAAATTCATATAGAGTTTGCACGTGAGCTGAATGATGCTAACAAGCGTAATGCTATTGCTGCTTTTACAAAGGAAAATCAAAATGCAAATGATGATGCCAGAAAGCAGATTATTGCTCTTTTCAAGAAAGAAACAGGAAAGGATATCGCCCCCACTGATAATGATGTCTTGAAATATGTTCTTTGGAAAGAGCAGAAACACATTTGCCTGTATACAGGAAAGCAGATAGCTATTTCTGATTTTGTAGGGGCAAATCCAAAGTTTGATATTGAACATACGATTCCTCGTAGTGTTGGTGGCGATAGTACGAAAATGAACCTGACACTTTGTGATAGTCGTTTCAATAGAGAAGTCAAGAAAACCAAGTTGCCAACAGAGTTGTCTAATTACGATGAGATTATGACTCGTATTCAAGACTGGAAAGATGAATATGAATCTCTTGAAGCTCAAATTCGTAAGCAAAAGAAGTTATCAAAAGGTGCAACGACTAAAGAACAGAAAGATAATATCATACGTAAACGTCATTTATTAGAACTTCGTCGTGATTATTGGAAAGGAAAGTATCTACGTTTTACGATGGAGAGTGTACCTGAAGGATTTAGCCGTCGTCAAGGTACTGATATCAGTGTGATTTCAAAGTATGCACGTCTTTACCTAAAATCACTATTCAAGCATGTCTATACCGTTAAGGGTATTGCAATTTCCGATTTCAGAAAAATCTGGGGTATACAAGATATTTATAGCAAAAAAGAACGCGTTAACCATGTGCATCATTGCATAGATGCCATTGTAATAGCTTGTACAGGCTTGGATGAATATAATAAGTTGGGTGCATATTATCATGATGAAGAAAATCATGAATGGTATGGTAAGTCTAAGGCTTATTTTAAAAAGCCATGGCCAACTTTTGTTGAAGATATCAAAAAGGTGCAAGATGAAATCTTGGTTTATCATTATACACCAGATAATATGCCAAAGCAAGGACGTCGTAGAATTAAAATCAATGGTCAAAAAGTGCTTTGCAAGGGTGATGCTGCGAGAGGTTCTTTACATAATGATACATACTATGGTGCTATAGAGAACGATGGTCAAGTGAAGTACGTTAAACGAATAGACTTGACATCACTCAAAGAGAGCGATGTGAAAAATATAGTAGACGATACTGTAAGAGAGATTATAAAAGCAGCTATCCGTGAGAAAGGTTTTAAAGATGCTATGGCTGGAACAATATGGATGAATGAAGAAAAGCAGATACCGATTAAAAAGGTGAGATGTTTTACTTCTATAAGGAATCCTTTATCTTTCAATAAGAAAAAACAACGAGATTTGTCAGATAAAGAATATAAAAGAAACTATTATGTTACTACTGATGGTAATTATATGGTTGCGTTATATGTTGGTTCTACAAAAACTGGTAAGAGAAAGACTTTCCTTGAATTTGTTAATATGATGGAAGCTGCAGATTATTATAAGACAAGCAATGATAAATCTGTTGTTGCCCATAATATAGTTCCACTTAAAAAAGATGATTGTCAATTGGCTTTAATTATAAAAAAGGGAACTTTGGTTATATTCTTTAAAGAAACAAAAGAGGAGGTATGGGAATATTCTCAAAATGAGATAGTTAGAAATCTTTATTATGTATCCGTGATAGAATCTGATGGTAGAGTAACGTTTAAGTATCATCAAGAAGCACGACAAGATAAAGAGCTTCCTCGAAATGATAATAAAACTTCTGATATGAGGTCAAAGATTAGAATTAGTCTTGCATCTGCGAAAATACTTGTTCAAGGCTATGATTTTGAAATTAACGAACTTGGAGAAATTAAAAGATTAAGGTAATATGATTAAGCAGACATTATTCTTTTCAACTCCTGTTTGTCTTTCGCTTAAGAATTGCCAGATTGTAATTTCTTGGAAAGACTGCGACGATAAGGTAACTCGTCCTATTGAAGATATAGGGTGTGTCGTTTTAGAAAATCAAATGATAAACATTACCTTGCCGCTTCTTAACGAGTTGGTAAAGAATAATGTTGCTGTCATATTATGTGATAACAAGATGATGCCGACATCTATGTTACAGAGTTTAGACGCAAATACTACGCAAGCTGAAAGTTTTAAATTTCAGCTTGCTGTTAGTGAACCCATGAAAAAGCAAGCCTGGAAACAAATAATTGAGTCAAAAATTAAAAATCAGGCTTCCATTTTGTCCCTTACAGGAAAAAGTGGTGATGTATTAAAACCATATTTTAGTAACGTCAAAAGCGGAGATTCTGATAACAGAGAAGGATTAGCAGCTAAAGTATATTGGAATATGCTCTTTGGTCATTCTTTTAAGAGAGAACGTGATGGCAGTACTCCCAATGAACTATTGAATTATGGATATTCCATTTTGCGAGCAGCAACAGCTCGGGCTTTACTTGGATCCGGTTTATTGCCAAATTTGGGTATATTTCATAAGAGTAGATACAATGCTTTTCCCCTGGCAGATGACGTTATGGAACCTTATCGTCCTTTTGTTGACGAAATTGTTTACACTCTTTTCAGCAAAGGCGTAACCGATTTAAATAAAGATTCAAAATCCGAATTATTGCGGGTGCTAAATTGTGATGTAAATATTGGAAAAGTAAAGCGTCCATTACAAATAGCTTTAACTATTACTACAGCCTCTCTCGTTAAATATTATTCTGGTCAAGTAAAAAAACTGTCTTTGCCCATCATTATATGACAGAAGATAGACTTAATGCATATCATATTATGTGGCTATTTGTATTCTTCGATTTACCAGTTACCACTAAAAAAGACATGAAAGCAGCTTCTCTGTTTCGTAAGAACTTAGAGAAAGATGGTTTCTCCATGATGCAATTTTCTGTCTATATTCGTCATTGTGCTTCGAGAGAAAGTTTAGAAGTTCATATTAAACGTGTGAAATCCTTATTGCCAGAATCTGGAAAGGTTAGTATACTGAGTGTTACAGATAAGCAATATGGCGATATTTATAATTTCTGGGGGAAGCCTAAAAGTATTAATAAGAGTAAAATTAAGAAAAAAGTAATCAGTGAACCTATTCAACTGGAATTTTTTTAGTAAATTTGCATATAAAAAAGTCCTACTCGCCATTTCTTACAAGAAATATGGTTATTATTACCTGATTATCAGTATATTCGTTTCTTTAGGTTGTGGTTTGGTGTAGGAATATAAAGATATACAACAGACGAATACAATATCCCATTTAGAGAGAAGTTGTGGTTTGGTGTAGGAATATAAAGATATACAACTGCCTCACAAGCATCTTTAATCTCATTAAGTTGTGGTTTGGTGTAGGAATATAAAGATATACAACTGGGCAGCTTCAATATCCATAGGGTTATAAGTTGTGGTTTGGTGTAGGAATATAAAGATATACAACCTATATTTGCAATCGTGAAGGTGGGCACGGTTGTGGTTTGGTGTAGGAATATAAAGATATACAACCTCTCGCCTAACGGAGGTTAACCCCTATTCGTTGTGGTTTGGTGTAGGAATATAAAGATATACAACTCGGGCGAGTTCAGCAGACAAGGCACATGTGTTGTGGTTTGGTGTAGGAATATAAAGATATACAACCATAACAAAATTTAATTAGTTAGACCATGGGTTGTGGTTTGGTGTAGGAATATAAAGATATACAACATAAAAAGAAGAAGGAGAAACTGTACGAGGTTGTGGTTTGGTGTAGGAATATAAAGATATACAACTAAAAATAATACTTTATATAAAGTTTTTAGTTGTGGTTTGGTGTAGGAATATAAAGATATACAACGAAAGCGTACAAAGGCGGAGTCGGGGAGCGTTGTGGTTTGGTGTAGGAATATAAAGATATACAACTAATAGAGGAGCTGCCCTGCTACCAGGTGGTTGTGGTTTGGTGTAGGAATATAAAGATATACAACTGGTACACAGATATTCCATACGAGAGTACGGTTGTGGTTTGGTGTAGGAATATAAAGATATACAACTCAAGCTCAGCCTGTTCCATCTCAGCCTTCGTTGTGGTTTGGTGTAGGAATATAAAGATATACAACCCAGACGAAAAAAAACGGGCTGCAAACCTGGTTGTGGTTTGGTGTAGGAATATAAAGATATACAACTCTGAGGATAAGGGCAACGCAGAGGTGCGGTTGTGGTTTGGTGTAGGAATATAAAGATATACAACAGTTTTGGCGAATTTTTGATCATGGGCAGCGTTGTGGTTTGGTGTAGGAATATAAAGATATACAACATGGGCAGCGCCCCCCCGAAGGCGTTCGGGTTGTGGTTTGGTGTAGGAATATAAAGATATACAACCTTTGACCTTTCTCATCGGCACATGTTTAGTTGTGGTTTGGTGTAGGAATATAAAGATATACAACAATTATCATAAATGGTTCCCAGAAGGTTAGTTGTGGTTTGGTGTAGGAATATAAAGATATACAACAGAATCTGGAGTAATATAGTCTATATTAGGTTGTGGTTTGGTGTAGGAATATAAAGATATACAACCACACACACCACCGAGAGCGACAGCACAACGTTGTGGTTTGGTGTAGGAATATAAAGATATACAACCCGCCTCAGTCACGGCGACACAGAGGATGAGTTGTGGTTTGGTGTAGGAATATAAAGATATACAACAGTTCCCACTCCCAGACGGTGATGCAGTGCGTTGTGGTTTGATGTAGGAATATAATTATGTTAACAAGTGAACCTGCTATTTATGTTGAATAATAATGCAGGTCACTTGCATAATAAAAGAGTGTACGATTATCGAAAGTTTCTGTTGATGAATCTTCAGAAATAAGTGATGGCGTGTTTCTTTACTTTTCAATAAGTAGTTGGAGTATGCGTTATTTGTAAATGAATTTTTTTTATATTTGATATATGAGAAAATCGGAGAGGATATTCAACTTTAAAATGGAGGAGAGGGAAGGTAAGGTGCTGCTCACGACGAAGGAATGGCCGTATAGTGTGCTGCAGGTGGTGCCGGCTACGCCTGAGACGTATGATGAAGTGGTGGAGATATGTAGAAAGAGGGGTATGGTGGCGAAGCATGATACTGACCGCTCTTTTGTCATTATTCATCTCTGTAGTGGGGATCAGAATGGGTTGTTCCCGGAAAGGCATGTTGATATCAACTCGCCTTCGGATGCTCAAAAGTGTATTGATGCCTTGAAGGATGCTATGGCGCAAGCGGCTGTTTTTTATTATTCTAATGTTATTTTGTCATAGTTTTTGGCTATGACAAAATAATATTTTTTCTTAAAAGAGGGGGATTTTATTTAGAAAATCAACCTGTCCTTTTTTAGCCATAATAAGAGGTTTTTCGAAAACCCACCAGTCCTCCCTTACCCTTAAGGGAGGGTCCACCTCTCAT
>OIXQ01000984.1_pt1 | contig 11673 bp, 5 predicted proteins | sample 1587791 | NCBI WGS metagenome assembly OIXQ01 (sample SAMN03283273) | human gut metagenome | biome: human-associated habitat; material: feces | host: Homo sapiens | place: Peru | collected 2012
TGAACAGTACCGCCGGAGGAAAGATTCCTTATCTTGAATATTATACCAATGAGTCTGTCTATGGCAACCCTAACCTTGAGCCGGAGAAGATTTACAAGACAAATGTTGGTATCGATCTCGGAATCGCCAACCAGTTCCAGGTCTCCTTCGATGTGTTCAAGGAGAAACTGAACAATGGTGTCATCAAATCGACATCCAAGGTGCCTCTCTATCAAGGAATTCCTCTCGGGGCATATCCTATCACGAATATGGGTGAGTTCGAGAACAAGGGATGGGAACTCTCTGTGAGCTACAGAAAGCGTTTCAACTCTGATTTCGGACTGTTCCTTGCCGGTCATCTGGACTACAGTAAGAACAAGGTAATTTACGTCGGTGAGACCGCCTACAACGACACTTACGCTTACCGTTACCGTACCGAAGGCTATCCTGTCGGACAGTCCTGGGGCTATCTGACAGACTACAGCAACGGCAACGGCCTTTACAACTTCCAGGATGAGATCGAGGCCGGTCCGAAATATTCATTCGGCACTCCTCGGCTTGGTGACATCAAGTACAAGGATCTGAACGGTGACGGTGTCATCGATGAGAAGGACATGGCTCCTCTTGGCAACGGTTCTCTTCCTAAGTACAACTTCGCGTTCAATGTCGGCTTCAACATCAAGAATTTCGAGGTGAACCTTCTGTTCCAGGGACTTGGAGGCTATAAGAGAAACTACAGTGAACTGTTTACTTTCCAGTCTGCCTACGACGGAGTGTTCACCGAAAGTCATAAGTCAGCCTGGACCGCCGAGAAGTGGCTCAACGATGAGGAAATAGGTTTCCCTGCCCTTTCCACGACAGCCACGACCAATCTTCAGACGAACGACTATCTTCTCAAGGATGCTTCATTCCTGCGCCTGAAGACGGCAGAAATCTCCTATAAGATGCCTAAGAAGGTCTGCGACTTCCTTAACGCGAGTGCCTTCAAGGTCTATCTGAGTGGTCAGAACCTTTTTACCATCGATGGTATGAAGACAAACGACACTCCAGTCGAGGGCACTTGCTCGGCGTTCCCGGTCTATAGGATGTACAGACTTGGAATCAACCTCACATTCTAAAAGATGAATATCATGAAAAAATTCCGCATACTTATTCTTGCATTGGCGGCCACAGCGGCTTTTTCCGCTTGCCAGGACGCTTTGGATCTCCGTTCCAACGGAACCATTGATATGTCTGAGGTTTTCAAGGACAGAAACAGAACCAAAGGCTATCTCAACGCCTGCTACAATTATATCAAGAATCCGTCTGTCAATGTCGGTTCATTCACAGATGACGCGCAGAACAGTCAGGACATCACGGCCGGAAGTTCGTACGACATCTGGTACAACTCTGACATCACGTCCAGCAATTTCGCCGACCATAACTGGGACGGCAATCCTTGGGGCAACTACTTCGAGGGCGTACGCAAGTGCAATGTGTTCATCGCCAACATAGATGGAGCCACGGCTGAGATGCTGGACTGGGAAAGGGCAGGGTGGAAGGCCCAGGCTCTGACTCTCAGGGCTTGGTACTATCTCCAGCTGATGAAGAGATATGGTCAGCTACCTTTGATCACTTCGGATCTTGGCACCAATCACGACTATTCTTCAGACAAGAAAGCGACTGTCTCAGAGATCGCCGGACAGATTCTGGCTGACTGCGACGCCGCGATAGCCACGGAGGATTCGGAGGCATATTCATACGTCTATCGTACACAGCAGTGGGGAATGGCGACAAAACCACTTGCACAGGCTATCAGGAGCGAGACTGCTACCTACGTCATCAGTCCTTTGATGGGTGACGGCGGTTACACTGCTGATCAGGCTCTTGAAATCGCTGCTGACGCCCTCGCCAAGGTTCTGTCCAATGACTACAGCCTTTGGACCACGGCGAGCGCAGGATACAACGCTTACGCTTCATATTTCCTTTACAATCCCGAGGATATGAGGGCGCAGGACAAGGAAACCATCTATGGTGGCGTCCGTACCGCTGTCTGGTCAAGCTGCGGAGTTCCGATCGTGAGCGGAAGCGCCACGGCCGGCACTTGCCCGACCCAGGAACTTGTCGATGCCTACGAGATGGCCAACGGAAAGCCTGCCATCACGGGCTACAGCGACGAGCAGCACCTTAAGCCGATCATCAACACCGAGTCTGGCTATGATGAGTCCAAGCCTTACGAGAACAGGGATCCTCGTTTCTACGCTACCGTGTTCTACAATGGCAGCAGCAGAGGAAATGATGAGATCTCCACTGTCGCCGGTGCCAACTGCGGACTGAATGCGACAAGCATCAGGTACACCCACACCGGCTACTACATGCGCAAATTCGCCCATGACGCATCCAACAGAAACTCAAACTCTGACGGTTACATGCGCGGGGTGCGTCTCGCCGAGCTTTACTACAACTTCGCCGAGGTTGCCTATCAGGCAGTCGGACCGGACAAGGTTGTAAGCGTGTCCGGACTGAACCTGTCCGCCCGCGACGCCGTCAACAAAGTACGCGCGAGAGTCAACATGCCAGGAATCCCGAGCGGTCTGTCAGTGTCTGACTTCGAGAAGAGGTACCGCAACGACCGTAGGGTCGAGTTCGCCCTTGAGCCTGACCGTTATTTCAGCCTGCGCCGTTGGAAGGCTCTCTCTTCCACAGCGGTAGTGTCTGGAGTGAAGGTTTCCGGAACCGGCAAGAACATCACCTACGAGCGCTTCTCCTTCGACAAGCGTATGACATGCTCTGACAAGTACCTTCTCTATCCGCTCGAACTCTCCGAGGCGTCCAAGATTCTCGAACTGACCGGAAACGATTGGCAGAATCCTGGTTGGTAGTAGGTTTGTATTTTTGAATTGAAAAAAATTGATGAATATGAAGAAAATCATCTACTTGATATTGATCGCCTGCTCGGCCATCTTCCTTTCCTGCAAGGAGGATTCAGGAATGACAAAGGATGGCGATCTTTCGTTGTCTTTCTTGGAAGCAGAGCCAAGAATCGGTGCGGTGGTCCTGATGTGGGGCAATCCATCTGACGCGGACTATTATTATTCGATGGTCACCTACACTAATTCGGAGGGGGAGACCGTGAGCCAGAAAGTGAGTGTCTATAGTGTTTATCCGGACGTGAACACACCAGCGTCCATGGTCAGGATCGGTGGATTTTCAGACACTGACACCTACGAGTTCACAGTCACACCATACACATCCGACGGACGTTACGGTGAGTCCAAGACCGTTTCCTGCACTCCGGAGGACGCCTCAAAGGCCTTCAAGTACATCACCGGTACGGTGGAGGCCAAGCCGACCGTAGAGGGTGCTGTCATCAGCTGGGCAAATGAGTATGATGTCCCTGTCACCATGAGCATTTCCTACAAGAATCTCGCGGGAGAGACCAAGACTGTGACCAGAACAAGCAACGAGGGCGGCAGCGTTGAGATCTTCCCGTTTGTTGACAAGACAAATGTGACGATCACGGCCACAGACGAGAGCGGCAAGAACACATCCGATCCGAAAGTTATTGAGGTGACACCGGAAAGGGGAGAGATCCCTCAGTCCAGAATGACGGCCATCGGCGCCTCTGGGGTGGATGGTGACAATGTTCCCGCAAATCTTTTGGATAACAATGTCTCAACCGCTTGGTCAGGATCGAATAATGACATTGTGTGGGTCGCCATTGACCTTGGTGAGATTCATCGGATCAACTGGTTCGAACTGGTAGGTAATTCAAAGGATCGGGACGGCCAGCCTGTGGCCCTTATGGTTTTCGACTCGAAAGAGCCAGTGGCTGACATGTCCCAAGCTCATTATCTTGGAATGTTTGAATATAATCGTGAGCACATCTATAACCATGCTTACAAATTGGAGAATCCGATAGATACCAGATATATTCTTATCGCCTTCCCAAGCGTGCAGCGTGTCAGCATCACCGAGTTCTGCGCCTACTATGCCGACGCGGCCACCCATTACGCCAAGGAGTCCGAGCTTGAGCTCCAGCCGGATCCGGATGATGATGACACCTACTATCCGGAGATTGAATATATGACTCCTAACACTGGAATCATCAACAATCTTAAGATTACGGCAAGCAATCCGGAGAACCCGTCAGAGTTCACGTTCGCGACGACCGGAGGAGACTCTTGGGTGGCTATGCAGCCTCTCAAGAAACAGGCTCCTGGAACAGTTCTTGTGTTCCACTACAAGTCCACTGCTGACCTTGCCTGCGAGTTCTTCTGGTGCAAAGGCGGTTGGGGTGTCGGAGGCCCTGCCGGCGGCGTGGAGACATTCTTCACGCTCAAGAAGACCGATGAATGGAAGACATTCAAGATGAATATGGTCGATGCCTGGAACAAAGGTTGGTGGGGTGGAGACCCTGGAGCCGTAGTCCGTTTTGACATCGGTGACGGAGCCGGAGAGACAGTGGTGATCCGTCTTATGCACTGGCGTGCCGCCGAGGAAGGCGAATAAACCAAGTTCATTGACACTTTAATATTTACAGATGACAAAAAAGACAATTTCATCTATAATAGCTTTCGTGGTTATGTCCTGCGCTGTTTCGGCACAGGACATAACTGTCCAAAGCCAGACCTTGGACCTGTATCAGGACACTTGGGTCGCGACTGACGCTCTGGGCAGGACAATGCCCGGAATCGATGCCGTAGGCCCTGTGAAGACCGACCAGCGCCGTGTTGTGGGAATATTCTACATAACGTGGCACACACAGAACCTTGCCACGTTACCGGGACCTTACGGGGCTGATGTCACGAAGGTTCTTAACGCCGATCCGAACGCCCGTCTCCAGGCCGACAATCCGAATTGGAAGTACGGCTCCTATCACTGGGGAGAACCCGAGATGGGCTACTTCCTGAGTCAGGACGAATGGGTTATCCGGAAGGATATGTCGATGCTCTCCGATGCTGGAGTGGACGTGCTTGTGCTGGATGTCACGAACGCCGTGCGTTACTGGGACGAATGGGAGGTGCTTTTCTCCACGATGGAAAAGATGCGCGCCGAGGGCAACAACACCCCGCAGTTCTGCTTCTGGGCGTTCAACGGCGAGGTGATCAACGTTGTCCAGCAGCTCTACGAAAGGATCTACAAGGAGAACAAGTATCCTGACCTGTGGTTCTACTGGGACGGGAAGCCGCTCCTTCTCTACAATGCGGATCCTGTCCATGACGCCAACGGAGGCCACTCCGCCTACAAGGACGGAACTCACGACTATTCTGATGAAGTGAAGAACTTCTTCACACTCAGGAATATGTGGTGGGGCTACTACGAGTGGGCCGGCAAGCGTTTCATCGGCACAGAGGACAACTGGAGTTTCGGCTACAGCATGGCCGACCCTCGGATCAAGTCGATGACTCCGGAGCAGCTGGCTTCAAAGCATGACGGTAAGATCGAGGAAGTAGCCGTCACCCCTGCCCAGCATCCTGTCACCATGACAGATGTCCCGATGGGAGTAGGAAAATCCTGGTCAAGGCGTGACGGCGAGCCGAAGCTCAATGAATATGATCTCCCGGATTCTGCCTACGTTCCGTGGCTCGGCCGCAAGGTTTCCGATCCGGAAGGCTATGGAATATATTTCCAGGAGCGCTGGGATGACGCTCTGGCCGCGAATCCGCAGTTCCTTTACCTGAATGACTGGAATGAGTGGACCGCCGGGAAGTACAACGGAGACGTGATGTGGCTTGGCCGCAAGAATCCGTTCATGTTCGTGGACCAGTACAACGCCGAGTTCAACAGGACGATCCAGCCGATGAAAGGAGGCTACACCGACAATTACTACATGCAGATGGCCCAGAACATCCGCCGCTACAAGGGGGGGCGCCCGATTCCGGTGAACAGGCATATTCATAAAATGTCGGTTGACGGGTCGTTCGCTGATTGGGACAGGATCGATGTCGTGTACCGCGACACCAAAGGCGACGTGTTCCATCGTGACGCGAAGGGTTACGGCGGGCTTCATTACAAGGACTCTTCGGGAAGAAACGACATTGTGGCCTCAAAGGTGGCGGTCGGGAAGAATGAAATTTTCTTCTACGTCGAGACCGCCGACGCGCTTACACCTTGCACCGATCCTGACTGGATGTTGCTGCTGATTGATTCCGACGGGGATTCCTCCACCGGATGGTATGGCTACGACATCTTGATCAACAAGGACATAACGTCATCAGGTAAGGGTAATGTCCTCAAATATGCAGACGGAAAATGGATCAAGGCAGGAGAGTATAACTTCGCTGTCAGCGGCAACAAGTTGGAGCTTGCGGTACCGAAGGCCCTGCTTGGTGTCTCCGGAAAAACGATGACCTTTGACTTCAAATGGGCCGACAACACCGGAGAACTGGTGGATCCTATCTCCCTTTGTCTGAAGGGCGACACCGCACCGAACCGTCGGTTCAACTACCGATTCATCTGGAATAAGTAATATTCATGAAAAAAGTTCTTGCCTCTTTGCTGCTGCTTGCGGGTCTTTGCGCCCAGGCCAAGCCTACTGTCTTCCCTGTTTCGCTGAGCTGTAACGACATGGTGGATCCTGTCGCCGTGAGCGATGTCAGCTTCAGCTGGAAGCTCCGTTCGGATGTGAGGGCGGCCCGTCAGACTGCCTATGAGCTCTGGGTCGGTTCGACTCCGAATTGCGGCGGTGACGTGTGGAAGTCCGGGAAGGTCGTCTCCGATGACCAGCTTGACATTACCATCCCTCCGACAGTGACCCTTGAGGAAGGGAAGCGGTACTTCTGGAAGGTAAGAATTTGGGACGGCTCCGGCAAGGTCTCTCCGTGGACAAAGGCGGCCAGCTTCACAAAGTCGATAGACAACTCCTGGGAGGCTGACTGGATCGCGACAGGGAAGACTGAGGACGGGCCGTTCCCATATTTCCGCAAAACCTGCTTGATCGGCAAGGGTAAGGTCCGCAGGGCGGTTGTCTATCTCTGCGGTCTGGGCTGTTCGCAGCTCTACCTCAACGGCAGGGCGGTCGAGCCTGACAGGATTCTCGATCCGGCGCAGACCGACTACGACAAGAAAGCCCTTTACAGCGCGTTTGACGTGACCTCTCTTCTCGTGGGCGGCAAGAACTGCATCGGTGTCATGCTGGGCGCGGGATGGTACAACCAGGACAAGGTCTGGGGAGGGGGAATGACCTACGGCAGACCTATCCTCCGCTGTCAGATGCGCGTTGAATATGCTTCCGGCAAGGTCGAGACCATCGGCACGGACACATCCTGGAAATGGGCGGACGGGCCGCTTGTCAGCTCCAATGTCTATCAGGGTGATGAATATGACGCCACCCGCGAGATTGACGGCTGGTGCGAGGCTTCTTTCGATGACAGTTCCTGGAACGATGCCGTGAAGGCAGGAGGTGTCATTCCCGTGAGGATGGCCGCGCAGGAGATACCTCCGATGAGGGCTTTCGCTCCTCAGAAGGCCTCCGCAATGTGGCGGTCTTCAAAGGAAGGAAATGTCTGGATCTATGATTTCGGAACCAACCTTACGTCGGAAGTAGTGTTCAGCGCGTCTCTTCCTCGCGGAGTGAGGCTCCAGACCATAGGCTCCGAGGAGATCGACCCGAGGACCCGCGAGATTGACGTGGCATCAACCGGTGTCGAACATGTCGGACTCCAGAAGGATTCCTACACTTTCGCCGGCAGGGGAAAGGAGACCTGGATGCCTGTCTTCACCTACCATGGAATGAGGTATGTGGAACTGACCGTGGAAGGCTCGGACGAGGAGCCGGCCTTGGACTGGATCACCCGCGCTCCGGTGCACACGGATCTGGCCACGATCGGATCTTTCGAGTGTTCTGACCATCAGATCAACTATCTGCATGACATCGCCGAGCGTACCTTCATCAATGCTTTCGTCGGGCTTCCTGTCGATTGCAACCAGCGGGAGAAGTGCGGCTGGCTCGGAGACACCCATGCCTACGACCGCGCTGCCGACATGCTCTTCCAGATGAACAACTTCTGGGTCAAGTACCTTGATGATATCCGGACGACATCCGATGTCAGCCTCACCAACACCCTGTTCCACAAGTACTACAACAATCAGTTCTACTTCGCCGACAAGGAAGCCGGCCTGCCTTTCATGATCGCCCCCGGAAAGCGTCTTTGCGGCGTCGCTTCCCCTGATTGGGGAACGGCGGTGGTGCAGCTTCCTTGGCATCTTTATGTGTACTACGGCAACAAGCGGATTCTCCGGGACTATTACGACATGATGAGCCACTGGGTACGCCACATAGCGTCCACGGCTGTTGACGGAATAGTCTATGAGGGTCTGGGCGACTGGTGTCCGACATTCAGCAGCCACGAGCACAACGGCACGGTGGTCGAGTTCTCTTCTTCGGCCTTCCATCTTCTTGATCTCGGGATCATGGTCAAGACGGCAAGGCTGCTCGGCAAGGAGGAAGACTTGGAATGGTTCGAAAAGCAGGAGGAATATGTCCGCAAGGCCATCGTCTCCAAGTTCTTCAACCCTCTCAAATGTTCTTTCGGCGGCCAGACGGCCGACGCTATGGCGCTTGATCTCGGACTTTTCCCTGAGGATCGTCGTCAGGAGGCCACCCAGGCCATTATGTACGACATCAACACCGGCCATAAGTTCTTGGATGTAGGGGTCTTCGGCCTGTCAAGGATAGGAAGCGAACTCTCAAGGAACGGAGCCTCTGCCCAGGCTTTCGGCCTCTTCACAAAGAAGGGCGAGAACTCATTCGGCGTGATGGTGGACTCCCTCAAGGTGACCACACTGTGGGAGATCCTGCCTGTCCGGAGTGACATCTATGCGAAGTCCCACGGATCACACAACCATCCTATGCAGGGTGGTTACGAGTCCTGGATTCTTGAGGATGTCGCCGGATTAAGGCCCGTTGAGGATAATCCTGGTTTCAAGACCGTCATGTTCTACCCTCGGCACACCGCCGACCTTGAGTGGGCGAAGGCTACCGTGGACACCCGCTACGGAGTCACATCCACATCCTGGAGGAAGGAGGCCGGAAAACTTGTCTGGGACATTGTCATTCCTGCCGGCGCCGACGGCCTCGTGCATATTCCTGAAGGGAAAAAGGCAACCGTGGACGGCGAGGCCGTGTCCTTTGGCATAAAGTCACTGAACGGCGAGGACTTCCAGGTCTTCCCGTCAGGATCCTACCACATTGTGGTGGAATAATTCAGAATATTCATTAAAAACCGCTTATTTGATAGTGAAAAGAGTTTTTCTTGCTTTTGCGCTTTTGTCCCTGGCGATGTCGCCGTTGTTCTCCCAAGGGGTGAACAGTGACTCATGGGCCGCTACCGACGCTCTTGGCCGAAAGGTCAGATCCTACAATGACGCTCCGTCGAAGCGAGACGGAAAGTTTGTCGCGATGTTTTTCTGGACTTGGCATCAGGGCAACGATGACACCACCTACCGGGTGAAGAACATCACCGAGATCGTCCGCAGGTATCCCGAGGCCATGAAGGATTACAATCATCCAGCCTGGGGAAGCAAGAAACCAGGATTCTTTTTCTGGGAGGAACCGCTGTTCGGCTACTACAAGACCACGGACAAGTGGGTTCTCCGCAAACAGGCGGAGCTTCTGGCAGACGCCGGCGTGGACGCTGTGTTCTTCGATTGCACCAACGGCTCGCTGACCTGGAAGGAATCCTACGAGGCTCTTCTCCAGACGTGGGACGAGGCTCAGAGGGACGGCGTGAATGTCCCGAAGATCGCTTTCATGCTTAATTTCGGCCCGTTCTCCTGGACTCGCACTTCCCTTCACGAACTCTACAATGATCTTTACAAGCCGGGCAGATACTCTAACCTGTGGTTTGTCTGGAAAGGCAAGCCTTGCATCATGGCTTATCCAGAGGCGCTTGATGATTCGCCGCTTGACAGGGAGATCGCCGGGTTCTTCACCTTCCGTCCAGGTCAGCCGGACTACGTTGACGGCCCTACCAGAAATGACCAGTGGGGGTGGTTGGAGAACTATCCTCAGCATGGCTATGTGGCCTCCAAAGGGGTTGACGGCAAGGTTTCCTACGAGCAGGTGACGGTGGGAGTCTCCCAGAACACGAGTCCTGACCGCAAGGGTCATTGCGGGGCATTCAACGTCAAGGATTCCCAAGGACGCAGTTTCTCTGTAAGGAACGGATTCGACCCTCGTCCCGACGGCTATCTCTATGGCTGGAACTTCTCCGAGCAGTGGGACCGTGCCTACGAGCTTGATCCTGAACTGGTGTTTGTGACCGGATGGAACGAGTACACTGCCGGAATATGGCTTCCGCAGCATGGCTGGCAAGGGGATCCGTTCTCGTTCGTGGATCAGTTTGACTGGGATCACAGCCGTGACATCGAGCCGAACAAAGGCTGGGGAGACAAGGGGGATGTCTACTATCTCCAGCTGGTTGACAGGGTAAGGAAATTCAAGGGAATGACTCCTGCCGCGTCGGCAAGCGAAGAGAAGACAATCAGCCTCAGGAATGTCATGGACTGGGATGATGTGCTGCCTTACTATCAAAGCTACAAAGGCAACACCATGCACCGTGACGCGCGCGGACGCTATGACATGTACTACACCAACAATTCCGGACGCAATGACATCGTGGGAGCCAAGGTCGCCCGCGACCAGGAGAACATCTGGTTCTATGTCGAGACCGCCAGGGAGCTTTCTCCGCAGTCCGACCCGCACTGGATGCAGCTGCTCATCGACGTTGACAGGGACAAGTCCACTGGCTGGAACGGCTATGATTTCATCATCAACCGCGTCAGTCCAAAGGGGCGTAAGGCTGTCATGGAGAGGAATATTCAAGGAATATGGATGTGGGAGAAGTCGTCCGAGTGCGAGTTCAGGACTTTCGGCAACAAACTTGTAATAAAGATTCCTCGCAAGGCCCTGGGATTGTCTTCCGGATCACTTGACTTTGAGTTCAAGTGGAACGACAACATGCAGGAAGAGGGTAACATCATGGACTTCTACGTCAATGGCGACACCGCTCCCGGAGGCAGGTTCAACTATGTCTATACAACACAGTCTAACTGATTTTGAACATGAAAACAACTTCTTTGTCCAGGCTTTTCTGTGCCGCGATGTCACTTGTCATCCTCTGCTCGTGCGGTGATGACAAGCCGGAGCCTAATGTCATCGTGAGACCGAAGGATCCGAAGGCGGTTATGGCCGCCAATCTTGGGGAATATCTTTCAAAGGACTATCCCTCAAATGTTTCCTATGTCGAGGTGACCTCCGACCAGGTCATCGTGAAAGGTAGTTGCTCCGGCTCCGGAAACTACGTTCTCGCCGAGATCACCCCTTGGCAGGACGTGACCGAGATGGAGATTTTTCCTTACACGGAAAGCATTTCAGGCAAGTCCTTCACTGTGACCATGAAGAGAATCGTTCCGGCAAGGGAGGGCATCAGGTACGACCGGGTGTTCTCCAAATGGGCCGTAGTAAAGGTGGACGGGGACAAGCAGGTTCTTGACTCCCACGCCCGCTATGCCGACGAGGTGGCTCCGAAAGCCAGTCCCGCGGCTCTTCCGCTAAGAAACAAGAAAGGTTTCGGGGCTGGAGACATAGACCTTTATTTCAGTGACTGCAAGGAGATGAACGTGGGCAGCATCACGATGAATGTTGTCCTCAATGACTACATCAAGGGAGAAGGCTCCGGTTACTCCTATGGCGGCCAGAACTATTCTTTG
>OIXQ01000985.1_pt1 | contig 11667 bp, 18 predicted proteins | sample 1587791 | NCBI WGS metagenome assembly OIXQ01 (sample SAMN03283273) | human gut metagenome | biome: human-associated habitat; material: feces | host: Homo sapiens | place: Peru | collected 2012
GTGGTCTCCGCGGAACCGGCAGCAGCGGTGGTCTCCGCCGCGGCAGGGGTCTCGGTCTTACCGCCGCAGGCCACCAGACCCAGCATCAGAACCAGAACCAGAGCCAGAGAAAGAATCTTTTTCATGTTTCTTGTTTCCTCCTAAAATAGATGTGTATTTTCATTCGTTGCCCCCCGCGGGGCAACCACTTCTATCCGCAGCGGCCTCCGGAATCCCGGAAAAGCGGCTACAAGAAGCATGTTAGTTCAAAATTCATTTTTTGTCAACACAGCCTAAATCAATTCGACGTTTTTTTCCCTTTTACACAAAAAGCCACAGGATTTTACAAAAAATTTAGCCATTATCCGGATGCTCTGTTTTCGTACATTTTTTGGCCCGCAAGTCTTTTCCCTAAATCAGAATTCCGTTGCAGTGGTCGATTTCGTGCTGGATAATCTGAGCCGTCCAGCCGGTGAAGGTTTTCAGCCTCACCTGAAAATCCGGCGTTTCGTAGCGCACCTTGATTTTCTCATATCGTTTGGTTTTCCGGGGGCCGCCCAGTAGGGATAAGCACCCTTCCTCCGTCTCATACTCCCCTGCCGCCTTCACGATCTCCGGGTTCAGCATCAGCTGATAGGTTCCCTGGTTGTCAAAGGCAATGACGCGCACGCAGTGGCCGATCATGTTCGCCGCCATGCCCACGCAGGTATCCTTGTGGGCTGTCAAGGTGTCCAGCAAGTCCTGGGCAATCTGTAAATCCGCTTTTGTGGCAGTTTCGCTTTTCCTGCCCAGAAAAATTGGGTCGTGCATCAATTCTCTTACCATCTTTTTGACTCCTTATGCCGTTTTTCCCTATTTTACCATGGAAAAATCCCGGACGCAAGGAAAAAGCCCGGCCATCAGCCAGGCTTTCTATCGGAAATTGTTTTATCGGAGAAGAGGAAACACGACGGTGTCCCGGAAACCAAGGGGGGTTGGTTTCGGATTTTGAAAGCGGAGTAGCGCAAGAGCCGGGAGCTGTGCTCCCGGCGTTACTATAAGCAAAAATCACGGTTGGTTCGTTATCTTAGGATAAACTCTTCGCCCTCACCATTCACATTGACTAGATAATAAGCATCATCTCTATACACAATCTCGTAGTCAAAGGTACCAGATACACCCAACACAGGATTTGTCTCCACACGAACACAATTATCCTCTAACTCTGTCCATGTAAAACCCAAACCTGTAACACCGCTTTCTTCGCCGGAATTATAGTGTCCCGTACCAGTCTTATAGAAGGAATAGTAAGCTTTCTCGTTATCCAGGCGATGCCAGTTTCCGGAAGTCAGCAATTCCTTTACATCAATCTTTCCACTGCCGCAGGCACACAGGGAGATAGTCATAGCGAAAACCAAAAGGATGGATATCGCTCTTTTCATCGTGTTGTTACCTCATTTCTTTTCTATGTATTTTTTACCACTTCAGTTTTTGACGGTGATTCCTCAGCGGACTTATCCTCATCCTGTTCTTTGGGTGTGTTTATTTCAACTTTCGTGCCATCAAGTGCAGCCTCCGATTCCGTATTTTCACTGGCAACCATTTTCATGGCATCTTTCTCCTGTTCCAACATTCTCAGTGTCACACCAAAGCAAATACAAATTGCCCCTCCAACCATAGCTACCGCCTTTGCGGCAATCGTACCCGCAATCTTACCTCCGACAAGAGATGCGCCAATAATGAAATTGTAAGCGTCACCGCCGACATACTCATCAATGGAAGAATACTTATTATCAAAAGCATAGCCGCCGGCAGACTCTCCGTTCATAAATTTATAGGTTGTCAACGCGCCACCCGGAATTTGAATAATAAGTCCAATGAGAATAAGAATGAGGCCAATCATAATTGGGCTCATATATGATTTTTTCAACTTTCTAAGCATCGTACTTTTTCTCCTTTCTATTTTTACGACCTCAGTTTGTAAATACAATATTTGTCACATTATAATCGAACTGCAAATTATCATAGTCCGTCTCAAATAACTTGATATGATTCTTGAAAAATTGATTTACATCCAAATACAATTCTGTGACTGTTACAGTGCCTTTAGCTGGTATCTCATTATCCGTCAAGTCGCACTGACAGCGCAGAAATTCCTCGCCAAACATGTCTTTCACAATCAAAACGCCCTGAATTCCTTTTATACTCTTATTCGTTAAATTCTGTATCTCTACTGTCAGACGCACATAATCAGAGAAAATCCACTTGCTTATGTCCTTAGGAATACTTTCCTTTTCTGTGACGGTCACAATTACCTCTGCTTCTCGAGCAGGAATTTCTTCTGTGTAGTTATCGCCACAGATAGAACATGTGTATTTTTTCAGCCCTTTTTCTGCATATGTAGGTTCTTTAATTGTCTCCTCTTTGTAGTTGTGTGCCACCATAGGAATTGTTTCAATTGTTGTTTCTTTGCACTTCTGGCATGTGTATGTTTTTTCCCCGACAGCCAAACATGTAGGTTCTTTCGTTACAACTCCATCATTGTAAACATGCTCGCAGGCACATCCGACTAAGATTATACACGCTGCTATGAATAAAATAACACACTTAATCTTCCTCATTTTTTATCCTCCAATTTTTCCTTTTTCAGCCCCAGATAGTATTCAGCATCTGCCTTATCCTTGTCTAGAAGGGCATTGTACGCACCTTCGCTGCAATAATTGCCTCATCACCTTCAAGACTGTCCTCTTCAATTGAAAGTATCAAATCGTCAACTTGAGCCGTTTCTTTGACAGTCATGTATTCCATAGTTTTTCCTTCTTTCTGTGTATGTCCGCATTGTACCATAAAATATCAAGTAATACAATATATAATTTATACAATATTGCTTGATGTTCTTTTGTACAACTATCACCGATACTATAGGCTGAGGTGATAGTAAATGTATCAGCGAATTCGCAAGGCTCGTGAGGATTTAGGGTATACCCGGGAGAAATTCGCGGAAAAATTGGATGTCAGCGTCTCCTATCTGGCGGAGCTGGAACGAGGTCGGACAGGCATTTCCGTGAAAATGCTGGTCAAGGTCTGCAACGTTCTCGGCCTGTCCGCCGACTACGTTCTGTTCGGAAATGACCGGCAGGAGGATTCCCAACGGCTGGATGCCATTCACCGCATTGACGAAAAATACTTACCTCTTTTGGATTGTGTGATTACAGAGCTACTTGCGTTAAGTGATAAATAGAGAAAAAGAAGCACATCACTCCTGGTTTTCAGGAATGATGTGCTTCTTTCATTAGGAAACGGATTGTGACCGGAGGGAATCCCCGGAGGGGGCCACACCAGTGTTGCGACACTGGCTCGCAATAACAAGCTTAATACGAAAACCCGCCCCCGGAAACCGGGAGCGGGTCTTTTGTATCAATGGATATCCGTCGGAAAGGACTTAGCCCTTCAGAGCCTCTTCCACGGCCACAGCCACGGAAACGGTGGCGCCGACCATGGGGTTGTTGCCCATGCCCAGGAAGCCCATCATTTCTACGTCAAATCCGCCTGACGGCGGCTTTGTGCCTGCGGCGCAGGGACTTTTGGAGAAGGAATCCCGACCTTTCGCAAAACAAGAAGCACATCACCTGAAAGCAGTATGTTGTGCTTTCCTTTCTTGGGAGTATCTTATCACATCAACTGTTCACGAAACAAGATGTTTTGACTTAATTATACAACTTTTATCATCATTATTTCATCTGTATCATCTTTTAACATCTTTCAATCATCCGCCACCAAGAGTAAGCGAAAATAAATCATAATTAATTCTTTTTTCTTTTGAACCTATCCTATTATATTGGATAGGTTCAACTGTATAATAAGGCCATAAAGATTGAGGGAAACAAAACCTCAGAAAAACAAAAATAAGGGTTGCGACCTACCGCCAAGGCCAAAAGAGCCAGAAAGGAATCTACCATGAATACCACCAAGAATGCTGCTCGCTTCACTCTGAACTTCTTCGACAAGACCATCACCGGCACCAAGGCAAGCTTCAACAAGGCAAACAAGGGCTTCGGCCCCGAGTATGAAGAACTGACCGCCAAGATGGCTGCTCACCCTGACTTTGAACTGCGGGTCAAGGAACAGAAGGTCAAGACCACCAAGAGCAAGAGAACCTACGAGGGCATGGACTACAAGTTCATGGAAGACTACATCGCAACCTTCGAGGATGTTGCTATGGTTAAGGAATACGAAGCTGTCAAGGAGATGGCTGAGAACTGCGGAACCAAGGTTTACCCCCTGACCAAGAAGTGGTTCCTGGGCAAGTTCAGCGACATGGAGGGCGGTTTTGATATGGAAGCTGCCAAGAAGGACATCGCTGAGTTCCGCATCGCTCAGGTCGAAAAGAAGGTCGCTGAATCTCTGGTTGCTATGGCTGTGGCAACCGCAGCCGAGCAGACCAAGGATGTAGCTTAATCCACCCACATACAGAAAGGAAAGGTAAAATACCATGGAAAAGTTTAAGTTTGATGTTATCTCCAAGACCCTGACCATTACCGCCAAGTTTGCAGAGGCCATGAACAATCCCGAGAGAGCGGAATACAAACTTTATCAGAAGTTCAGCACCGACTTTCCGAATCTGAAAGTAATTGGAAAGACCCACCGCAGCCCCACTACCTACGTTACCAAGAGCAACGAGAAGTTCCACCACAACCCCTACAAGGGTATCACCGTTGAAAATATGGAGCGGTTTATTGCGGTAGTTGATGATAAAGAACAGAGCTACAAGAAGGAGTATAACCGTGTTTGCGCCTATGCACAGGCAATGGGCAAAAAGAAAGCCTACGCAATTGTGGCAGGTTGGTTTGTGGAGCAGTTTCCCAAGTATCGCACGGAACCTTTCTACTATTTCAATAACCATCCTACGCTCATTCCCTTTCAGCCCAGCAACAACAAGGAAAATTCAGAGTCGGAATTGGCCGTTACGGGAACCGAGGGCTAATAGCCGCCACAATATAGGAGAAAACCCCAACGGTTTTCCTTTCCTAAAATTATAAAAGACGAGAAAACCTTTGGGGGGTAAAGATTATGAATTTAGCGGTATTACATTTGGAAAAGCGGGTCTATTCCCGGCAGGAAATGGCAGAATTATTCGGCTTGAATCTTGCGGACAATGGGCATTTCAAAAGGAATCTTGAAAGAAAGCTTCAAAACCTGGGTTATGGCTACGAATATTCTACGGCAAGCGTGGAGATCACCCACATTCCCACCACCGACGTGGAACGACTAAAGATGATTCTGATTGTCGTTTTCGGCCTGGACGTTCAGACTGACCCCTATGCGTTCAGCTGCTTCCTTTGCGCCTTTGATGATATTCCAGGCTTTGGGAGTATGCCGTGGGAAGAACGGGCAGACGCATTCTATCAGGAGTATGGACTTAGCGTTGCCGCCAGAACATTGTCTAATTGGTGCAGGAAACTATTCAACGAATCCATTGCGGCAAAAAGTGTAGAACATACCTTTTGGAAAACCGAAAAGGCCAACGGAATCCTTGTTCGCTCTCCCATTGCCTCCGATGATGAAGAAATGCGGCAATACTATGAGGAAAGGTTTGCGCTGGTGCAGGAGTTTCAAAAAAAGAACCAGGAGGACGGCCTTTCGCCAAAAGAGGCATGGCAAAATGCGTGGAGCAGCGCTATCCATCAGATGTGGGAAAAATATCATTGTTGTTATTATTCCTGCAAAACAATCCTTTTGGGGGCATTTTCCCTGGATGATGGAATCAGTCTTCAAGATATTTACGAATTGTCCAGAAACATTCGAGGAGAATTGTTCCAACAGCAGCAGAAAGAGGACGGCTTCAAGTTCTAATTGGGCAATTCCAAACAATTTCTTTATAAAAAAGCGCATTTCTAATAGAAAAGAATACGGAGGTATCACAATGACTTTATTAGACGATCACTACAGAAAAGCACCCGAATACTACGACTGGATGTATCTTGACGGCTTCACGCCCGATGAAATCCTATATGCTCTCCACAAGAAAATGGACAGGGAGCAGGCAGAACGGGAAGCAGTTGCGGATTCCGGTATTACCGTTAAGATTAAAAGCGAGGTGAAAATCAAGTGAGAATTGACCGCACCCGTGAGAGGGAGAACGAGAAAGAAAAAAAGAAAAAGCAGCAGTCCATTTTGGAGAAGGAGATTTTCAGCATTATGGAAAAATCTATGGAAGCCGCTTTGGATAAGGCTGTAGACGATCTTTTGAAGGATTGGAACAAAGAAATCAAGATTAAACTATGACCGGACAATTTTATAAGACCCCCCAAGGGTTTTCCGCTCTATTATTTTTCTAGGAGCGGAAAACCTTTGGGGGGATTTTTTGTTTTACTGGGCCGCAAACAGTCAGATAGCCCGACTTCTGGATTGCGGTTTGCTCTCCGTGGGAGCGCAGACCACGGCTTTTTCCTTTTGGCGGGAAATTGTCTGGTTTTCCCAAAATATACGCCCCACCCTGTTCAATCAAACATTTGGTTTCGCCTACACTTTTGGAGCAGCCAAAAGGAAGCTGAACAGGCCGGAAAAGCGAGAAAAATTGTCAAGGAAACGAGTTAGCCCCTTTCGTTTACATCGGCTTCCCGCACATACTCAATCAAATCTCCTGGCTGACAGTCCAACAGGGAACAGATTGTATCAAGGGTTTTCCAGGACACTAAATCCCCGTGCCGAATTTGCTGTAAATAGGATTGCCCGATTAGCTTTTCTTCACGGATTTTTGTGGAGCTATAGCCCTTCTGTTTTAGTTCGGCCATTATATCCACTTTATAACGGATTGCCATAAATTCGCCTCCTTCTCCATCATCCACATTATAGCAAAGAGAAGCACTAATATCAAGTGCTAAATATAGACAATTATAGCACCAATAATTAGTGTATTTTGTCAATAGACAGCACCAGTAATTAGTGCTATAATAAGTCCATAAAGAGTTGGGAGCCAATTTCAACACCGCCTGATGTAACCCAGCGAACCGACAAACACATAGGAGCGGCGACAGCACGGAGAGACGGCAAAACAAAAAAATAAAGGAGATCACTACAATGTCTAAAATCGAACTGCTTGCCAAGATTGAATTGCTGAACAAATACGAGGCTATGGTTGAGGAACTGAAAGCCCAGGCCGACACCATCCGCAATGAGATCAAAGCGGAGATGGATGCCAGAGAGTTGGAGGAAATGATTGCGGGACAATACATTGTCCGCTATACCGCCGTGCGGGAGAAGCGTCTGCGGCTTGTAATTGTGGGTTCTATGACCCTGGATTGCCGTGAGGGCCGTTCAGACCCGATGAGCGAGGCGTTTTTACAGATGGCAGGCGTGTTCAGTCAATTGGAGTTGGCAATGATTAGAAGCCGTGTGCGCTCCGGAATGGCGAACGCCAAAGCAAAGGGAAAGCAGATCGGCAGACCCCAACGCACCGCCGAAAGTATTCCCGCAATCTTCCTCCGCCACTATCCCGCTTACAAAAAGGGACAGTTGAATGTTTCAGAATTGGCAAGGGTTTGTGATTTGAGTAGGACAACGGTTTATAAGTATATTGAGCTGTTGGAGAGATAAAAATCAAAAAGGGCAGAACGCAACAACGCTCTGCCCTTTTCGTTCCATTTTTCAAAGAAATAAATTAAAGGCTATTTTCGCTCATACATTACTTCTAGGCCGCTCTTCGGATGATATGTCCAGGAGACACGAAAATGTTTACTTTCGTCGGTTTGCCGCCCCATTAATGCAGTAGTGGCTAGCATTTTTTGAGAAACAGAACTGGAAAAACCCAGTTTTTTATTTACGAATTTGATACCAGCTAAAGAATGATTTGCTATCACACTATTGTAATAGACAGAGTCCGGGTCTGCATCGTTAGGATTGGTGTCAATTATCAAATAACTCCCATCCGACCCTACCCCATTGTCGGCAAAAGGATATTGGCGCAGCATTTGAGAGACAACATGGGAGAAATAATTACGCTTATAGATGCTGCTGCCAACGAAAACGGATACAACCAAGAGTAAAACCAAAGCAATTAGAAGTATGCGCTTCTTGGCTTGTATGGTCTTGCGAGCAATTTCAAAAACGGAATGTATGGTAGGCATTTTTGTTTGTCCCTTTCGTGTATTCGTTATCCAAGGAAAATAAGTGTGTTCTCGTCATCGTCTGTCAGAGAAAGGTTTCCATTTTTGTATGTATAATGAACCACCATCTCCTTAGGCTCATCTAGCTCATCTGTTCCACTGTTATCGACAAAGGTGTGGAAAGACAAATCAATGATACCGTCTTTCTTTGTGCTGACAGAGAATGTACCATTCCAAGCAGATATTGGTGTGTCATCTACCTGATAATAAAGTACCGCAGTTCCACTGTTTCCATCCTCAAATTCAAAGATATAAACCTGATACATTGTTCCGAGTGGAGCAGTCCAACTTCGTCCCCACTTACCATCCAATTTAGGAGCGACTTCCTCTGCTTGTTTTTGATAGTTGCTTCCGCAAGCGCATAGGGACAGGCACAGCACCAGTGCCAAGAGCAGGGTAATTGTTTTTTTCATGTTTAATCTCCTCTAACTATATTTTTATAGTTCTTTTAAGACTACATAATTATAATATATCAAAGCTATTTCTGTCAAGCTATAATCATACTATAATTGAGGTGATTATAGTGGCAGAGGAAATTAAAATCAAAAAGAAGATTGCGAAACGTGGAGACGATGGATATAAAGTCGTTTCCGTTCGTATGAAAGATGAACTGATTGAAAGATTGGATAAACTTTCCGCAGAAACAAACCGTTCTCGCAATGAACTAATCAATTTGCTGCTGGAAGCATCCGTAGATATTGTCAAAATAGAGGAATAAAGGCCCCCAAAGGTTTTCCACACTTTTCTTTTTTAGGAGCGGAAAACCTTTGGGGGATTTTCTATTTTGCGGCTATGTGTTATAATGGAGTAAAATAGAAAAAGGAGGCCCAGCTATGGCTAACTATGGAAAATACTATATCGCTGTCCGGCTTCTTTTGCTCAAGCAATATTTGGAAGCCAACGCAGGCCGTGACCGCATTGTGAAGCGTGGGGAGCTGGAAGCCTTATTGCGGGAACATGATATGCCCGTGGAGAAAAAGACGCTCTACGCCGATTTTGCGGCCCTGGGGGATATTTGCGGGCTACAGCTGGACTATGACCCCCACAAGAAGGGGTATCGACTTCTGAACCCGCCCTTTGAGCCTTACGAACTTCGCCTTTTGGTGGATAGCGTTCAGTCTTCCAAGTTCATCACAAGGGAAAAGGCAAGGGAAATCACCGCCAAACTGAAAAGGTTTGCGGGCAAGGACACCGTGGAGAGCCTGAACAGAGAAAATCACGTTGCCAACCGAGTGCGGAGTATGAATGATAGTGTGGTCAAGGATGCCGACCGCATCCATGAGGCCATCCGCAAAGACCAAAAAATCGGCTTCCGCTACTTCCACTACACCCCCGCCACAGGCAACGAAAAGACCTATTCCAAAGACGGTCAGCAGCTCATTGTCAGCCCCTACGCCCTTCTCTGGAACAACGGCAACTACTATCTCTACGCTTACGATGGGAAAAAGTTCCGCTATTACCGAGTGGACAGGATGGAACGCATCAGCCAGCCTTTGACAATGCCCCGAGAGGGCAAGGAACTTTACAGGCAGAAGGATATGACGAGCCAAAAGGCAAAGGTGTTTGATATGTATGGGGGCAAGGAATACAATGTCCGCATCCGCTTCCGCAACGAACTGGCCGATGCCGTCATAGACCAGTTTGGCAAGGACATTCAGATGTTTGCGGTGGATGCCGAGCATTTCACCATCACCGCCCCCATCGAAGTCAGCCCCACCTTCTTTGCGTGGATTGCGACTTTTGGAAGAAGGGTAAAGATTCTTTCCCCTGAGCCAGTTGTTGATAAAATGCGGGATTTTCTTCAAAGAAGTTTGGATATGTATAAAGATGATGGAGAGATGTGAAAACACCTCTCCATTTGCTTATAGATGATAAAAGATGATAGAAGATGTTAGGCTTTCATACAAACCCGTTCTTGCTTCAAACTGCGGATAATGTTTACCTTATCAATGTCCTTTTTCAAATCGCTGGTTAGGATATTCAAATAGTTTTCTGTGATGGCAAGACTGCTATGCCCAAGTATCTTTTGGAGCGTGACCACGGAACCACCCATTGTAGCCCATTTCTTTGCGAAGGTGTGGCGGAACCGATGAACCCCCGTCTGTTCCAAGCCCCGTTCGTGGCAGTAGTCCCAAATGGCGTGATAGCAACTGCTACGGGTCAGTTGCTTGCCATAGACGGAACAGAACAGCCAGTCCTCCGCCCCGCCACCACGATACTGTAAATACTCTTTCAGTATTTTCACAATATCCTCATTCAGGGGGATAATCAAGGGTTTGCGGTTCTTTGTGGTATTTACATACACCACAGAGTTATCAAAATCCACATCCCTGATTTTGATGTTGACAAGACTGTTCTGCCGAACGCCAGTAGAGAGCAGGAAATTGACAATCACCCAACTTCGATAGGTGGAGAAGATACACTTACGGACATCGGGCTTTTTCAGAAGTTTCTTCAATTCATCGTCCGTGTAGGTCTGGATGGGGGCTTTGTCCGCTTTTGGTAGTTGGATTTCAAAGTGGGGAATATAACCGCATTTCATAAAGAACCGCATCAGCGTTTTCAAATCTCTTGCGTAGGTTCCCATAGAAACCTCATTCAAATTAGGGTCATCCCGCAGAGCAATATAGAAATCCTTCATTGTCTGCTGGTTGAGGGAAGAAATAGGGGTATCGGGCGGGATTCTCTTGTAAATCTGCTTGACAGATTCCCGATAGTGGTTGATTGTCCCCTCCCGAAGATTCCTTGCTTTACAGTCCAGGATATATTCGGCAAAACCGTCCACGAAAGCTTTCTCCCTTGGGAAGCACATCCTCATTTTCTTCATAAAAACACCCCTAAAAACGCAAAAACAGGAAGCACATCTTCACTGATTTCTCAGAAAGGACGTGCTTCCTTGCTTATTATTTGCGAAAAGTGGGGTTTGAACTTTTGAGGTTCAACAGTAGGGGTTAAACCTTACTTCTTCAGAGCCTCTTCCACGGCCACAGCCACGGAAACGGTAGCGCCGACCATGGGGTTGTTGCCCATGCCCAGGAAGCCCATCATTTCTACGTGAGCGGGGACGGAGGAGGAACCGGCGAACTGGGCGTCGGAGTGCATACGACCCATGGTGTCGGTCATGCCGTAGGAAGCGGGGCCTGCGGCCATGTTGTCAGGATGCAGGGTACGGCCCGTGCCGCCGCCGGAGGCCACGGAGAAGTACTTCTTGCCCTGCTCCACACACTCCTTCTTGTAGGTGCCGGCAACGGGATGCTGGAACCGGGTGGGGTTGGTGGAGTTGCCGGTGATGGAAACGTCCACGCCCTCGTGGTGCATGATGGCAACGCCCTCGCGGACATCGTCGGCACCGAAGCAGCGAACGGCAGCCCGCTCGCCGTCAGAGTACTTGTACTCCTTGACGATCTTCAGCTCGCCGGTGTAGTAGTCGAACTGGGTCTGCACATAGGTAAAGCCGTTGATCCGGGAGATGATCTGGGCGGCGTCCTTGCCCAGGCCGTTCAGGATGACCCGCAGGGGCTCCTTACGAGCCTTGTTGGCGCTG
>OIXQ01000986.1_pt1 | contig 11667 bp, 7 predicted proteins | sample 1587791 | NCBI WGS metagenome assembly OIXQ01 (sample SAMN03283273) | human gut metagenome | biome: human-associated habitat; material: feces | host: Homo sapiens | place: Peru | collected 2012
GTCTCCAAAACCAGGTGTCGGGAGTTCGAGCCTCTCGTTCCGTGCAAAAATAATCGATTCGATGAAGAAAATAGTTGAATATATTAAAGAATCTTATAACGAACTTGTTTATAAGGTTTCTTGGCCTACAAGGACAGAGCTCGCTAACAGTGCAGTTGTGGTTATGTTTGCTTCCCTTATCATAGCTGTCGTGATTTTTGTTATTGACTTGGGTTTTGAAAGTGTAATGCGCTTCTTCTACGAGAAAATCTTTTAATCGCAACAAGTATGTCGGACGTTCAGAAAAAATTCTACGTTTTACGTGCCATCAGTGGCAAGGAGAACAAGGCTAAAGAATACTTGGAAGCTGAGATAAAGAATACTGACTTAGGAGAATACGTGTCGCAAGTTCTTATCCCAACTGAAAAGACATTCATTACACGTAATGGGAAAAAGGTGTTGAAAGAACGTGCTTATTTGCCTGGTTATGTGTTGGTGGAGGCTGCTTTGGTTGGTGAAGTTGCCCATCGTTTGAGAAACATCCCCAACATTATTGGTTTTTTGGGAGGTTCTGATAATCCGGTTCCTTTGCGCCCGTCTGAGGTCAATCGTATCTTAGGTACTGTGGACGACATGCAGGAGCAGCCAGAAGATTTGGATCTTCAGTTTATTGTTGGAGAAAGTGTGAAAATCACTTTTGGACCGTTTGACGGATTCAGTGGTATCATCGAGGAAGTCAATGCTGAGAAACGCAAACTCAAAGTAATGGTGAAAGTCTTCGGACGTAAAACCCCGCTTGAGTTGGCTTATACGCAAGTAGAGAAAGAATAAGAACTCTTGTTACGAAAAGTACTTTTCTTTCTGTTGTTGATGTTATATATCTAAAATTTAGAAAAATGGCTAAAGAAGTTGCTGGACAAATCAAATTGCAAATCAAAGGAGGAGCAGCAAACCCTTCTCCCCCTGTAGGACCCGCTTTGGGTTCAAAGGGTATCAATATTATGGAGTTTTGCAAGCAATTTAATGCCAAGACCCAAGACAAGGCTGGTAAGATATTACCTGTTGTAATTACTTACTATGTCGATAAGTCTTTCGACTTTGTTGTTAAAACCCCTCCTGTAGCAATTCAATTATTGGAAGCTACAAAAACAAAGAGTGGTTCTGCTGAGCCGAATCGTAAGAAAATTGCAGAAATTTCTTGGGATCAGGTAAAAACAATTGCAGAAGACAAGTTACAAGATTTGAACTGCTTTACTGTTGAGTCAGCTATGAGAATGGTTGCCGGAACAGCAAGAAGTATGGGTATCACTGTTAAAGGGACATTCCCGGGTAATAATTAATAAACTTCAATTGAAATGAGTAAACTTACAAAAAATCAAAAGTTGGCTTTAGGAAAGATTGAAGCTGGGAAGACATATTCATTGAAAGAAGCTTCAGCTTTGGTAAAAGAAATCACTACTACCAAGTTTGATGCATCTGTAGATGTAGATGTCCGTTTGGGTGTTGATCCCCGTAAAGCCAATCAAATGGTAAGAGGCGTGGTTTCATTGCCTCACGGAACAGGTAAGCAGATTCGGGTTCTTGCATTGTGTACTCCAGATAAGGAAGCAGAAGCTACTGCAGCTGGTGCTGACTATGTAGGTTTGGATGAATATATCAATAAGATTAAAGGTGGTTGGACTGATGTTGATGTCATTATCACAATGCCGTCAATCATGGGTAAAATTGGTGCCCTTGGTCGTGTGTTAGGTCCTCGTGGCTTGATGCCTAATCCAAAGAGCGGTACTGTTACCAACGAGATTGGAAATGCTGTAAAAGAAGTAAAACAAGGTAAGATTGACTTCAAAGTTGACAAAGCCGGTATTGTTCATACTTCTATCGGTAAGGTTTCATTTAATCCTAATCAGATACGAGACAATGCTAAGGAATTTATTTCAGCTTTGATAAAGTTGAAACCATCTTCAGCAAAAGGTACATATATAAAGAGCATTTATCTTTCAAGTACTATGAGTGCGGGTATTAAAATTGACCCAAAATCAGTTGATGAACTTTAAAAACAATTGAACGATGAGAAAGGAAGATAAAGGTGTAATTATAGAACAACTCACAGCTACTATTAACGAGTATCCTAATTTCTACTTGACTGACATCGAAGCAATGGATGCTGAGACTACCAGCCGTTTGAGAAGAGCATGCTTTAAGAGTGATGTTAAGCTGGTTGTTGTTAAAAATAGCTTGCTGAAAAAAGCATTGGAAAATGTAGAAGGTGATTTCACTCCTCTGCATGATGCAATGAAGGGAAATACAGCAGTCATGTTTTCTATGGTTGCTAATGCCCCAGCTCGTCTGATTAAGGACTTTACTAAAGATACAAAAGGAGAAGGCAAGCCTCAGTTGAAGGGTGCTTATGTACAAGAAGGCTTCTATGATGCTGCTTCTTTGGATGTGTTGGTAAGTATCAAGAGCAAGAAAGAACTTATTGCCGATGTTATCGCATTGTTGGAATCTCCGGCAAAGAACGTTATTTCAGCTTTACAGTCATCAGGACAAACTATCCATGGTTTGTTGAAGACTTTGGAAGAAAGATAATTTTAAATTAAACAAAGTAAAATAATCATTTAAATCATACAAAAATGGCAGATTTGAAAGCATTTGCAGAACAATTAGTAAACCTGACCGTTAAAGAAGTTAGCGAATTGGCTACAATTTTGAAAGAAGAATATGGTATTGAACCTGCAGCTGCAGCTGTTGCTGTTGCTGGTCCTGCTGCAGCTGGTGCTGCTGCTGAAGAAGAAAAAACTTCTTTCGACGTAGTTTTGAAATCAGCTGGTGCTGCTAAATTGCAGGTTGTTAAGGCTGTTAAAGAACACTGTGGTCTTGGTTTGAAAGAAGCTAAAGACTTAGTAGACGCAGCTCCAAGCAAGGTTAAAGAAGGTGTTTCTAAAGATGATGCTGAAGCATTGAAGAAAGCATTGGAAGAAGCTGGCGCAGAAGTTGAGCTTAAGTAATATTTCATAGCCTGTTAATCAGGAAGTTGGTTAAGAATCTTTGGGGACAAGGATTCTTAACCTTTTTGTGTCTATAATTTCTATAAGTTCAATAAAATCCGTACTAGATGTCTTCAACAGCTAATAATCAAAGAGTTAATTTTGCTTCGATTAAAAATTCTCTACCATATCCAGATTTTCTCGAAGTACAATTGAAGTCTTTTCAGGACTTCCTTCAACTCGACACTCCTCCTGAGAAAAGAAAAAAGGAGGGATTGTATAAAGTATTTGCTGAAAATTTCCCAATAGCAGATACTCGTAACAATTTTGTGTTGGAGTTCTTAGATTACTATATCGATCCTCCCCGCTACAGCATTGACGAATGTATAATGCGCGGACTTACCTATAGTGTACCTTTAAAGGCGAAATTAAAGCTTTATTGTACAGATCCTGACCACGAAGATTTTGATACCGTCATCCAGGATGTGTATTTAGGACCTATTCCGTATATGACAGAGAGAGGTACTTTTGTCATTAATGGCGCTGAGCGTGTTGTTGTTTCTCAATTGCATCGTTCTCCAGGTGTGTTCTTTGGTCAAAGCATCCATGCAAACGGTACTAAGTTGTATTCTGCCCGCATCATTCCGTTCAAAGGTTCTTGGATTGAGTTTGCGACAGATATCAACAATGTCATGTATGCATATATTGACAGAAAGAAGAAGTTGCCTGTTACAACTTTGCTGAGAGCTATTGGCTTTGAAAGTGACAAGGACATTCTTGAGATTTTTAATTTGGCCGAAGAAGTTAAAGTGACGAAGACCAACTTGAAAAAAATGGTTGGTCGTAAGTTAGCTGCTCGTGTTTTGAAGACGTGGGTAGAGGATTTTGCGGATGAAGATACCGGAGAAGTTGTTTCTATTGAACGTAATGACGTTATCGTTGACCGCGAATCTATATTGGATGATGACAATATCGAGGCTATCTTGGATTCCGGCGCACAGAATATCTTGTTGCACCGTGAAGATCAAAACCTTTCAGACTATGCAATCATATATAACACCTTGCAGAAGGACCCGAGTAACTCGGAGAAGGAAGCTGTCCTTTATATTTACCGACAGTTGCGTAATGCTGAACCTGCTGATGAAGCAAGTGCTCGTGAAGTAATTACGAACTTGTTTTTCTCTGACAAACGTTATGATTTGGGTGATGTAGGTCGTTATCGTATCAATAAAAAATTGAATCTGACTATCAGTGAGGATATCAAAGTCCTTACGAAGGAAGATATCATTGAAATCATCAAATACTTGATTGAGTTGATTAACTCAAAAGCAATTGTTGATGATATCGACCATTTGAGCAACCGCCGTGTCCGTACTGTCGGTGAACAGCTGTATAACCAGTTTGGTATCGGTTTGGCTCGAATGTCTCGTACTGTGCGTGAGCGTATGAACGTTCGCGACAATGAAGTGTTTACTCCAATTGATTTGATTAATGCTAAGACGATTTCTTCTGTTGTTAATTCTTTCTTTGGAACAAATGCTTTGTCTCAATTTATGGACCAGACCAACCCACTGGCTGAGATTACTCACAAACGTCGTTTGTCTGCCTTAGGTCCTGGTGGTTTGTCTCGTGATCGTGCCGGATTTGAAGTTCGTGACGTTCACTATACACATTATGGTCGTTTGTGCCCTATTGAAACACCAGAAGGTCCTAACATTGGTTTGATTTCATCTCTTTGTGTATATGCCAAGATAAACGATTTAGGATTTATCTCCACACCTTACCGTAAGGTTGAGAACGGTGTGGTTGACCTTTCTGAAAATGGTTTGCGTTATTATACAGCTGAAGAGGAAGAAGATAAAGTTATTGCGCAGGGTAATGCTCCTTTGGATGATAAAGGTAATTTCGTGCGTGATAGAGTTAAGGCTCGCCAAGAAGCGGATTTCCCAGTTGTTGCCCCCGATGAAGTGAATTTGATGGACGTTTCTCCTACGCAGATTGCTTCTATTGCAGCATCTTTGATTCCATTCTTGGAACATGATGATGCTAACCGTGCTTTGATGGGTTCTAACATGATGCGCCAGGCAGTACCTTTGTTGAGAACTGATGCTCCTATTGTAGGAACTGGCATTGAGGCTCAGGTAGCTCGTGATTCCCGTACACAGATTATCGCTGAACGCGAAGGTGAAGTGGTATTTGTAGATGCTACTTGCATCAAAGTAAAATATGACCGTACAGAAGAGGAAGAATTTGTAAGCTTTGAAGATTCTGTTAAAACTTATAATATACCGAAGTGGCGTAAAACTAACCAGTCTACAACAGTAGACTTGCGTCCGATTTGCCACCGTGGTCAAAGAGTAGTAGCGGGTGATATTTTGACTGAAGGTTATTCTACTCAAAATGGCGAATTGGCCTTGGGTAAGAACGTTAAGGTTGCCTACATGCCTTGGAAGGGGTACAATTACGAGGATGCTATCGTATTGAATGAACGTATGGTTCGTGAGGACTTCTTTACTTCTGTTCATGTTGATGAATATATCTTGGAAGTTCGTGAAACAAAGCGTGGTATGGAAGAACTTACTTCTGATATTCCAAATGTGAGCGAAGATGCCACTAAGGATTTGGATGAAAGAGGTATCGTCCGCATAGGTGCTCGTATTGAACCTGGAGACATTTTGATTGGAAAGATTACCCCGAAAGGTGAATCTGATCCTTCTCCAGAGGAAAAATTGTTACGTGCTATTTTCGGTGACAAGGCTGGAGATGTTAAAGATGCCTCTTTGAAGGCTACTCCTTCTTTGCGTGGAGTTGTAATTGATACTAAGTTGTTCTCCAAAGCTGTTAAAAAACGCAAGGCTAAAGCTGCTGATAAGGCTATTCTTCCTAAGCTCGATGAAGAGTATGAAGGAAAGATGGCTGAATTGAAGGGTTTGCTTGTTGACAAGTTGATGGCTTTGACAGAGGGTTTGGTTTCTCAAGGTGTTAAGGACTATATGAATTCTGAAGTGATAGCAAAAGGTGCGAAATTCATGCGCCACGCTTTGGAAGAATTAGACTATAACGCTATCCAAGTTAGTTCATGGACTGCCGATGATGCTAAGAATGAATTAATTAAGCAGGTTATATTGAACTATTTGAAGAAATATAAAGAGCTTGATGCCGAATTACGTCGTAAGAAGTTTGATTTGACTATCGGAGACGAACTTCCAACCGGTATTGTTCAGATGGCTAAAGTATATATAGCTAAGAAACGTAAGATTCAAGTGGGTGATAAGATGGCAGGTCGCCACGGTAATAAAGGTATTGTTTCCAAGATTGTACGTCAGGAAGATATGCCTTTCTTGGCAGATGGTACTCCTGTAGATATCTGTTTGAATCCGTTGGGCGTGCCTTCTCGTATGAACTTGGGGCAGATTTTTGAAGCTGTATTAGGTTGGGCAGGTCGCAATTTGGATGTTAAGTTTGCCACACCTATCTTCGACGGTGCGTCTTTGGATGATTTGAATGAATGGACAGACAAGGCAGGAATTCCCCGTTATGGTAAGACCTATTTGTATGATGGAGGAACTGGTGAACGCTTTGACCAGCCTGCGACAGTCGGAGTTACTTACTTCTTGAAGTTAGGCCACATGGTCGATGACAAGATGCATGCTCGTTCTATTGGTCCGTACTCTTTGATAACGCAGCAGCCATTGGGAGGTAAGGCTCAGTTTGGTGGTCAGCGTTTCGGAGAAATGGAGGTATGGGCACTGGAAGCTTTCGGTGCCGCTCATGTCTTGCAAGAAATCTTGACAATCAAGTCTGATGATGTTGTAGGACGTTCTAAAGCTTATGAAGCAATCGTCAAAGGTGACCCAATGCCACAACCTGGAATTCCGGAGTCATTAAATGTGTTGCTCCACGAGTTGAGAGGTTTAGGTTTAAGCCTGACACTTGAATAATTTCAATCAATGCAATAATAAAGTAGATGGGGATTTCCCTGCCTACTTTTCAAAATTGATAACTCTTTATAAATATAAAATATGGCCTTTAGAAAAGATAACAAGATAAAGAGTAACTTTACTAAAATAACCATTGGCTTGGCTTCTCCGGAAGAGATTCTTGAAAACTCATTTGGTGAAGTTCTAAAGCCTGAAACGATTAACTATCGTACCTATAAGCCTGAACGTGACGGTTTGTTCTGCGAACGTATTTTTGGTCCGATAAAGGACTATGAATGCCATTGCGGTAAGTACAAGCGTATCCGCTATAAAGGTATTGTATGTGACCGTTGTGGTGTGGAAGTTACCGAAAAGAAAGTACGACGCGAACGAATGGGACATATCCATTTGGTTGTTCCAATTGCTCACATTTGGTATTTCCGATCTCTTCCAAACAAGATAGGTTATTTGTTGGGCCTTCCGACAAAGAAGTTGGATGCTATCATCTATTATGAGAGATACGTAGTTGTCCAGCCGGGTTGTGTTGATACTGTCAGTGAACTGGATTTATTGTCTGAAGAAGAATACTTGGACATCTTGGATAATCTTCCAAAAGAAAATCAAATGTTGGAAGATTCAGATCCTAACAAGTTTATTGCGAAGATTGGTGCTGAAGCAATCTATGACTTGTTGACCCGTGTTGATTTGGATTCATTGTCATACGAGTTGCGCCACCGTGCAAATACTGATAGCTCACAGCAACGTAAAAATGAGGCTTTGAAACGTCTGCAGGTTGTTGAGTCATTCCGTGCATCTAAGGGTAAGAACAAACCAGAATGGATGATCATGAAGGTTGTTCCTGTTATTCCTCCAGAGCTTCGCCCATTGGTTCCGTTGGATGGTGGTCGTTTCGCCACTTCAGATTTGAATGATTTATATCGCCGTGTTATTATCCGTAATAACCGTCTAAAGCGATTGATAGATATTAAGGCACCTGAGGTTATTTTGAGAAATGAGAAACGTATGCTGCAAGAAGCTGTTGACTCATTGTTTGATAACTCAAGAAAGTCAAGTGCGGTTAAGACGGATGCCAACCGTCCATTGAAATCTTTGTCTGACAGTTTGAAAGGTAAGCAAGGCCGTTTCCGTCAAAACTTGTTAGGTAAACGTGTGGACTATTCTGCTCGTTCCGTTATCGTGGTTGGTCCTGAATTAAAGATGCATGAATGCGGTCTTCCTAAAAATATGGCAGCTGAGCTGTACAAGCCATTTATCATCCGTAAGTTGATAGAACGTGGTATTGTTAAAACTGTCAAATCTGCTAAGAAGATTGTAGACCGCAAAGAGCCGGTAGTTTGGGATATTTTGGAATATGTAATGAAGGGCCATCCTGTTTTGTTGAACCGTGCCCCTACTTTGCACCGCTTAGGTATCCAAGCATTCCAACCGAAATTGATTGAAGGTAAAGCAATCCAGCTCCATCCATTGGCTTGTACGGCGTTCAATGCCGACTTCGATGGTGACCAGATGGCTGTTCACTTGCCACTTGGCAACGAAGCTGTACTTGAGGCGCAGATGTTGATGTTGGCTTCACATAATATATTGAACCCAGCTAACGGTGCTCCTATTACAGTGCCTTCTCAAGATATGGTGCTCGGATTATATTACATAACCAAGACGCGTGATGGCGCTCAAGGTGAAAACTTAGTTTTCTATGGTCCTGAAGAAGCTACTATTGCGTATAATGAGAAGAAATTGGACATCCATGCCAAAATCAAGGTATATGTCGATGACTTGGATGAGAACGGTAATCTTGTTAAGAAGATGGTTGAGACTTCTGTTGGCCGTTTGATGGTTAACGAGTTTGTCCCGAAAGAAGTTGGTTTCTTAAATGAGGTATTGGGTAAGAAAGCTTTGCGTGATATAATCGGTAAAGTAATTAAGACTTGTGGCGTTGCTCGTACGGCTCGTTTCTTGGACGACATTAAGAACTTAGGTTATTATATGGCATTCAAGGGCGGTTTGTCATTCAACTTGGCTGACGTGTTGATTCCTCCTCAGAAAGACGAGTTTGTCAAGGAGGGTTATAACGAAGTTGAGCAGATTATGGCTAACTATAACATGGGTTTCATTACGAATAACGAACGTTACAACCAAATTATCGATACTTGGACACATGTCAACAGTAAGTTGTCTAAGGCATTGATTGACCAATTGACGGCTGATGATGATGGTTTCAATTCAATCTTTATGATGATGGATTCTGGTGCTCGTGGTTCTAAAGAGCAGATTCGTCAGTTGTCTGGTATGCGTGGTTTGATGGCTAAGCCGCAGAAGAGTGGAGCTGAAGGTGGTCAAATTATCGAGAACCCTATCCTTTCTAACTTTAAAGAAGGTTTGTCAGTATTGGAGTACTTTATTTCTACCCACGGTGCTCGTAAAGGTTTGGCGGATACAGCTTTGAAGACTGCCGATGCCGGATATTTGACTCGTCGTTTGGTTGACGTTTCTCACGATGTTATTATCAACGAAGAGGACTGTGGAACTTTGCGTGGTTTGGTATGTACAGAATTGAAAAACAACGAGGATGTCATCGCTTCTTTATACGAACGTATATTAGGCCGTGTATCTGTGCATGATATCATTCATCCTTTGACAGGTGAAGTCATCGTCAAGGCAGGTGAAGAAATCCGTGAGGATGCCGCTAAGCAAATTCAAATGTCTCCGATTGAAAGCGTAGAAATACGTTCTGTATTGACTTGTGAATCGAAGAAAGGCGTTTGTGCTAAATGTTATGGACGTAACTTAGCAACCAACCAGATGGTTCAGAAAGGTGAAGTGGTGGGTGTCATTGCCGCACAGTCAATCGGTGAACCGGGTACTCAGTTGACTTTGCGTACTTTCCACGTCGGTGGTATCGCATCTAACGTTGCAACAGAGAATAGTATTTCATGTAAATATGACAATGCTATCCTTAAGATTGATGAGTTGAGAGCTGTTAAGGCAGAAGAGACCTCAAGCAAGCCATATCAAGTTGTAGTCAGTCGTTTGGCTGAATTACATTTGATTGATCCGAATACGAAGATTGTATTGATGAGCCATAACATTCCTTACGGTTCTAAATTATTCTTCAACGATGGTGATACGGTTAAGAAAGGAGATGTGCTGATTGAATGGGACCCATTTAATGCTGTCATTGTTTCTGAAGTCACAGGTAAGTTGGAATTCGAAAGTGTCATTGAGAATGTCACTTACAAAATCGAGAGTGATGAAACTACCGGTTTGAAAGAGAAGATTATCATTGAATCAAAAGATAAGACAAAAGCTCCGGCTGCTCATATCGTAGATGATAATGGTAATTATTTGAAGAACTATTCATTGCCTTTGGGTGCACACGTTGTGAAAGAAGCAGGCGATGTAGTCAAAGCGGGTGAAGTATTGGTTAAGATTCCTCGTGCGGTAAGCAAGGCTGGTGATATCACTGGTGGTCTTCCTCGAGTAACGGAATTGTTTGAGGCTCGTAATCCTTCTAACCCGGCGATTGTTTCTGAAATTGACGGAGAAGTAGGTTTTGGTAAGATTAAACGTGGTAACCGTGAAATTACCGTTACTTCTAAGTTGGGCGAGGTGAAGAAATATATGATTCCGTTGTCTAAGCAATTATTAGTTCAAGAAAACGACTATATTCGTGCTGGCATGCCATTATCTGATGGAGCTATTACTCCTTCTGACATATTAGCTATCATGGGTCCGACTGCCGTTCAGGAGTACATTGTGAATGAAATTCAGGATGTATATCGTTTGCAAGGTGTGAAAATTAATGATAAGCACTTTGAGGTAATTGTTCGCCAAATGATGCGTAAAGTCGAAATCATTGATCCGGGAGACTCTCGCTTCTTGGAACAACAAGTCGTAGACAAGTTGGAGGTTATGGATGAAAATGACCGTATTTGGGGCAAGAAAGTGGTTACAGATGCAGGTGATTCCCAAACATTGAAACCGGGTCAGATTGTAACAGCCCGTAAGTTGCGTGATGAAAACAGTATGTTGAAACGTCGCGACATGAAATTGGTTGAAGTTCGTGATGCTATTCCGGCTACAGCTAATCAGATACTTCAGGGTATTACAAGAGCAGCACTTCAAACAAGTAGCTTTATGTCAGCTGCATCATTCCAGGAAACAACGAAGGTGTTGAATGAAGCTGCTATTAATGGTAAGGTGGATAACTTGGAAGGCTTGAAAGAAAACGTTATTTGTGGTCATTTGATTCCGGCAGGTACTGGTCAGCGTGAGTTTGACAAGCTGATTGTTGGAGCAAAAGATGAATTTGAAAGAATTGCGTCAAATCGTAGAAGCATTGTAGATTTCAATGCGATGGATAAAGACGATTAAATAGAAATTCAGTAAATTAGAAAAAGAAGCTGCGTCAAAACAACCTTTTTTGACGCAGCTTCTTTTTTGTACTCAACCACAATCTTTTCAATGTGCTTGCGTGCATCAATCGTTAGAATTTGAACAAATATTTATTTTGAATTTGTGTAAGTTATTCAACTTATCATTACTAGCGCAGTCCAAAGAATATAACACTGTTTAAACAGCGTTAAAACACCATTTAAACGCTGTTTTAAAACATCATTAATAATCAGACAGAACCCATTATAATATGAATTAGGATACGACAAAGCTTTAGTACAATGCCGGGAGTGTTGAGAAGATGTTGGCAGTTAAATTATCCGAGATGCCGACCTCTTTTCCAAAAGGTAGTATGCTTTTTAGAAAAA
>OIXQ01000990.1_pt1 | contig 11662 bp, 10 predicted proteins | sample 1587791 | NCBI WGS metagenome assembly OIXQ01 (sample SAMN03283273) | human gut metagenome | biome: human-associated habitat; material: feces | host: Homo sapiens | place: Peru | collected 2012
GGCGAATACATTATAACTTCCTACTGGAATGACTTCCAAACAGGAAACACAATAAAAATAAGTCCTTAAAGAGAATTCTCAATTCTCTTACTTTCTTTTTTTATATATTATTAAATTTCTCTTAAAAAAGAAAAATAGATATGAAAATCTATTTTAAAATATCGCTGTCAGATTTGTCCAACCATTCGTTTACTATTTTTACTGCACAGTAATTTCCACACATGGTACATGCATCTGAATCTTCAGGAGGTCTTTGGTCTCTTTTTGCACGTGCAACATCCGGAAACATTGCACATGCATATTGTGCTTCCCAATCAAGTTTTTTACGAGCTTCAGCCATAGCTAAATCTTGTGAACCGTCGATTGTACCAGTTGCTAAATCACCGGCATATGCTCCTATTTTTGTTGCAATTACTCCTTCTTTTACATCATTAGGGTCTGGAAGAGCAAGGTGTTCTGCAGGAGTTACATAACAGATGAAATCTGCTCCTGCTTTTGCAGAAGATGCTGCACCAATTGCAGATACTATGTGGTCATAACCTGGCGCTACATCACATACAATAGGTCCGAGCATATAGAAAGGAGCATTGGAACACATTTTCTTCTGGATCATAACATTTGTTGGAATTTCGTTAATTGGAATGTGTCCGGGGCCTTCAATCATACATTGTACTCCTGCTTCACGGGATCTGTCGATTAATTCTCCTAAAATAATCAGTTCTTGGATTTGAGCCCTGTCTGTTGAATCGGCAATTGATCCTGCTCTCATACCATTTGCAAGTGAAAGAACAACATCATGTTCTTTAGCAATTTCTAAAACATAGTCAAAGTTTGAGTATAGGGGATTTTCTTTTTCGTTTTCAACAATCCATCCGGACATAAATGATCCTCCACGGGATACAAGTCCGGTTACACGGCCCTGTCTTTTGAGTCTGGTTAGAGTTTCGATGTTGATGCTGCTGTGAATTGCCATGAAGTCAATACCGTCTTTTGCCTGTTTTTCGATGGTTTTGAATAAATCTTCTTCTTCCATATAAATTACGGAACCGTCTTTTCTGATTCTTTCAATAGCTGCCTGATAAACTGGCACTGAACCTACTGGTAATGGAGACATATCAAGAACTCTTCTTCTGATTACATCTAAATCTCCACCAATACTCAATTCCATTAAACAGTCTGCACCATGGTCAATTGCAATTTGTGCTTTTTTAACTTCTTCATCAAAGTCAACAATATCAGTTGAGGTTCCAACGGTTGCGTTTACTTTTGTTCTAAGTCCTGCACCAATACCTGAAGCTTCGATGTCTCTGTTTACATTAGACGGAATTACTATTGTTCCGTTAGCTACTGATTTTAAAATGAATTCTTCAGAAACATTTTCCTTTGCAGCTACGTGTTTCATTTCATCAGTTAAAATACCTTTTTTTGCATCCATTATCTGTGTCATAGGTCATCACATTAATTTAGTCAAATAATTTTTAAAATTATCAAATAAGTTTTAAAAACTTATCATTTTTGATTGATACTATTCTCTTTTACTGTAATAGTATTTAAATTAATATGATTGAGTTTAATTCAAAAAAAGTTGATATGTGTAAAGTTTATTTTAAAAAAATAAGTAAAAAGAGTGATTAATAAAATTCACTCATTCTGTCAAATGCATCATCAAAAGTAGGCATGTTGGTTTGACATCCTTGTTCTTCTACAATAAAAGAAGATACTGATGATGCAAATTTGGCAGATTGTTCAAGTGATTCCCCATTTAGGAATCTTGATAAAAATCCAGCTCTATAGGAATCTCCAGCTCCGGTAGGATCTACAGCTTCACGAACAATGGCATCAACTTTGATTTTATCATTGTTTGAATAGATTTCACTTCCATTAGCTCCGCAGGTTTTTACAATGATTTTAGGACCAATTTCTCTTAATCCATCTAAATCCACTTCTAATGATTCCAATATTCTTTCAATTTCGTAATGGTTTCCAAAAAGGATGGTAGTATTTGTAATAACGTCTCTTAATTTATCTGTATCGTACATTCCAAGATCCTGACCGGGGTCAAAAGAAACAAGTAACTCCTGTCTTTTTGCTTCTTCACTGCATTTCCAGTTAAAGTGAGGATCACCAGTAGCTAAATGAACGGCCTGTACATTGGATATTGCATTTTTAGGTACTTTACTTGATGCAAATTCTTTAGCAGCTCCCCAGTAGAAATAGCTAATTTGATCATCATTTTCATCAGTTAAAACAAATGCTGTAGGGCTGGTTTCTCCAGGAACTATAATTAATGAATCAGTATCCACATCTAAACTTTCCATTATTTCATAATAATTGGATTTTTTAAAGTCTCCGCCTACTGCAGAAACAAGTGATGTTTTTAAACCTAAATTGGCTCCAACAAGTGCAACATTAGCCGCAGCACCTCCATTAAATGTTTTCATATCGTTTATTGGTGCTGAAAAATTAGCTTTAGGAAACTCTGGTACTCTAATGATATAATCTAATGCAGAATGTCCAATAGATAGTAAATCTCTGTTTTTTGCCATATTATTTTCTCCTTTTTTATTAGTCTATTTATTGTTTATTTTATGATTTTTAAAAAATTTTTGGTTAATTTGGTATAAATTTTTCAGTATAAATACAAAAATAACTTTTGTATGTTTAATTAAATTTTTATTTCCTTAGGGCATTTGAAAACTTTTAATCCATTGGGATAAATCCCTGATTTTTAATAGCTGTTTGTCCATCAGTTAATAAATATTTTATGAATTGGTCCAGTTCTTCTTTTTCATCATTTACTTTTATTAAACTGATGATATGTCTTGTATCAAACTTTAAGATGTCATTTCCTTTGAAATAACTGGCATTTAAAAAACTATATAAATTTTCAGAATTTCTGACTATTTTAAATGCATCAAATTGTGAATTTACTTTTGTTTTAATGTTATAATCGATATCATAATGTTCTAATGTATTCCAGGCCAGTCTTTGAGCGGAACCCTGAACATTTACAAAATCCAGTCCTTCCAGTTCATGAATACTTTTAATGGGTTTGGAATCTGGACTGGATATTAGAACCAGATAATCATAAGCTATTGGAACCATATTTAAATCTCTCTCAAAAGCTATTACAGGATCATCTAATGTTAATAAATCCACAACTCCTCTTTTAGCTAGTTTAAATGCATCTTCATCATTGCTGCTGTATATATTGACATTAAAAGGAGCATCAATACTTTCCAAAAGCCCTGTACTGATATGGCCGCCGCAGATATTGATTTCAGAAGTTTTATCTATTTGAACCATATATTTTTTATACTCTTCAAGTAAGGATTTGCCTGCAGGAGTTAATAAAGTACCATTTCCCTGTTTTCGAGTAATTTTAACCCCTAACTTGTCTTCAGCTTTAAGCAATCTTCTATTAAAAACAGTATGTGATATATTTAATTCTTTAGCTGATTTTCGCTGAGACCCTGTTTTGGCTAATGAATTCAGGCTTTGATATAATTTATAGTCATAAATCTCACCGTTTATGTCTAAATTGATGATGCCTTTGCTTTTGAGTTTCATAATTAATTATATATAAAGTTGTAATCATAATTAATAATATTGATTTGATAATATATTTTGGGAATTGGATAGAATGGAATTGATGAAAAGTTCAATTAAAGCTATTTTAGATAATATTGTTTGTGCTGAAGAATTTTTAGATGAAGATGCTATCAATGAATTTGAAGATATTATAATGACTTCAAAAAATGTTTTTGTAACTGGTGCGGGAAGATCAGGTCTTGCAGCTAAAGCTTTTGCAATGAGATTAATGCATTTGGGAATTAGTTCTTATGTGGTTGGTGAAACTATTTCTCCAGCTATTTATGATGATGACTGTATTATAGCTATTTCCGGTTCTGGAGAAACTAATACTATTGTGTCTGCAGCAAGGATTGCAAAAAATAGGGGATCTAAAGTATTGGCTGTTACTTCATATCCTGAATCAACTCTTGGTCAGTTAGCTGACGGTTATTTGCTTGTTAAAGGAAGAACTAAAAAAGAAGTAGATGATCAAAATTATATGAAACGTCAAATATACGGAAATTATACTTCTTTAACTCCTCTTGGAACTGCTTTTGAGTTAACTACATTAGTATTTTTAGATGCAATTGTTTCTGAATTAATGGAAAAAATGCATCAGACAGAAAGCGATTTGAAATCAAGACACACTGTTTTAGAGTAATTTTAACTCTAAAATATTATTCTATTTTTATTGTTGTAAACATTAAATCTCTGACCTCTTAAAAATCCCACAAGAGTTACATTTCCTTTTTTAGCTGTTTCACATCCTGAATATGCTGGAGCAGCATTTGATGCAAGTACAGGTATTCCAGCTCTGACTATTTTTATTACCATATCTGCAGGCATTCTGCCACTGTAAATTACATAACAGTTGCTTAAATCATAATCATGTAATATTCCATATCCAATTACTTTATCTACAGCTACATGTCTGCTTACATCTTCTTTTACAATGAAATTATTTTTATAAACAATTCCCGCCACATGTGTTCCTCCAGTTGCCTGCCAGATTTGTGCATTATTTTTCAGCTCTTCAATTCTCTCAATTAGCTCATCAGATTTTACCTGAAAATTAGAATTTATTGGTTCAATATTGTTTATTTTACTTCTCCAGCCTCCTGAAGAATCGGAACACAAAACAGTTTCTTTTGTTTTAAGCAGAGTATCATTAATTTCTACATTAATCTTGTTTCCGTCAATTTCGATTTTTTCAATGTCTTCTAATGTTTTTACCATATTTTCATTAAATAGATAACCGACGGCAAATTCCTTAAGGGAATCTTCAATTGCAGACAGGCTGCGTTTGATTTTATCATTTATTGTTAATGTTATGGTGGAATCCTTAACAACATTTTCTGTAACATCGGTTATTTTTCCATTTTTATAATTTTGGGCTTTTTCTTCCATTATCTGTTTCATATAATTCCTTCTTTATTTTTGAATATGACTTTCAGTAAATTATTTATTTATTTAAGTAAATAAATTCATATCAGTATTTGACTAAATGTTTAGTGATATTTATGGAAAAGAAGAGTAAGATTATTATTTTAATTTTAGCTGTTTTAGTTATATGTGGAGTTGCTGCTCACTTATTTTTAACTCCTTCTACTGTGGAAACAGTAGGATCTAAAAATATAACTGATATGGTTGGCAGAACAGTACAGATACCTGCTTCTGTTGGAAATGTTGTAGCTACCAGCCCTCCAATGACTACTGTAATTTATATGATTGCTCCAGAGAAGTTAACTGCAGTTAATTTCCAGTGGAATGATGATGAACTTAAGTATGTTCCGTCCCAATATGCAAATCTCCCTGTTGTTGGAGGATGGTATGGAACACAGGATGGTAGTTATGAAGAATTTATAGCTTCTGAACCGGATATGGTTATTGAATCTATTGATGAAGGTGGAGATGGAGATCTGGCTACTGTTCAGGAACGTCAGGATAAATTTGGTGAAATTCCTGTTGTTGCAGTTAATGACACTACCGATGTTGAGAAAGTTGACGGGTCAATAACTTTTATTGGAGATGTTTTGGGAGCACAGGACAATGCTAAGAAATTAACAGACTTCAACGACAAATATTTGGATATGGTACATCAGAAATCCGGCCAGATTACTGATAAGAAAACAGTATATTATGCTCAGGGTAATGACGGACTTCAGACAAATCCGTCTAATTCAACTCATGGGCAGTTGATTGATCTTGTTGGTGGGGAAAATGTAGCTAATTCTTTAGCTCAGGGAAATACTACTGCAGGTATTCAGGTATCTATGGAACAAATTATTAAATGGAATCCTGATGTTATTATCACTACAAACCCTGATTTCTACGGAAAAGTTTATAATGATTCAAACTGGGCAAGTATTACAGCAGTTAAAAATCATGATGTGTATTTATCACCGCAGTCTCCGTTTAAATGGTTTGACAGGCCGGTTGGAGCAAATATGATTATTGGTGTTCCATGGACGGCAAAATGTATTTATCCAGATCAGTATCAGGATATAGACATGGTTTCCACTACTCAAGAGTTTTACAGTGAATTTTATCACTTTGATTTAAGTGATGAGCAAGCTAAGCAAATATTACTTGATTCCGGACTTAAGGAGTCAGACCTGTAAGGGATTTATATGAATAAGGAAAATAAGGAGATATTAGGCATTGTGCTTTTAGTGTTCCTTCCTATAATTCTTTTTTTCGCATCTTTTTTAATTGGAAGATATCCGATTGATCCTGTTGATGTGATTAAAACCATATTATGCCCTATATTTCCGCAGCTGGAAGTTTCTCAAACTATTACAACAATTGTTTTTGAAATAAGGCTCCCCCGTATTATTGGAGCATTAGTTGTAGGGGCAGCATTAGCTATGGCAGGTTCCGCATTTCAGGGAATCTTTAAAAACCCATTAGTGTCTTCTGATTTACTTGGAGTGTCTAATGGTGCAGGTTTTGGAGCGGCACTGGCTATTTTACTTTCCGGATTAAATGTTGTAACTCAAATATTTGCATTTGTATTTGGTTTAATTTCAGTATCAGTTACATATTTAATTTCAAAATCTTATAAAAACGGCGGAATACTGGTTTTAGTTTTATCTGGAGTAGCTATTTCAGCATTTTTCGGAGCGTTAGTTTCTGCAGTTAAATTCATAGCTGATCCTGATGACAAATTACCTGAAATTGTATACTGGTTAATGGGAAGTCTGGCTTCCATTACTGTTGATAAATTAATTATGATTTCAGTTCCGATAATTATTGGTGTGGTTATTCTGATGTTGCTTAGATGGCGTATTAATTTATTGTCTATGGGAGATGAAGAGGCACAGGCTTTAGGTTTAAATCCTTCAAGAACCAGGTTAATTGTAATTGCTGCTTGTACTTTACTTACTTCAGCAGCAGTTTCTGTTAGTGGAATTATTGGATGGTTAGGTTTGGTTATTCCCCACATGACAAGAATGATTGTAGGTCCGGACAATAAGATTCTTATTCCTGCTTCTTTAAGTTTAGGAGCCAGTTTCTTACTTTTAATTGATAATATATCCAGAGCAGTAATTTCAATTGAAATACCTATAGGAATTTTAACAGCAGTTATTGGGGTTCCAATATTCTTATATTTACTTAGAAAGGGGTATTCAGAATGGTCGTAGAAGATAAAATATTGGAAGTTAACAATATATCCTTTTCTTATGAGGATAATTTAATATTCGAAAATATTAGTTTTTCCATAAAAAAAGGAGATGTGTTATGTATTCTTGGACCGAACGGAACAGGAAAAACAACTTTAATCAAATGTCTAAATGGATTGCATGATACTGATTCCGGTGAAATTTTAGTTAATGGTGAAAATATTAAAACATTATCCTTTTCTCAGATTTCCAAACATATTGGTTATATTCCACAATCGCATATTCCGTCTTTTCCCTTTACAGTTTTTGATGTTGTACTGATGGGCAGAGCTCCTTATCTTAATTTAGCTCAATCTCCAAAAGCTGAAGATGAAAAAATAGCTGTAAAATCATTAAAAACATTGGGAATATATGATTTAAAAGATAAGGAATATACCAATCTCAGTGGTGGTGAAAGACAGCTGGTATTTTTAGCCAGAGTGCTTACACAGCAGCCTGATATTTTAATATTGGATGAACCGACATCTCATTTGGATTTTGGTAATCAGATTAAGCTTCTGGAAATCATTGACAGGCTGGCTGAATCAGGTCTGTCTGTTATAATGTCATCACATTTTCCGGATCATGCATTTTTAAGCTCTACTAAAGTAGCTATCATGAAAAATAAAAAATTCATTGATTTTGGAACTCCTGAAGATGTGGTAACTGAAGATAACTTAAAAGAAGCTTACTCTATTGATGTTAAATTAATTGAATTAGATGAAAATAGAAAAGTTTGTGTACCTATGAAAACAAACTTAAAATTAGATTTATAAGGTGATAAAAAATGATGAGTGAAGAAGACTATGATGAACAGTTAGCAAAAGCAGGCGATTTCCACGGAGAAATTTGTGGCGGAATAGCTATTGGAACTAAATTAGCTATGTATGGTTTAGATTTAATGGGAATGGAATTAAATCAAAGACACAAAAACTTAATTGTCTTTTTAGAAATCGACAGATGTATGGCTGATGCAGTTCAGGCTGTTACAAAATGTTCCATGGGTAAACGTTCATTAAAACAAATGTATTATGGTAAATTTGCAGTAACTTTCTATAATATGGATACTGGTGAAGCTTTAAGGGTATCTGACGCTGATGCAAATAAACAAAACAAATCTAAAGAAACAAGAGAAGAAATGATTCATCGTTTCAGAGTCACTCCTCCTGAAGAATTATTTAATGTAGAAAAAGTTAAAGTAGAATTAACTCCATCTCAAATGCCGGGCAAACCTCACACTTCTGCATGGTGTTCTGTCTGTGGTGAAAAAGTAACTGACGGACGTCATTTGGTAAGAGGCGGAAAACCTATCTGTATTTCATGTGCAGAAGGTTCTTACTATGAAATAATTGAAGATGATGAATAATTAAGCCACATTTTGTGGCATCTTACTATTTTTTTAAATAAAAAAAGTTAGATAGTAAATAAATACTATCTATTTTGGAATTTCACTTTCCGGCACATTATATGTGTATATTACTGATTTTGGCCTATTTGGATCAAATACTGAAAATCCTTCTATAATGTTGTTTGTTTCATTGTAATTTTTAGCTGAAAACTCAAATGTAGCTTTTCCTTGGTGTGCAACAACTTCTACCACTTTTTCTTTATCGGTGTTGTAGTTTAATACAAAGTATGTTGTTAAATCAGGAAGTTTGCTAGCTATACTACTATTATTATAGAAAGTTACTTCGTATTTTCCTGGAGAAATACAGGTTATGTTGTATGGGATTAAAGTAGTATGGATTCTCGGACAAATTGTTCCTGGACCTGTCTGATTTAGTCCCCAGGTTGTGTATTTGTTTGTTCCATACCAGTTAGGCCCTAACTGTAATTTTAATGTATCGTTCCATTCACCAGGTCCGTAAATTCCATTAGGGTTAGCACTGACTTCTCCAAGAATTATTTGACTTGGTCCTTTAGCATTATTGTAAATAGCATTGTTTTCTACAATAAGAACAGCTCCCGGTGCATAAGTGTAGTTTTCATTTACAGTTAAACCTTCAATAGTACTGTTTGAAATTTCATTTCCTGTAATTACAATTCCGCTACAGTTTTTAGCATCGATAAATACTCCCATATAGTTGTTATTGATTCTATTGTTGGTTACAGTTACATTTATTCCGGAATGCCTCATACTTATTCCGTATCCGTAAGGACCTTCAATCATCACCATTGTATTGAATCCGATATTTTCAATAATGTTATTGTTATTAATCAATGTGTTTGAAGCATCTTTGTCAAATTCAACACCGAAGTTGTTTTTAGTTATTGTGTTCTTTTGGATAGAGGTGTATTTGGCACCGTTTAAGTAAATTCCATTGTAATAATATTGAATATTATTGTTTTCAACAGTAGTGTTTTTGGAGTTTAAAAGTGCAATACCTTTTCCAGGCAGTAATGTTTTACCAGAATTATAGTTGTCCATATTACTTTGGTTTAATAAGTTGTTAATGTTATTATTTTCAATGACTGTATTTTTAACATTATTGACTATGATTCCAGACCCATTGTTTCCATTAATATTTAAGTTTTTAACCAAAACATCATCTGCTTTAATGTTTAAAACACAGGTATTTAATTTTCCATTTAATGTAGTGTTAACATCACTTGTGAGAATAATGCTTTTTGTAATGTCTAATGAAATGTTGTTGTAAACTTTACCTAAGAATTTAACAGCGCCTTTGCTGCCAACAGAGTCTATAATATTTTGAATTTCACTGTTTGTAGCATTTTCTTCAACTGTTCTGGTATTTAAAACAGTAACTTTAGCACTTGCAAAAGCTGATTTGTATGTAATGGTTGCAATATATTCTCCTGGATTTAAGCTAATATTTAATTTAGCTATTCCATTTGCATCAGTAGTTTTATTGTAGAATACTCCATTGATATTATAGGTTACACTTTGATTAGCTAGTGGATTACCTTGTCCATCAACTAATTTTGAATTTAATGAAGCAGGAATTCCGAAGTATTTTGTTAAATCACTTGTAGTTAAGACAGGCAATACGGTAATGTTGTTTGAAACAAAGCAGTCTTTGTACATTGCTGTTATTATGTATTTCCCTGGGTTTAGATTGATGTTTTGGGTAGCTATTCCTTTATCATTAGTGGTTTTTGTGTAGAATACTCCGTTTATGTTCATAGTTACGTTAGTGTCTTTTAATGCTTTTCCATTACTGTCTGTGAGTTTTGGATAGTATTGGGTTTTGTTTCTAAAGATTTTTTCAACATCTTCAGCAGTAATTGTTGGGATTACGGTTAATACATTTCTGGAAGTCATTGCAGGGATTTGTGAATCTCCTTTGTAACTGGCTGTTATGTTGTATTTTTTATTGGAAATTAATTTAATTGTTAATTTAGCTATTCCATTATTGTCTGTGGTTTTTTCATAATCCATGCCATTAATTGAAATTGTAACTTTAGCATTAGCTAGCGGATTCCCACTAATATCCTTTAATAGGTATTGTGCTTGGTTTCCATAGTAAACAGTATCATTTTGCAATGTTAATGAAGAATGATTTGGAGAATGATCCATTGGAATATTATCTGATTTGTCATTAAAAAGAACTCCATTTTCATCTGCTATTGGTATTTTTGATGATGATTCAATATTTGAACCAGAGGAAGCATCATTATATGTTAATGAAGTTTCAGAATCTAAACTTACTTCATCACTGTTTTGAATTATCTGATTATTATCAGCAAAAAGTACTTCATTACTATTTGCATTGGTGCTGTTGTCATCTAGAGCCGTAACACCTTGTAAAAATGCAAATAATATGAAAATACTTAATAAAATTAGCAATGTGCTTTTATTTTTCATATTTTATTACCTCATATAACTATTTTATAATAATATTATAAACTATTGTTATATAGGATTTTCCATTGGTTTTTAGAAAAACAGATTTAAAAAAATAAGAAATGAGGTAGTAAAATACCTCTAAGCTTTAACAGTAACTTTGTTTGAAGTTGCATATCCGTTATACATGGAGGTAATAATATATTCTCCGGCCATTAAACGGATATTTAATTTAGCATCACCATTAACATCAGTTACTTTGTTGTAGAATACACCATTGATGTTAAATGTTACATTTTGGTTAGCTAATTCTTTTCCTTGACCGTCAACAACTTTTGCAACAAATTCTTTAGATTCACTAAATGTTTTGTTTAAGTCATGTGCAGTTAAGGTAGGCAATACGGTAATGTTGTTTGAAACAAAGCAGTCTTTGTACATTGCGGTTATTATGTATGTTCCAGGGTTTAGGTTGATGTTTAGGGTAGCTATTCCTTCATCATTGGTTGTTTTTGTGTAAAATACTCCGTTGATGTTAAATGTTACATTTTGCTTAGCTAATGGGTTTCCTTTTTCGTCAAGAGCCCTTACACTATATTGTGTATCATTCCTGAAATATTTAACA
>OIXQ01000996.1_pt1 | contig 11621 bp, 9 predicted proteins | sample 1587791 | NCBI WGS metagenome assembly OIXQ01 (sample SAMN03283273) | human gut metagenome | biome: human-associated habitat; material: feces | host: Homo sapiens | place: Peru | collected 2012
ATTATGAAGTAAATGATATTGTGTAAAAATCATGTTGATTATTCCGGAGCTCTCTGAGCCACCTGTCCGGACTTTGGGAGCCACCATTCCGGAGAATGAGAGCCACATATTCCGGTAATTCAGAGCCACATTTAAACGCTCTATTACATATATTTCCTTTATACTGTTGATACACACCATTGGTGTGAATACAGGTAAAGGAGGTCACAATTATGACCAAGTATCGTGAAATCCTACGCTTGCAGAGCTTAGGATTCAGCGAACGGAACATCGCACAGAGCTGCGGTGTATCCAGGAACACAGTCGCCAAGGTTTTGAAAAAGGCAGCGGAAATAAATATTTCATGGCCGCTGGATTTTGACATGACCGACAGCGCACTTGAGGAGCTTATGTTCCCAAAGGATAAGTCAGTAACAAATAAACGCATGCCTGACTTTGACTACATTCGCAAAGAACTTCTGCGAAATGGAGTCAACAAAAAGCTTCTCTGGGTAGAATACTGTGAGGAGTGCCGTATGAGCAACGAAGAGCCGCTCATGTATTCCCAGTTCTGCTACTACATCCAAAAGGATGAAGAGAAACGCAGGGCTACCATGCATATCCCGAGAAAGCCTGGTGAACAGATTGAAGTTGACTGGGCAGGTGATCCCGCCCACATCATTGATCCGGACACCGGAGAGATCACAGAGGCATGGATCTTTGTAGGGGTACTGACTTACAGCCAGTATGCTTTTGTAAAAGCATACATGAATGAGAAAACAAGCAACTGGATTAAAGCTCATGTCCAGATGTTCGATTTCTTTGGCGGTGTAACACCCATGCTTGTCTCCGATAACTGCACAACAGCAGTGAATCATGAAAAGAGCGACTGGTATACCACGTCATTAAACACAACTTACCATGAGATGGCAGAACACTATAATCTTGCCATCATTCCGGCCAGAGTCCGGAAACCCAAGGATAAACCAAATGTAGAAGGATCTGTAGGAAAGATATCTACTTGGATAACTGCAGCCCTTCGTAATGAACAGTTTTTCTCGCTTGCAGAATTAAATGATTCTATCCGGGAAAAACTGAATGCCTACAATGCTCGTAAATTCCAGAAAAAGGAATGCAGCAGGCTCAGTTTATTTCTTGGGGAAGAAATGCCGTTACTGGCTCCGTTGCCTGCTACACCCTTTGAACTGGCTGAGTGGAAACAAGCCACTGTCCAGTTCAACTATCACATCGCAGTAGACAAGATGTACTACTCCGTGCCTTATCAGTATATCAAAAATAAGGTAGATGTGCGTATAACAGATACAACGGTTGAAATATTTTATAATCACAATCGAATTGCCTCTCATAGGAGACTTCACGGAAGGAGCGGCCAGTATTCCACTGTGACGGAACATATGCCGCAGGAACACCAGAAATATCTGGAATGGAACGGCGACAGGTTCCGCAAATGGGCAGATTCGATTGGAATTAACACAAGTAAGGTTGTCGATGCAATACTTACCTCCGGCAGGGTTGAACAACAATCCTATAGAAGCTGTATGGGATTGTTAAAACTGGCAGAGAAATATTCGCCTGAAAAACTGGAACAGGTCTGTGCCAAAGCACTTTCTTATTCTGCTAAACCCAGCTATAAAAGTATCAAAAATCTATTGGCTGCAATGAAAGACTCACCAGATGACATATCGAATGCATCAAAGGAATCTCAGACTGTTGAAAAGCCACATGGCATCACAAGAGGTGCCAGATACTATGGAGGTAAACGATCATGACAAATCAAAGTACAATCGATAAACTTATCGAAATGCGCCTGACCGCTATGGCAGATGCATTCCGTATCCAGATGGATGATCCTACAATGAAGGAAGTGCCGTTCGAGGACCGCTTCGGTATGCTTGTTGATATCGAGTACAGCAATCGCAAAAATAACCGGTTGAAAAGACTGATCCGGCAGGCTGAGTTCGAACAGCCGGATGCCAGCATTGCAGCAATTGATTACCAGTCCGGTCGGAAACTGAACAAAGCACTGATCAGCCGTCTGGCAACTTGCGAATACATTACAGAATACAGGAACATCTTCATTACAGGTGCCACCGGAAGTGGTAAAACTTATATGGCCTGTGCTTTTGGCATGGAGGCCTGCAAACACTACTACACAGTACGGTATGTGCGGCTTCCTGATTTATTACTGGACTTACAGGCTGCCAGAGACAGCGGAACTTTTTCAACTGTCCTGAAGAAGTACACCAAGCCAGTAGTACTGATCATTGACGAGTGGCTTCTCCTCAAACTGACGGAAGCTGAAGCCAGAAACCTTTTTGAACTGATACACAAAAGACGCAAGAGATCATCCACGATCTTTTGCTCGCAGTTCCGCGAAAGTGAATGGTACCAACAAATCTGTGGCGGTGAAAGTACCCTGGCAGATGCCATTATGGATCGTATAACGTATGACTCATATAAAATCGATATTGAAAGCATTGATCCATCCAAAGATCTCTCTATGCGAGAGGTATATGGATTAGATCCTGCAATGGCAAAGTAACTTATCACTACAGAGAACGGAGTGGCTCCGTTAGTCCGGACAGGTGGCTCTCGCCACACCGGACTGGCGGCTCCGCCGCACCGTAATATTCACATGTGATTTCGGATTGCTTCCAGTGTTTCTGCAATTATCGGAACAGACTTTTCTACAGCTTCGGCCAGTTTTGCTACCTTTGCTTTTAATTCCCGGAGCATTTTGTTATCCGCACGAATCTGACGGTTGATTTCACAGCGGTCTGCTATCATGCCTTTCTTTTCCATATTCTGGGCAATGTAGCCTTCATGGATGGTTGGCTGTTCGGTGATTCCCTGATCTGCAAAGCTGCGGTGATCAATGGTAGCATTTATCTGATTACGTGCAAGTATAAAAGCTCAGAAGAAATTCATTATCTTCGCATTCAAGAAACTCCATAACGCCACCTACGGAATATTTGAGACTGGATATGGTTTCCAGTGCAAATCCCAGTAGAATATTTCCAGGAATTCGTTTTTTCTTTGGAAGAGAATAGTTCTTTCCCAATTGGGCAATCAGGTAAGCTGCGGTAGTATAGGATTGTGTTTCTTCATCCAAAATACTGACACGGGACAGTTTTTTTGCCATTGTCTTGCTGATATTTGAAGCACGGACAGAGATTGGTTTTATTGTAAGTGAAAAATAACCAACCAGTGAAGCATCTTCAGCATCAAATACCAGATAAGTGATAGATTGATCTTTTTTGGTAAACTCAATCGCATTATGTAATAAAAAGTATTCCACATCGGGATTTTTGGGACAAGAAAAATCGGAGAGTAAGTCGTAAAGACTTTCCTCTCCGATATATGTCGGTTCGTCTTTATCCAAATATGCCCGAATATTAACGGTAAAATATTTATCAGACATGTTTTTTCTTCCTTTTTGACATTAAAGCTAAGATTTCCTGTGGGTTCGTTAACTGACGTCCGGGAAGTGTCTGCTTTGGTGTGCGGTCACGGTCGGCTTCGTCAATTGCTGCGACAAAACGCTTTACGCTATTTGGATTGGATACGACAAAATTATGAGTAATACTTGAAGTAGCCATACTAACACCTCCTCTTTTTTGGCTTTTTTGTGTATTTATAGTATATGCAATGTGTGATAAAAACACAATATCAAAAACAGAAATTATTTCTAAATAATTTTCAAGCCGGACATTTATTAGACGCTTCCGGTAAGCGAACAATATTTTCGAGCCAATCATTTATAAGTCGCCAATGGTGGGCGGGCAATATTTTGATAACAGAAATGCTCTGTATCTAACTTAATTATACGATTGGCGAAGAAATGCGTCAATACGGAAAATAAGTATTGAAAATAGTTGGAACAAGTACTAAAATAAGGTTGGGACAATGAAACAGAGTTATACTGCGAGGAAGATTATGAAGAATAAAAAGATTAAATGCGATATATATACCAGAGTATCCACAACCATGCAGGTGGATGGCTACAGTCTGGATGCTCAGAAAGAAAAACTGAAGAGATATGCGGAATTTCAGAATATGGAAATTGTAAATGAGTATTCCGATGAAGGTAAGTCTGGAAAGAGCGTAGAGGGCAGACCAGAATTTCAGAGAATGTTGGATAATATTGAGAATGGAACAGATGAGGTACAGTTTGTACTGGTATTCAAGCTTTCCAGATTCGGTCGTAATGCGGCAGATGTTTTAAATTCTTTGCAGAGGATGCAGGATTTTGGAGTGAATCTGATTTGTGTAGAAGATGGGATTGACAGCTCAAAAGATAGCGGAAAGCTGATGATTTCTGTTCTGTCTGCGGTGGCAGAGATTGAACGGGAGAATATCCTTGTTCAGACAATGGAAGGACGTAAGCAGAAAGCCAGGGAAGGAAAATGGAACGGCGGGTTTGCACCATATGGTTATGAATTGGTAAATGGAGAATTGCAGATCGCAGAGGACGAAGCAGAGATTATTCGTCTGATCTATGACAAATTTATTCATACTAATATGGGAATCTCTGCGATTGCTGCATGGCTGAACCAGCATGGATATAAAAAGAAAAAGCGACAAAATAACACACTGGACGCATTTGCTTCTTCCTTTATAAAGGGCGTTCTGGATAATCCGGTATACTGCGGAAAGTTGGCTTATGGACGAAGGAAGAACGAGAAAGTTTCTGGAACAAGAAATGAATATCGCATTGTAAAGCAGGAAAATTATATGCTGCACGATGGTATCCATGAAGGAATCATCTCAGAAACAGACTGGGAGCTTGCTCATCAAAAACGAGAAAAAACAGGTGTGAAATATGAAAAGACACATAGTCTTGATCATGAACATATCTTATCTGGAATATTAAGATGCCCGTTATGTGGAAGCGGCATGTATGGAAATGTGAATCGAAAGAAAAAGAAAGACGGAACCTTATATAAGGATTATTTTTATTATGCCTGCAAACATCGCCGTTTGGTAGATGGTCATAAATGTGGATATCGTAAACAATGGAGCGAGGAGAAGATTAACAATGCCGTGGAAGAAGTTATTCGGAAGCTGGTGAAAAATCCTAAATTTGAAGAAGCAATTCTGAATAAAATCGGTTCAAGAATAGATACAGAAGAAATAGAAAAAGAGATTGAAGGATTGGAAAAGCAGCACAGGCAGTTGACCGGAGCAAAAGCAAGACTTGGACAGCAGATGGACAGTCTGGATATTATGGATAAATTTTATGAGAAGAAATATCAGGATATGGAGACAAGGTTATACCGTTTGTATGATGAGATTGAAGGCGTGGAGAACAGTATAGAGGAAGTAAAGAACCGCCTGTTGAATATCCGGCAACAGAAAATATCAGAAGAAAACGTCTATCAATTTCTTTTATATTTTGATAAACTATATGATAAGTTCACCGACCTGGAGAAGAAAGAATTTCTTAACAGCTTTGTAGAACAGGTGGACATTTACGAGCAGGAGCAGCCAGATGGCAGATTCCTGAAGCACATAAAGTTCCGTTTTCCGGTGTATTTCGGAGACAGGGAGACACAGGAACTTTGTTGGGACAACGAAAGTACCGTTGAGACGGTAGTACTGCTTTCCCACAAAAAGCCAGACGGACATATCAACGTAAAAGTTGAGTTTGGCGAGGGTGAGGGAAAAGTTCCGCTTGATAATATCGCTAAAAGAGCCGAAGAATATAAGCCCAAAGAACGAGTGACCTACAAAATGATAAAGGAGTACATAGAAGTTAAATATGGCTTCAAGGTACATACCGCATATATCGCAGAGGTAAAGAGAGATTTAGGCTTGCCGATGTACGATGCTCCTAATGCAGTGGCGGAATTGAAGCAACCGAGGAAGCATCCGACGGTGGAGAAAGTGGAAGCAATTAAAGATGCCCTCAAGCATTTTGAGGTTATCTAAAATCATGAGCGTACCATTAAAAATAATGGTATACTTATGATATGGGAGGCGAATATTATGATTATACCTGTAAGCGTTAAAAATCAGAGTATTGATTCTTCTGGAATCACAAGTGATTACAAAGCTGCTATAAGTGAATATATTTGGAATGGTTTTGAAGCTAATGCTAAAAAAGTTAGTATAGAATATACACTTAACGAAGCGTTTGGAGTTAAGGAATTAATTATAAAGGATAATGGTGATGGAATAAATTACGATGAATTGGGGGAGACCTTTGGTGCTTTTCTGGCATCAAAGAAGAATTTACTGTCATTACAAATAAAATCCAAGGCAAATAAAGGGAAAGGACGATTCTCTTTTATTGCTTTTTCAAGTAATGCAGAGTGGCATACTGTCTATAAAGATAACAATGTTTATAAAGAATATGATATTAATATGTCCAGTGATAAAAAAGAGGTGATTGACTGTTCTGAACCACAGTTATCTGACAGACAAGAAACCGGAACAGAAGTGAAATTTACCAATATAAATACATTAACTGCGGAGAATATGGGCTTTGAAATAATAGAGCCAGCATTACTTAAAGATTTTGCTTGGTTTTTGTACCTATATAAAAATAAGAATGTAGAAATAGTAGTTAATGATGAAAAGATTGATTATGAAAAGTATATAAACACAGAGTTGAGCGAAAAATCTATGGTTACAATTGAAGGATATAGATTTGAGATTAACTTAGTTGTATGGCAGGAATCAATCTCTGAAAAATTCTGTTGTTATTATTTTGATGACAAAAACGTGTTGAAAGGAAATCGAACTACAACTTTTAATCGGAATACGGTTAACTTTAATCATAGTGTGTTTGTGAAGTCAGAATTTTTTGATGATAAGGAAAATGTTATAGGTGATCACAATGATACCCAAATTAATATGTTCGAATATCCAGATGAGAAAAAGATTCTGAAAAAATTGCATAAAGAGATTCAAATGCTTATTGAGAAAAAAATCAGTGTATATTTATCAGATAAAGCAGAAGAAGCAGTTGAAGCAATGATAACAGAAAGAAAAACGTTCCCGGAATTTCCAGATGATGTATATGGACAAATGCGTAAGAATGATTTGAAGAGGGTAACAAAAGAAATTTTTAAATTGGAGCCACTAATTTTTCATAAATTAAAACAAATTCAAGAAAAATCGTTATTAGGTTTTTTGAATTTGCTTTTGAGCTCTGAAGAGAGAGAAAATGTTTTAACTATAATAGAGCAGGTTGTGGAATTATCACCTCAGCAGAGAACTGATTTTTCAATGATATTAAAAAAGACATCCTTGGAGAATATCATTGATACTATCAAGTTTATTGAGGATAGGTATAAAGTAATAGAATTATTAAAAAGTATTGTGTATGATTTGACAAAGTTTGCAAATGAACGTGATCATGTGCAGAAGATTGTAGAACGACATTTTTGGCTTTTTGGTGAACAGTACAATTTGGCAAGCGCTGATCAGAGAATGCAAAAGGCATTGGAGCAGTATAGGAATATTTTGTATGGAGAAGAGGATGTTACAGCAAAATTAAATTCAGATGCGGAAAATGAACGACGTATGGACATTTTTTTGTGTAATACGCGAAATATCGAAACAACATTTGAAACAACGCTGGAAGAAAATATTGTTGTTGAATTGAAAGCACCGAGAGTTCTGTTAACGAAAAAAGTATTACGCCAAGTAGAAGATTATATGGATTACGTTAGAAGACAGCCTCAATTCAATAGTGAATTACGGAAATGGAAGTTTATTGCCGTATGTAAAGAAGTAGATGATTATGTTAAAAGCCAATATAAAGCATTTGAAGATAAAGGAAAAGTTGGGTTAGTATTCCAAGTTGATAATTGTGAAGTATATGCACTTACTTGGGATGATATATTTAAGAGTTTTGAAATAAAGCATAAGCCGATGTTAGAACGATTGAAGTATGATAGAGAGCGGGTGGCAAATGAATTAATGGCAGAAGTAAGTGATACTGAAGGGCGAGAAAAAGCGGATACTCTTACGAAAATTGCTGTTGCAAAAGTGTTGTAAAATATTAGTTGATAATTGAAAAAGGAGAGCTAATAAATAATCTGTAAATGAAAGGATGGAGTTGATAAGATGAATGCATCTTTTTATAACGAAATCAAAAAAATTTTAATCTCGGCGAGAAATAAAGTTTATCAAACAGCCAATTTTGCAATGGTTGAAGCCTACTGGAATATAGGAAAATCAATCATTGAAGAACAGGGTGGCAATGAAAAGGCGGAGTATGGTACAGGTTTGTTAAAAGAGTTGTCAAAGCAAATGACGCAGGATTTTGGCAAAGGATTTACCGTTGCCAATTTGAAAAATATGCGGCAGTTTTATTTGACATTTCCAAATGGCTACGCACTGCGTAGCGAATTAAGTTGGACGCATTATCGGCTCTTGATGCGAGTGGAGAATGAAAATGCACGAGAATTTTATATGCAGGAAGCTGTGAAATCCCAATGGAGTACCAGACAACTTGAGCGTCAGATAAATTCTTTCTTTTATGAAAGGCTATTGTCCAGTAAAAATAAAGAGCAAGTTGCAGAAAAAATACAGACATTAGAACCGGCGAAAAAACCAGAAGATGTCATCCGCGACCCATATGTGTTGGAGTTTCTTGGACTGAAATCTAATGATGATTTTTATGAAAGCGGTTTAGAACAAGCGTTAATTACACATTTGCAGAAATTTCTTTTGGAACTTGGTAGAGGGTTTTCATTTGTCGCAAGGCAGAAAAGAATAACCTTTGATGGACGTCATTTTAGAATTGACCTTGTATTTTATAATTATATTTTAAAATGTTTTGTTCTGATAGATTTAAAAGTTGGGGACTTAACACATCAGGACTTAGGGCAAATGCAGATGTATGTTCATTATTATGAGCGGGAATTTATGAGTGAAGGAGACAATCCGCCGATTGGTATCGTATTGTGTGCAGATAAAAGTGAGTCTGTAGTTAAGTATACGTTACCTGAAAATGAAACACAGATTTTTGCTTCAAAATACAAATTGTATTTACCAAGCGAGGAAGAATTGCTGCGTGAATTAAAACAGGAATATCAAGCATTGGAATCTATTAAGGCATTGGAGGAAAATAGTGGTAGTGAAGATTAGATTTTGCATCAAGGTGGTGCAAAATTTATATCAGTTATGTATTTGTGGGAAAGGGGATGCATGAACAGTATTCGTACTGTAGAAATATTGCTTATATTTCCGTGATTTTGTGGGGATATGTTTTAATTTGATACCCACGTTGAGACGGTCTGTTTGCTGTCAAGGAAAGATAAATAAAGGCTGAAAAGTGGCGTATTTCCGGGCTTTTTGCGAGGTTAGCATCATCAGAGAAGCCTTGCGGAAAGCTCGGTTTTCTTGTATGGAAACATATCTATTTTAGCCGGACTTGAGAAAAAGTGTATGGTTGTAAAAATGCGGTAAGTGCATACATTGTTGACACAATTATGATGGATGAACCATCCTAGAATTGTTTCCTCATGTACCATAATAAGATGTCTTTAAAGATGAAGTCACAAGGGGCAGGTACATCTAGCATCGTGTTAATGTGTGCCTGATACTTTGAACTTGCAGAAAATACTTGGTCATTCCCAAATTGACACTACCATGCAGTACGCAATGGTGAATTAGATGAAAAAGTGGTTGTTGCAAAAATTGCAACAACCACGAGGCATGGAGCAATAGAAGGAAAGCGGACGTTGGATTATAGTTGATGAGAATAAGAAGAAAGATCACTAAGGAGACCAAGTGGACAGAAAAAACGAAGCCCTAAACTACCTGAAACAATGCCCCAAGATGGCGAAATGGATGAATATATGCATTTGCTGTGGCTCAATGGGTTATAACCCGTATATGCCAGACAAGATTACTTCGAGAGATGGCAATGGGGGAGTAAATGACATGGGGATGTGCGACGTTTGTCAGAAATATTGGAGAGATAAAAAAGTATTTGCAAAAGGAGACCTCTTATTTGAAAAAGAAAAAAGACGAAATTACTATCCGTTCCAGTGCAGCAGAATACCTAACCTATGTTGCCTCTGTTGGCGACCAGCAGGACAGTATTGAGATGCGCTATGAGGATGAGAATATATGGCTGACACAGAAGATGATGGCCACATTGTATAACGTTGGTTTGCCAACGATAAATGAACATATTAAAAAGATTTATGCAGATAGTGAATTAGAAGAGTCTGCAACTATTCGGAATTTCCGAATAGTTCAAACCGAAGGTTCACGTCAGGTGACTCGTGATACAAAGCATTATAATCTTCAAATGATTATTGCGGTTGGATTCAAGGTGAATAATGAGCGGGCTGTACAATTTCGCAAGTGGGCCAATGGCATAGTGAAGGACTACACCATCAAAGGCTGGGTCATGGATGATGAACGTCTGAAAAATGGTGGATCTGTGCTTACAGTAGAATACTTCGACCGTTTGCTTGAGCAGATTCGTGAGATTCGTCTGTCTGAGCGTAGATTTTATCAGAAGATAACGGATATCTATGCCACAGCTCTTGATTATGACCGAACAGCAAAAACAACAAAGCAGTTCTTTGCAAAGGTTCAAAATAAGATGCATTATGCAGTTCACGGACATACAGCAGCGGAGTTGAATTACGAGCGAGCCGATGCAGAAAAGCCACATATGGGATTAACCACTTGGGCAGCAGCACCGGAAGGTAAGATTGTAAAAAGTGATGTTAGCGTTGCAAAGAATTATCTTTCAGAGAAGGAAACGCGTTCGTTAGAGCGTATCGTTTCAGCATATCTGGATTTGGCAGAGGATCGTGCGGAACGTCATATTCCGATGACAATGGAGGACTGGTCAAAGCGGCTGGATCTATTTCTGATGGCAGATGACAGAGAGATTCTTCAGGATACAGGCAAGATCACAGCAGAGATTGCCAAGACAAAAGCTGAAACTGAATTTGAAAAATATCGTGTTATTCAGGATAGGCTGTTCATGTCTGATTTTGATAAGTACATGTTGGAATTGGAAGAGAATGCGAAGAAGTAGCACGAAACCATTGATGATGTGGATGGGTTCGGATGAGTAACTTCCAGACACAAATCGGTAATTCATAGAGTGCTGTCTTTTCATGTGGAGACCGTCTGCTTGCTAAGCAAGAAACCTTAAGTTTATGCGGTATTTAGGTGGTTCTGACGGATAATGTGTCCGCAAATAGTTGTACCCATTGTTGTGAAATGAGTTCGAAGTTGGAGAAAATAGAATTATATGAGAAAAAATGACAAATTTCCATTCGCTATGACCAGGAAAGCATTGGTTGTGTATATTGTTTTTACAGTTCTTCTGGGACTATTTCTGTTTTTTGTCATAGGAGATATGGCTGGAAAATGTGCGGCATGCATTGTTTGTCCGATGCTCATTGTATATTTAATCTATGCGTATTGTAAAGAGAGCAAAGCAGATATGAAAGCTCATGAGACAAAAGCACAATATATGAATGGCAGCTATTTTGAAAGCCCTGAGTGGCATGAGAAATATGTAGCCTATCTCAATGAGCACACATTTGAGAAACCTAAATATCAAAGCATGAAACTGGACTTATTAAAAAGATTTCAAAGACGGGAATATCTTGTCAAAATGATATTGCCATTGT